>Ga0307507_10006878_pt1 | contig 16971 bp, 19 predicted proteins | sample 7_EM_MG_FD_207223 | JGI IMG/M metagenome (GOLD analysis project Ga0307507, IMG submission 207223) | Populus trichocarpa ectomycorrhiza microbial communities from riparian zone in the Pacific Northwest, United States - 7_EM | ecosystem: Host-associated > Plants > Roots > Unclassified | place...
TTAAAATAAAATTAAAATAAAATTAAAATAAAATTAAAATAAAATTAAAATAAAATTAAAATAAAATTAAAATAAAATTAAAATAAAATTAAAATAAAAATAAAATAAACCCTCTATGGCCCGCTATCTCACTCTGTAATATCACTTACCCCTACCAGACTCTTGTTTCTAGCATTGCTACCCGTTCCACGACCCCTGGCCCCACCATTCCTGCTCACATCGGTAGAAAACTCCACCCGCTCAATGCTACCCCCACCCCCAGAACCATACTTCTTAACCTTTATATCTCTCCGAACCTTGTGCGCCTCCTCCATGCCGTCCGCCACCTCATCCTCACCATCTGCATCTGATTCTTCCAAACTGAGCCTAGCAAATGGCGCCTCATCGGGAGGTAGCAAGAATAGACAGGAGAGCAATTCCTCGACATGCCAGTCTGTGAGTACTTTTTCTGTGGCGTCACTTGAAAAGCTCAATTTCCTCAGTGCACTGTCCACCGACCCATCACTAGCAGACGTCGCAGTAAACTAGGAAGACCGCTTCTCCATCCTAGCCCTATACGCCAATTCCCGGAAGATATCGTGTAAATTGACCTTCCCCTCTGCCCTCTGCCCTCTGCCCTCTGCCCACTGGGGCGAATAGCTTTGATTTCAGAAAGAGTGCGGTCCGGATGGGAGTACATGCTTGCCACATTCTGGCTGCGGATTCTGTACACGTATTCCCCATTGGGGACTACCGGCTTCTGTAAATTCTCGGGGGAGATGAAGAGTTTGGTTTGCAGTACGAGAGAGGAGTGCCGGCGTGAATGTTCGTTGTAGTGGTGCACTACTGCGGTTCTAGAAATAGCAAAGGTGGTGCTAGAGGGGTGGCTACTGTGCTGGTACGTGAGTGTTACAGTGAGCAAGGGGTTTCATATACCCTGAGGACGGCTTAGATTGAGTTGATTTGTTGCTTGACGGTGACCGGCCCCCGGTTGGTTCTCGAGCGTTAATGTGGGTGGCAGCAAGAGCTGTGGGGTTTGTTGGATAGAGTTTGATGGAGAGGCTTGGTTTTGAATGCCGGACGAGGCGGAAGTATTGAGTTTCACCGATCACCAAGAGGCTTCGCGAATCTCGGGCACGGCATAGACCGATGGTGGCTTTCTGGGCTTCACCAAAATTCGCCCCCGTTCTTTGCGCTGATACAATCTCTTCCACCGTGATAGCCCTTTGCTCGCTGCGACTGTCTTTGCCATTAAGCCTTGGGCCGGAAGTGCTCGACGGAACACCACATTCCATTCCTGGGCCAGAATACAGGTCTAATACCATGGATGTGAATCTGCATCTATCGCATAACACCTCCGGGAGTAAATGTATAGCCCCATCATCCAGCTCAGAAGTTAGCAAAATAAAAACACTTCCATCCACCCGCGGATATCTTGCCGGGCCCGAAACCATTGTCTTCAACTGTCCAATAGCGGCCATTACTGCTTCCTTGACGTTGCGGGACGACGGAGGAATGCTTGTGTGCGGGAGAGAGAGACACAATATCTTCTAGCAGTTGTTGTCTTGCTAAGACTCCTCAGGCATTGAGAGTGTACGCTTTATTCGGCACATCACGTGGAAAGATCATTACCGCGACTCTATCCCTCGCGCTTTCCATCGACTGTACGATGTAGTTCGCCCCTGACTTGATACTCGAAAAGGATGTCCAGGAGGTATACGGACTACCTTTGTCAGAAATTGCGGCGAAAAAGATCGAAATGAGACTCACGATAGATCAATCAAGACACCATTGTCCAGACCAACACCCTGCGACCGCCCGGCTTATCCAGCACTACTGCTAACATTCCCCTCAATCTCGACCGACCTCCATAGCCCATTCTGCCAGATTGACCGCCAAGTTATGTATGGGAGGAGTATCCCATTCGGGAGTAACTGCCAGGTCAAGGATCAACATTGGTGGCTTCCACCGTGCGCACCTTTGAGGCTAGTTCTATTCGTCACATTAATATTGCTCTCCGTTATCCCCAGAACATTAGCACTGCGGACACGGAAGGGGGGTGGGATGCTCATCCTGCCGCAGGACACACATCCTAATCCATCGTGGCCATCGAGTGGCCACATATAGCCTGCTGCGAAATTCATGGGGAGAATCCCGCCGACCATCTTTCCCGCGTTACCTGTGGCATCTGTGTGGGAAACCTTCGGCGGTGTAGCGTATGCGGGATTAGATTTTGTGGAAGATATGCTATTGCTCCTCTCCCTCTTTCTGGAGTTGGCGCGCTTGAACATAGTCTGGCCGGGATTGCACTTACTGCCTTGGATTAAATACATGGCTACCTATCTTCACTCTCTTGCCGGGGACTTTGTCAGGGCAGTCTCTTCGAGAACCCAATTCACAGTTCCCACTCTTCTCTACTCAAGCCTCCCCTTCGCAGATTTTCATATTTCGCACTAGTCCTTGCTTCCCGTCGCAAGAATGTATTCTTCCTATGCTTATCCCTTGTAGATTAGTCATCGGGGGAATGTAGGAAACAAGAATCCTCTCGGGCGTGACCAGAGGAATCGCGGGACCCGCACGCTTCCGAACCACCGAACTCTATTGGGAATGAAATTTCGCGAAAATCAGTGATCGGCTTCCTTCTCGTGGTTGGAGACCCTCGCCGTTGTAGCCAGGCCATCCTCGCTCCATTTGGGCTCGATTCCGCACCTTTTACGCCGGGAGGGGGTTCCAAGCATCGTTGAAATCTCCGTCCCCGTCGGATTGCCGTTATCCCTATCCTTGCCCAATACACCCCCAGAAGAACTCCGAGCCCTTGGGCCCGGTGGGACGTTCATTCTTAGAACGCCGCTCATCGATTCTCTATATTTTTCCCCCCATTCTCACCAGCCTCTACCGCCTTTACGGAAGGGCATTGAGGGGACTTTTAACCTTCTTGATGCGTAGGGGTCTGGGTGTAATGTGGTTGACATTTCCAATAGGCCGTTGAACAGTAGGGGTTACCGTGTCAGAACGACAGATGTCCAAGGATATGTATGATAAATAATTATGATGGAGGGGAGATGGTGAAGGAGAAAGACTGAGGGCATAGGGTCGTAGCTGTGGGCATTTATAAAAACCATCAAAATCCTGGGGTAGGTGATGTGGGCTTTGTCGGGTTTTTCTAGGTGATTAGGAGTGATGAATTACACCTCATTAGATCATAGAAGGGGCGACGATAAGAGGGTCCAAATTTAAGGAAAGAAGTTTTACGAGAAGGCAATTGCGCAAAGCTGTGACGCTGGTTTTCAAAACTCGTGGGGCATAATGCACTAGATCATTAAGCCTAGAGATTTGTAATAATAATAAAACATTTCGACGGAATTCACCATGCCTCTTGATATCGAGATTCTCGACCATAGTGATAAACGAGAGAGTAAAGGGGAAAGAGAAGAAAAAAAGGAAACGCTCGATAATGGTAGATTAGCAATAGTCGGGAGCTGATGATTAGTCCGCTGCTGGCAGAAAAATAGCGCGGGCAAGCTGCAAGAGGGAAAAGCAGCAAATGATAGAAGGTAGTATAATATTTCTTTAGCAAAAGCTCATTCTTTACACTTGCGCCCCAATCAACGCTCCAGATAAGAATTCACCACTCCATAAACCTCTGTCGGAAATAGCTCCCTAATGCGGTGTGGTGTAGTGAGACCTCCGGCAGGCCTGGAGGAGCTAGACACGTGAATAGACCTTCGGGCTATGAAGGATATATAGCTACCGCTAGTAGACTGAGAAACAGAACAACGCAAGAGATACACACGCGTTCTATCTGTCTAAACATCTTTCTCTATCTCCATATTCCAACAACCTCAGTCAAAGTAGCGCTGCCCCTTGCCACTCGTAAAACACTTAACCCTCTTCTCTACAGGCTCATCCAAAATCACGAAATGAATCTACAATACGTCCATTAGCCCCACCCTACAAACTGCTACCATAGCCAGGCCAGAACGCACCATCCAATCTCCCTTTTCCGCACTACTCGCCTCAACAACCCTCCATACCTTTTCCTCCCAGCCAGCCTTCAAGCCCCCAATCACCCTCACGAAAACTGCCTCACCATTAAAGCAGCGTTTGACAAACTCCCCCACTTCCACGGTACCCTTCCCCTCTCTCCGCACCTACAAACTCTCCCAATGGAACAGCCCATTATATAGCAGTGGGTGCCAGATATCAGGCGAGAACTCGATCCGCGGTAGGTCGTCGAGGGTACCCTTCCAGGAACTTGATGGCGAACGGGAGACCGGCAGATGCGTGGGGTTCTCGACGGAGGAAGAGCAGGCTGTGCCAGGTATTGTGCGATGCTGAAGAGAGCAAGTATTATAGACCTGGGGGGAAGTATGCTTTAGGCTTGCGCTGTGGGAGTTAGTTGGAGTGTGTTAAGCAGGAAGGAATGAGGGGGAAGAATTCTACCAGAAGGGCTTGCATCCGTGCATTGGAAAATTGAGAAGGTTTGGCGGGGCATCTGGCGATAAGTTGGGTTGGTGGCTGGTGCGTCGAATATAGGCACGCTGCACAATTATGGGTTTAAGCTCCTTGGCAAGAGGGTACGGATATCTGGCGGGGAGAGAGCCGCCCCGGGATGCATTGTGGAACAACGAGCGATCCGCATCACAAGATTCCACATATGTTGTGACCAGAGCCCATGTTTATCGGTAAAGTTGATGGAATCGCAGCCGGGCACCCTTCTTCCTGACTGCTGAGATGGGGTGAGAACGCGGTAAGCACCCTTCCAGAGTTGGGAGATGTGAGCCTCAACTTGCAAGAAGTGCTCGGTCAAACACTGATATCCTAGGCTCTGGAGAATGGATATGAGAACGTAGTTGCCCAACTGCGGCTCCAGAGACATATACTGTACTCTCAGTCGAGGCTAGATGCTTGAGCGTATACTGTAAGTGCTCATGGGAGTGAAAAATGTGCTAGGGGGTAGTGATTGCCTCTCCCAATAAGGCGCTCTGCATACCGTAAGAACCTGTATATTGTTTTGCCGGAGGAATTAACAGAACCCCAACAAACCAGCCATAACAGCAACACTGCTCCATCACCCTAGTAACCGAAGAAGGGAAGGCGGGTGGGGGAGGTGGCGGAGGTATCAAGGAAGAGACTGGTTGAGTGGTAGCGATTTTCTCGGAAGGTTTGTTTTGCGGGGCTGTCTGGAAGCGATGTGTTGCGGCTCTGCTGGAGTTTAGTAAATTTTGTCAACCATGTGCACCAAGAAAAAGAAAAAAACCACTAGACTGTACCGTACTAGAAGAGGAGGCTCCAACCTCCTAACGCCTTGTCCAATCTTTTTAATTCCTAGAGTACCGCATTACCTGTGTTTTTTCGCCTGTTTTGATCCTACGTTATGTCAACGTAGTAGCGGTAGGTATAGAATGGGGTATTTTTCTCGCTTTAGCCGAGAAGGATAATTCCTACATGTCAGCGCATCTCCCTTTTATTCTAGTACTCGGTACCACTATACTCGTAAAAATATTGCTGTACGTATCCTGTGTTTCAAAAGAAGTTGATAAGCTTAGATGCGATAGCCACGATATACTGTTGTTGGCGGTTTAGAACCTGGTTTCTCTTCTCTTGTATCTAAACTTAACCAGAACGTTCTTCTCTCATCACCCAGGATTTCGTGATCAAGTAAAGTGTTGGGCGGGATAAGAAGCAGAGGGTGGCCAAGATTCATCTACCATCACTCGTATATTTAATATCTTCAACTTGTGCACAATCCTGGGAAAAAGCGGTGTGCTGTCTGGATTATTTTATTATACTACAACCTAACACTAGAATCTTGGAAGTACTCCCAGATCTTTATGATATATTTTATAACCTGAGGTAGTTATTACAGTATTATGAAAGCAGGATCGATATAGGGGCCAATGCCAAGCCAACCCGAGCAGGAAACCAGGCTGAATGGAACAAAGCGAGTATGCTGTGAAAATCCCATCCACGGCTGATGCCAAGTCAAACTCGCCCGGAAAATAGGAAAGATTTCCTGCTGAATAAAAGGTGAGCATATTGTGAAAGCCCTATTGGTAAGCCAATGCCGAGCCAAATTCAACATCAAAGAACAGCCCAGGATCAAACTATTGTAGAAGAGGTTGTTTGTAAAGATCGGAAGTCTTTGGGGAAATCTACCATCCCTATCTTAGAAGAGTTTCTCGAAGGTTGTCATGCCATTTCCGGCGAGGATTCAACTATGGTAGGCCTTTGGAAGTGGTAAAACATGATGGCAAAAGGGGGATATCTGGAATGCTACTATTGTGTCTGCTAGAGGGATTGCCATCGGCCTCACCATGGCAACAAGATAGACTCCTAGTACGGTGCGTGGGGGTCCAGTGGGCCAATAGCCGGGGGGGGGGGTAGAAGCATGGACGTGGAAATATCAAAATATAACTAGCAACCTCAGACAACATAGTTTACTAGCACAAGTAGCCTATTACAGCTTCTAAGACCTTAAGTGAGTTAGAGACGATTTGCTCCGTCCATAGTTAGTCCCAGATATTGTAGCTTAGCAACACCAGGCTCCAAAAAATGTAGAGATCCGGCTACAGGTTTTCCCCATCACATCCAAGCCTATCGACACCACAAGATTCCCGCCGAAACATAAACTACAGCAACAGATGATGTACGGGCGTAGCGGTTAGAAGGAATTGAAAATGGAGGAAAGCAAGAGCTACGAATGTTCATGAAGTGGAGTCGGGCACCCCAAAGGCTAAAGCGTGAGATGCAACGCCGCGGGGGGGTTTCTTTCAAGGATGCTAGGAAACAATACGAGTAGTGAGTACTAGAATAGAAGAAATATGCGTTAATACGTAGGAATTCTCCTTCTCCGCTGAGCGAGAGGGGCAGGTGTCCGGGACGGACGGCGATTGTGACCTCATGATGGTTGCCCTGGACAGACTATGATGCAAGGACAGCAGGTGTCTTAGGTAGCACAATACACTAATATAACAGAATTTGATCTCCCGCCCAGGCGGGAAACCAAATTCACTTATGTCAACACCACTTAAAAATGGCTATGGCTGAAAGACAAAACAGCGAGAGGGCGGCGATGAGAGGAAGCACCAAGAACCAAGCCACACGAAGGAAAGTAGATCACACACAGCTTAGGTAACCTAGGTTAATGAGAAGAAAAACCTTTCACCCAACTACTCTCTCGTGCTCATACTCGACGATGGTTACTAAATAATTATGATATCTAGTGTCTAGCCCGAGAGCCCTGCCGCCCTCAACAGACACAACCGGAGGTAGGAAAAAAAGAAAAAAAACTCGAAACTCTCGATGGCTCGCGATCACTCTCTCTAACATCCCTTAGCGCTACCAGACTCTTGTTTCTAGCACTGCTACCCCTCCCTCCACCCCACCATTCCTGTTCAATTGGTATAATAGAACACTTCACCCCCCGTTTAATGCTACCCCAACCCCAAAACCATGCTACTAAACCTTCATATCTCTCCAAACCTTGTGCGCCTCCTCCATGCCGCCCGCCACCTTGTCCTCACCATCTACATCCGATTCATCCAAACCAAGCCTGACAAGGGGCGGCTCATCGGGGGGTGGCAAGAATGGAGAGGAGAGCAATTCCTGGTCATATCAGTTTGTGAGGACTTATTCCGCACCGTCACTTGCAAAGCTCAATTTCCTCCGTGCACTGTCCATCAAACCACCGCTAGCAAATGCCGCAGTAGACTGTGAAAACCGATTCTCCGTCCCGGCCCTGTATGCCAATTCCCCGGATGTAACGTGTAAATCGACCTTTCCCTCTGCCCTCTGCGCGCTGGCTTGAACAGCCATGATTTCAGAAAGAGTGCGGTCCGGGTTGGAGTACATGCTCACCACCTTCTGGCCGCAGGTCCCCCATATGTATTCACCATGGGTGACGGCCGGCTTTGGTGAATTTTTGGAGGAGGAAAAGAGTTTGGTTTGTAGTGTGGGGGAGGAGTGCTAGCGTGAATTTTCGTTGTAGCGGTACACTCCCGCGGTTCTGGAAATAGAGAAAGTAGTGCCTGGAGGGTGGCTGCTGTGCTGGTACGTGAGTGTTACTTTTAGCAGAGGGGTTTTATATACCCGAGGTCGGCTTGGATTGAATTGATTTGTTGTTCGACTGTGGACCGGTTGCCGGTTAGATCTCTAGCGTTAATGTCGGTGGCAGCAAGAGCCATGGGGTTTCCAGGATCGACTTTGATGAGGCGGCTTCGTTTTTCACGCAGGATGAAGGGGGGGTATTCGGTTTCACTGATTACCAAGGGGATTCGTGAATCTCCTGCACGGGATAAACGGATGACGACCTTCTAGGCTTCACTATGACACACCCTCATTCTTAGTGTTGATAAAATCCCTTCCACCGTGATAGTCATTTGCTCGCTGCGACTGTCTTTGCTATTAAGCCTTAGGCCGGAAGTGCTCAACGGAACACCAAATCTCATTCCTGTGCCAGAGCCCAGGTCCAATACAAAGGATGTGAACCTGGAGCTATCGCATGAACCCCTCCGGGACTAAATCTATAGCCCATCATCCAGTTAAAAAGTGAGCAAGTATAAATGAATACCCCTATCTGCCCGCGGATATCTTGTCGGGTCTGAAGGATTTGTCTTCAATTTTCTAATAGCGGCCATTACTGCTTCCTTCACATTGCTTGACAAGGGCGGGATTCTCGTCTGCAAGAGTTATAATATCTTCTAGCAGCTGTTGTCTTGCTACGATTTGTTTGGACGCGGGGGACTTTCATACTATTATATCCATACGAAAGTTAAGAAAATGGGTTCCTCGCTTTTTCTTTTTCTTTTCCTTTTCCTTTCCCCAAGGAAAAAAGAGAAAAGAGAAAAATAACCCCTCTCATTAATGTGTTACTTGTGGGGCGTGGTGTTTGGCTCCCCCTTCTTTTTCGTTTTACCGTTTCGGTGTAACTTTTCTGTACACACTCTATTTTACATAGTATCTCCTCTCTCCTCCAGTATCTCTACACGAAAGTCATGTTTGTTGTGATTAAGACAAAACCGAAAAGTACTGCATATGTATTTCTAGAGGTGAGAGAAGAAAAAAAGAAAAAAAGGTGTATAACTACTTTCCACTCCTCTCCCGTACTTCAGTACCAAATTCCTCAACTAGAACTCTTTTAACCGTTTGTTGGAGGGAATTGACTTCATCATTCTTGAGAGCCCTTTCGAGTGATCTGTAATGGATTCGGAAGCATAGCGACTTTCTCCTAGTCTTTGGATGCGTGAATTTATCGATCTACATTGTCATGTTAATATACCCACAAGAACTAAATCATGGAGAAAAAGCAACTTCTTCATAAATCTTTTTTCGTTAAATACTAATTTCACATCCTCCGCGAGATCTCCGGCAACATTTCTAACAATATTCATCATGCCATTCTCATGAAATGGTATCTGACCCGCGGCGGCACTGCTCGAGCTGGGTAGCCAGAAAGCAAGGTCTTTGTAACATGGCGGGAATTTTGAAACCGGGACGAATCTGGAGACCTCCCCTTCTTTGAATTGCTCCAGGAAGCACTGGTCAAGGGACCAGAAGAGGCAGATGTCCGGGATTCCAAATAGGAGCATGCCGACTCGCTCGAGGCCGACGCCAAAGGCCCAGCCGATTTTGTCGGGGATGCCTGGAAAGAGGGAGACCGGTTATGAGGGGGAGGAAGGGGAGGGGGATGGTTGACAAACCGGCACTCTTTGGCAGGCTCTGTTGAACAACACCACTCCCCACAACCTGAACCAATTCCCCTGCCAATATACTTCGAGCTCCCAAGAAGGGCTCGTTAACGGGGAATACGCCTCCACTCACCTCACCCTCAATGGTTCCCCGCTCGCCCCCTCCGCACCTGCATCGCCGGCTGCAGTCACTGCCACCCTCGCCTGACCAAACAGCTCCCCAACGACATGCTCCAGACAAAGCCTCAAGTGCGCGTCAACAGCCCGCGCCTCCTCGGGTGTATGCTCCACCCCTAGCGGATTCCTCTTCTCATGGAACGGGGGAGCGAGATTCGATTAGACGTCTGGTTATCGAGAGTGGGTGGGAGGGATGGAGGTGGAGTTTGCACGGGAGTGTAGAGATGTGCGAAGGGAGGTTTGTCCATTGGTCGATTGGGTACTGCCTTTCTTCTAGTTGGGTGGTTAGCGGCGATGCTGGTTCTTCTGCTGTAGATGCATTTGTTAGTTACGGTTGGTTTCATATAGGTAGGGAATGAGAATAGGCGAACGAACGAACTCGTTGAATATTTGCGCCATCGAGAATGGAATTAAGTGATTCCTCTCGCCCTGGTCACCCCCGAGAAACCTCCAGATGTACCGGAGGCTGCCAGTAGATTCCTGGAGGAGAACGGTAGCTCCATACCGACTGCCCGTGATGCTCCTTGCTTGATGATTCCTTTCGGAGGTGGGGGATACCTGGCGGTGAGAGAGCCGTGTAGAGATGTCTTGCCAAAACACAAGGGATCCGCCGGACAAGTTTCCACTTGGCTATTCTGATCAGTCTATGTTTATGGGCTAAAGTTGATGGAATCGCGGCCGAGCACCCTTCTTGCTAGCTGCTATGAGGGGGTGAGAATGTGGTGAGCACGCTTCTGAAGTTGGGGGATGTCGGCCTCAATATGCAAGTCGTGTCCGGTCAAACACTAATCTCCTGCCCTCTGGAGAATGGAGATGAGGGCCTAGTTACGCCCTTGCGGCTCCGGAAACACGTACTGTGCTCTCTATCGAGGTTAGATTGTTGCGCGTTTGCCGTAAGTGCTCAAGGGGAAGAAGAAAAGAAATGTGCTAGGGAGTAGTGATTGCCTCTCCCAATAAGGCGCTCTGCTGCCTCTGCAAACTGTAAGAACCTGTATATTGTTTGTCAGAGGAATTAACCGAACGCCAACGAACCAGCCATAACAGCAGCACTCCCCCATGATCCTGGTAACCGGAAAAAATAAAGAGAAAAAGGAAGAAAGTGCGACATTATCAAGTAAGATACTGGTTGAGTGGTAGTGATTTTGTGTGGAGGTTTGTTTGGCGGAACTGTCTAGAAGCGATGTGTTGCGGCTCTGTAGGAGTTCGGTTAACTTGTCAATAAATAATAATTTCATTGTGAGAAAGACAAAAACCACTAGACCTTAATAGGAGATGCGGCTCTAGTCTACCATACTCGAGTAGTGTGCATCGCATCTCACCCTATCACATCCTCCGCCTTCTCTACCAAGAACCTCAACGAGATAATAGGCTACCGGTAGGCTAGGAAACCATTGTCATAGCGCCTTGTCTAATTATTTCAGTTCCCACGGTAGCTTTACGGCATTACCTAATTTTTTTCACATAGTGCTACGATAGTAGTTTGAAAGAAGAGTTTCCCCCGAAACCAGCCCCGAACGCGCAATAAAACGCCTTCACTTTACCCTTTATGCCCGAAAAGAGGCCTGCACTGAATGTTTTGATTAAGCCCCTACTTTATTTCAACTTACGAGCCGCAGGCGAATAACACCAGGTAATGCTGTATTTTTCTCGCTTTATCTCAACAGAGTTTGCCCTGTTTCCCACTCTCGCTTAGCTGAGAAGGAGAATTCCTACTATACATCTTAGCGCATCTCTCTTCTATTCTAGCACTCAGTACCACTGTGCTCGTAAATATGTTGTTGTATGTAGCCTATGTTTTAGATAGAGTTGATAAGCTCAGATGCAAAAGGACAGAAAATTAAAGAGGGGATTTCTTGGGATGAACTTCCCACAGAACGCCAGGGCTCGTAGTTCTTCTGCGGGTGTATTGGGAAAGGATAGGGTAAATGTAAACCCGATGGGGACGGAGATTTCAATGATTCTCGGTAGTCCTCTGCCAGCAAAGCTGCCTGGATCGAACCCTAATAGAGCGAGGATGGCCTGGCTATAATGGCCTGCTGTGAGAAAAATGGCGTGTCCCTAACCACGGCAACAAAGCTGATCCCCATCTTCACGAAATTTTGTCCCAATGAAGCTCAATAATTCAGAAGGGCACGATTAGTACGATCCCTCTAGTCACACCGGAGAGGATGCTTGTTTACTACCTTACTCCAACGACCGGTCCACGAGGGAGAAGCATAGGAAGAATTCATTCTCGCCACGGGCAACAAGCACTAATGCAACATATGACAAGTCAGCGAGGGGGAGGCTTCAGCAGAGAAAATTGGGAACCGTGAATTCAGTCCCCGAAGAGAATGACCCGACGAAGTCCCCAAGAAGAGGGTGGATACAAATAGCCATGTGTTTATTCCAAGGCAATAACTTCGATCCCCACTAGACGGTGGTCAAGCGCGCTAACACTAGAAGGAGGGAGAGGAGCGATAGCCTAACTTCTACAAAATTCGTTCTCACATATATGACACCACCGGAAGTTTTCCCCATCGAATAAGATGCCATAGGTGTTGCGGGAAAGCAACATGGTAGGAGTCTCCCCAAGAATTTCGCCGCAGCCCATATGTGGCGACTGGATAAAAAAAAAAAAAAGAACTCTAAATCCTCCAATGGCCAAAATTAGTCTAATGTCCCTATGCCTGTCATTGCCTGACCATACTCTTGCTTCCATCCCTCCATCCCTGGCCCCATTATTCCTGTTCACATCGGTACAAACCTTCCCCTGCTCAATGCTCCCCCCCCACCCCTAGAACTAGACTTTCTAACCTTCATATCTCTCTAAATCTTCTGCGCCTCGCACATGCCTCCCTCTACCTCACCCCCATCGTCTGCATCCGATTCTTCCAAAACAAGTCTGGCAAGGGGCGCTTCGTCGGGGGTGGCACAAATAGAGAACAGCGCAATTCCTAGTCACACTAGTATGTGAAGGCTTCGCCCGCGGCGTCACTCGCAAAGCTCAATTTCCTCGGCCCACTGCCCAACAAACCACCACTAGCAGATGCCGGTGCAGAGTGTGAGAATCACTTCTCAGTCCTGGCCCTATCCTCCAATTCCCCGGAGATAGCGCACAAATAGACCATTCCCTCTGCGCTCCCTTGATTTCAAAAAGAGCACGGCGCGCGTTGGAGTACATTCTCACCAGCTTCTGGCTGCGGGTTCTTTACATGTATTCCCCATGGGTAACCGCCGGCTCTGATGAAGCTCCGGAGGAGGCAAAGAGTTTGGTTTGCAGTGGGGAGGGGGAGGAGTGTCAGCGTGAATGTTTGTTGTAGCGGTACACTCTGGCAGTTCTGGAAATAGAGAAGGTAGTGCCTGGGGGGTGGTTGCTATGCTAGTACGTGAGTATTGCGGTGAGCGGAGGGTTTTCATATACCCCGAGGTCGGCTTGGATTGAGTCGATTTGTTGTTCAAGCATGGACCAGTTGCCGGTTGGATCTCTAGCGTTAATGTGGGTGGCGGCAAGAGCTATGGGGCTTCAGAGATTGACTTTGTTGAGGAGGCTTGATTTTCAGGATGGACGAGGCGAGGTATTCGGTTTCACCAGTGACCAGGGGGATTCGCGAATCTCCTGCACGGCATAGACGGATGATGACCTTCTAGGCTTCACCAAGGTACACCCCGGTTCTTAGCGTTGATAGAATCATTTCCTCTGTGATAGGAATTTGCTTTCTGCAACTGTCCTTGCTATTAAGCCTTAGGCCGGAAGTGCTCAACAGAACACCACATCTAATTCTTGTGCCAGAACACATGTCCAATACCAAGGATGTGAATCTGCATCTGTCGCATAAACACCTTCAGGAGTAAATATATAGCCCCATCATCCAGTCAGCAAGAATAAATGAAAACTTCTATCTGCCCGGGCTTTCCATCGACTCTACTATTCGTTTCGCCCCTGACTTCATACTGGAACAGGATGTACGGGAGGTATACGGACTACCTTTGTTAGCAATTGCGGCGAAGCAGATAGAAATGAGACTCACGATAGATCAATCGAGACACCTGTGTCCAGACCAACACCCTATGACTGCCCGGCGTTCCCAGCATCACTGCTAATTTGCTCTCAATCTCAACCGACATCTATAACCCATTCTGCTCCCCAGATTGACCGCTATGTATAGGAAGAGTATCCCGTTCGCCAGTAATCACCAGGACAAGGATCGAAATCGGTGGCTTCCACTGTCCACCCCTGTTAGGCCTGGTTCTATTCTTCCCACTAATATTGCCATCAATTATCCCCATAACATTAGCTCTGTGAAGGTAGGATGCTCATACTGTTGCGGGAAACGCATGGTTATCCATCCTGGCCTCCTGTCGCCACAAATCGCCTGCAGCGACATTCTCCGGTAGACTCCCGCTGACTCGCTTTCCCGCATCACCTGTGGCATCCGGTTCGGTGGGGGAAACCTCCGGCGGCGTAGCATAAGGGAGAAAGAATTTTGTGGAAGATATGCTATCGCTACTCTGCCTCTTCCTCGAGTTAGCGCACTTCACCACCGTCTAGTCGGGATTTCAATTATTGCCTTGGAATGAATACATGGCTATCTGTTTCCATCCTCTTGACGGGGACTTTGTCGGGGCAATCTCTTTGAGAACCCAATTGACGATTCTCAATCTTCTCTACCCAAGCCTCAGCCTCGCCGGCTGGTCATGCTTGCTGCCTCTCGCAAGAATCAATTCTTCCTATTCTTATCCACCATGGATTGGTCATCGGGATAATGTAGTAAACAAGCATCGCCTCCGGCGTGGCTAAAGGAATGGTGACTCGGGCCCTTCTCAATTATTGAGCTCCATGGGAACCGGATTTCGCGAAAATCCGGGATCAGCCTCATTGCGGTGGTTGGGGACACTTGTCGTTTGTCTTGTAGTAGGTCGCTGTATCTAGGTTATCCTCGCTCCATCAGGGCTCGATTGAGGGGGATTTTTAGCCTTCTAGATGAGTAGGAGCCGGGGTCTCATGTTGGTGTCATTTGCAGTAGACTGTCGACCTGTAGGGGTTATCGTGTCCGAACGACGGATGTCCAGGGTGTAAAGAATTGGGAGGGAAGGGAGATAATGAAGGGAGAGATTGAGGGCATAGTGTCGTGGTTGTACATTTTTCTAAAAACCATCACAAAAACTGGGGCAGGTGATGTGGGTTTTGCGAGGGCATTGCTAGGTGATTGGAAATGATGAACTACACTCCATCGGATCGTGGAAGAGGCGATAGGAAAAGGGGTCCACGGTTGAGAAAAGAATTTTTATGGCGAGGAGGCAATTACGCAAAGCTGTGACGCCGGTTTTCAAGACTCGCGAGACCCAGTGGACGAGATGATACAATACTAAAATATTAAATTTTGTAATAATAAAAAAATGGTTGGAAGGAATTTATCGCCCCTCTTGATATAGAGATTCTAGACCATAGCGATAAATCGAGAGAGTAAAGGGGAAAGAGAAGTAAAAACGGCAATCCTGCATAATAGTAGATAAGCAATAGCCGGGAACTGACGATTAGCCCACAGCTCGCAGAAAATCAACAGGGGCAAGAGGCATTAGAGAAAAACAGTAAGTGACAGAACGTGGTATAATATCACCTCTTTACGAAAAAAGCCCGTTCTGTAACTTGCACCCCAACCAAAGCTGCGTATACGAATTAACCTCTCGATAAACCTGAGTTAAAGTAGCGTTACGCTCTCCCCACTCATAGGACACTCAACCAGCTTCTCTACGGGCTTATCCAACTCCACTAAACGAATCTAGAACACGGCCATTACCCCCACCCTACACAGCGTTACAATAACTAGACCGGAACCCACCACCCCATCTCCCTCCTCTGCATGACTCGCTTAAACAACCCTCCGTACATTTTCCTCCCAACCAGCCTTCCAGCCCCCAAACTCCTTCACAACAACCGCCTCACCACCAAACCAGCTCGCAACAAACTCCAGCACCCCCACCATACCCAACAACTCCCGCACTAGAAAAACCCATTATTGAGCACTGTGTGCCAGGCATCGGGTCGGAACTTGATCCGCGGCGAGCCGTCAGGGTACCATTCCGAGAACTGGATCATGAACGGGAGAACGGCAGATGCGTAGAATCCTCGATGGGGGAAGAGCACGCTGTGCCAGGTATTGTGCGATGTTGAAGAGAGCAAGGAGTATAGACCTGGGGGGAGTATGTTCTAGGCTTGCGCTAGGGGAGTTAGCGAGAGTAGGTTAAGCGGGAAGGAGTGAGGGGGAACAATTCTACGAGCAGGTTGTACTTTTGTATAGTGGAAACTTGAGAGAGGGTTTGGTGGGGCATCTTGGCGACGAGGTTGGTTGCTAACGCTTCGGATTCAGGCATACCGCACGATTGTGGGTTAAGTTAAGCTTTTGCACACGGACGCTGTGGACGCTTGGCGCGAAGGGAGCCGCGCAGGGATGCGTTGCGGAAACAGACATAAATTATGAAATTCTAAGTATTTCTTTTGTGGAACAGTCACTTAGCCATTGCATAGAGTTGCCGTATACGGAAGGTAGGGAATCTGTGTGTCTCATCCGTCCATGGGCTATATAACTCATTACCTATAACCCTATTACTGTGGGAGTGTACAAGTTAGTACAAGCGCGGCCGATAATGGTAGCGTGACTACGTGGTACTGTTTCTTAGTGCCTGTTTGCTTGCGATGGTTCCATTCCGTTGTCCTATATCGATGACCGTTTCCCTGGTGTTCTAAAAGGCGTGAACGGAATGGTTGTCTGGTAGCGACAGTTTGACAAATGTTAATGGCAACGTGTTTGGCTGAGCTAGTAATGGATCTTCTAGTCATACCTTTTCACAACAGGACCATCTTGAACCGAACCTCATTCTGGTGGGCTAATGAAAATGGCCACGCAAGACTGATAGATCTACTGCGACCAACATCTACTACCCACGATAAGCCCTAAACCGAAGAAGCTTCCCCATCTTTATCGCTTTCCACTATCGTCCCAATGGCCTACCGGCTCGTTTCTGGAGGAATGCAACAACTGCGTAAATGTGTTTGCCGCCGCCACTGCCTTTCTTCACCCAACCTCCTCCCCCCGCTTATAACACTTCGCGGTGGTAATTGCTTCCCTTAATCACTTCCAGAGTA
>Ga0307507_10006880_pt1 | contig 16966 bp, 2 predicted proteins | sample 7_EM_MG_FD_207223 | JGI IMG/M metagenome (GOLD analysis project Ga0307507, IMG submission 207223) | Populus trichocarpa ectomycorrhiza microbial communities from riparian zone in the Pacific Northwest, United States - 7_EM | ecosystem: Host-associated > Plants > Roots > Unclassified | place...
AAATTTTGCCCTTATTAGTATCCTACTATAACCTAATAGGCATCCAGACGCTATCTAACTCCACTAAAGACCGGTAATATTCTATAGCAGAAAATTCTAGGGACCTAAAGTTAGGTATTATACTCACAATAAGGAACTACTGGCTATAGTTAACTGCTTTAAACAGTAGCAACACTACCTTAAGCACGCAAGCCATACCACTCGTATACTCTTAGATTATTATAATCTACGCTACTTTATAACTATAAAGGAGCTTATACTTTAATAAGCTAAATAGGCAGAGGAGCTTACGCAATTTAACTTTAAAATTAAATATAAGCCAGGGGAAAATAACCCTACTAATAGACTATTATAACGGCTAGACTATACTAAAGGCTTTAAAACAGGAGAAGAAAAATAGATAATAGATATCTTACTCCCTATATTATAGAACAAGCTCTAGGTATAGGATACTTAAATACCTATAGCTCTAAGTACTAAGTCTTAGATAGTGCAAACCCCATTAGCTTTTACTAACATTCCAGCTGGTACCCGGTCTATAGCCAATAAAGGTCCAAAGATACCTAAATAGGATATCTCTAATATAAGTTTAGAACCTAGTAATACACCACCCTTAATTACTAAGCTATCCCCTTAAACTAAAAGTAAAGCTATAAAGCAATTAGAACCTAGAGCCCTATAAAGACTAAAGGACTTTAACCTTATAGCGGCCTTCCTAATATACGCACACTAAGAAGTTATAAGATTTATAGTACTATCTAGTCTTATACTTAGAGCAGTATAAAGCAAAACAGCTTTTACCTAGAAACTATCTAAAAAGGTTAATAGATCTTATCTATAAGGTATAATAGAGGGACGCCTCCTATACTATCTTTAATGCGGAAGTAGATTGGAAATATAATAGAAAGAAAGCTATAAGGTGTTAAAATTGGGAACTAGACCTAATAGGCCTACTATATAGAAATAGCAAGGTTTGGGTGCCATAAGAAGCAAATCTATAATAGAAAATTCTTATAAAGAATTATAATAATCCTCTAGGCGGCCACTATAGTCAAGTTAAAACAATAGAATTACTTTAACGCAAATACTATTAGCTAAAGCTTAAGCAGGAAGTAAAGGAGTATATTAGCCACTGCGAAAAATGTTAAGTATATAAAATCCAACGGCATAAGCCATAGGGTCTACTTAAATCGGTTCCTCCCACTAGCAAACTATAGCAATATTATACCATAGGTTTTATTACAGATCTTCCACCATTAAAGGATAAGCAAGGATAAACATATAATTTAGTCCTAGTACTTATTAATAGGTTTTTAAAGTACGTCTAATACCTTCCTATTAACAAGACAATTAATATATAAGCGCTTGCCAGCCTAATTAAGGAGAAATGCTTTCTTAAAGTAGATTAGCCACACTCCATTATTACTAATAGGGGCAGTGTCTTTATAAGCCAGTACTGGTTAGATCTATGCTTTTATTTAAAGATAGACCATCACTATAGTACAGCTTTTTATCCGCAGATAGATAGGCAAACGGAACGCCAGAACTAGGAACTGGAGTCTTATTTATAAATGTATTTAAACTACCAGTAAGATAATTAGTGTAAGCTACTTCTGTATATGGAGTACGCTTATAACTTAAAGCAATATTTATTGCATCAGTTTGCACCAATCCAGATTGCCTATAGCGTCTGACTATTAGGATTTAATAGTATACCCAACAATTACTGGCTAAGGCCGTATAATTAATTATAGGATCCTATTAAGAAGTCTAAGGACATCTATTAGAGAGTATAAGGATACCTTAAGGAATGGGAGGAGTAATGGAAGTATATAAAGCAGAGCCTATAAGATGCGCAAGAGCAGTAGAGACTTTAGTATAACCGTAAACACTAGGATAAGCATTTTAGCGTAGGCGATGAGGTTCTATTATGTTTAATAAATATTAAGACCCATTAACTATTAAAGAAGCTTAATATAAGATACCTAAGTCCCTTCTAAATTAAGAAACAAATTAGTAAGCTAGCCTACCGTCTCTAGCTACCCCTATCTATAGCCCATATATATCTAGTATTTCATATAAATCTACTAGAGCTATAGTACAGACTACTACTGGAAAAGAACTTCCGTCTAGGCCCAATTAAACACCCTAAAGTAGTGGGCGAGCGGTATAAGGTTAAAGCTATACTATACTATAAGTCTGTTAAGAATAAGCTTTAGTATAAAGTTAAATAGCTAGGCTAGCGTACTAAGGACTCTATAATAAAACCAGTGAATTACCTTAACTATTATAAAGATATTTAAAAAGAATATTAGGACCAAGGTCCGCAATTTATAAATTATAAAAAGTGCTTTAATACTATAGTATCGTTACAACCTATAAAGAAAGCTTGTGGTAGGCCGCAGGAGGCCCTAAAGAGTAAGAAATAAGTTAAATTGGATATAGAACAGACAAGCTCTAAAAACTATAAGGATTAATTAGGGCTACAGCCTAAGGCAGGACAGGTCCTTAGCCTTTTTATATATATAGTATAGAAATTAATAGAGTATTTTGCTAGAATTGCATTCCCATTTATTAGTCTATATTAGGAATATTGTTTCTATATCTTCCTAAAGGCCTTATAAGGCCTTCCTAAGTACTAGCCAAGGTCCTTAATTGCTACTATGTATAAGAATAACCCCAAATGCCTAAATTAAAAGCCACTATGCCTTACCCTTAGGAGCAGGATTAGTATCTATTAGCCTACTAAGTAATAGCTAATAGGAATAAGATCTAGATCCCTTAGTAGAAGTATAGGTAGGTATAAAAATAAGGGTAGGCTAATAAGATATAGATAGAGCAGAGATCCTTAAACGCTTAACACCAATATTAGGCCCAAACTAGTACTAATAAAGCTCCTAAAGTATAAGCTTATAGTTAATAAAGATATACTTAAGCCTAGAATAAATAGAGACATTAGCTGGCTAGTAAAGTTTAGAACCACTAAAACCTTACTATAGTAACTGTTAGTTACCTATTACTAGGTACCTAAAGAGTAACCTACCTAATACCGCATTATATTATACTCTTTAGAAACTTAACGCGTATATACAAACTTCTTCTTATAGTAGACAATAACCTTCTTCTTATTACCCCTATTCTTTACCTTATCCTTAATATACTAACCTTGCTCCCTTATTAGGCGTTGCTAACTAGCTTACTGTAAATTGTAGGCGGTATAGATAGTTATAGCATAGTCTTAAATTTAACCCAGATGCTTAGTATTGGCGCTAGAACAAGAGAGAGCCTAAATAATATAGTAGCTAAAAATATTAAAGGATTGTCACCACTTAGGCCTAGGCTATATTAAAGCTTAAAGTCAGTAATAGAAACCTATTAAGGATAGGAAATCTTACCTTAACGCAACTACCGCTCTTAGTATATATATATTAATTATAAGGACTAAAGGTGTTAGACCTTATATAGTAGGTCTTATTGTAAGTATCTAAAATCTTTTTATTAGATTCTAGTCTTTTAAAGACTTATATATAAAGTTATTTAGGCAGGACCAGTACCAGTTATAGGTTAGTAGAGGTTGGGGTTCTATATATAGCGATAGGGCTAGAATACGCTATAGAATTAGCTTAAAAGAGCAGTCAGCAAGAGAACAAAAAGGCATATTAAATTAATAATAGAAAAAAAAGAAAATCTTAATAATATATTAAAGATACGTCCAAATTTAGACAAAGGTTAATAATAGGAAGTAAGGTATTAAGGAAAAGGAGTAGCTTAATAAGTAAGGTGTCTCTATACTTTACCTTCTAATACCCTTTTAGTAAATAGCCACAACCTTACCAATATAACTCCGTTACAATAGCGAAATTTAGAAGGAAGGAAACACACATATAAGCCATTTAGCCATTACTTCCTTATAAAAACTAATCACGCGGCTAGGGAAGGCAATTAAGACATCAATTACAGACGTATATAGGTTAAATTATACCTAAATAATACTACGGTATTAATAATAATTATTATTCATTACTTAACGTCCAATTTGGATCCCTATTAGGCCCACACGGACTACTCCTTATTTACATATAGGGAGAAAACTCTATTTAAGAAAATAAGAAAACCCCATAATCCATCTCCCCGCCTTTTAGGACTTGTATATAGGGCGCCTATAAGTTACCTATAGTGCTCTACTACCTTACTTTATAACCTCCTTAGGAACCACTGCTGCCATAATAAGCCTACGGACGCGCTAGTATCGCAAACTTAACTCTACTACTGTAGAGTTATTAAGGGGCGCCTAGTATTTGCCCTTTTACCTTCTATTACTATTTCCTTTGCAACCCAGAACTGGTTTAGTATATTTTAGCTAATAAGCCACTAGGTAACCGCCTTAAGACCTTTTTATATTAAGAGTAGTGTATTATAGTTCTCTGTGCCAGCTACTAAGAGCATTACTTCTTGGTTGGTATGTAGGGGGCATAGCAGTATTATATATTTTAGTGTCTGTCTTAGCCAGCTATATTTGCATCTTAGGCTACCTACTAGAACACCCACCTAGTAGAGCCAATCTTTTAGTCCTATTATTCCTATTCTTAAGAGTGTTGCTATTGTATTTTCCGCCTTTGTTAGGCCTTCTTAGAGCCCTTAGGTGTTTACCCCCCATAGCATTAATTATACTACGGCTTAGGTTCCTCTTGCCTAAGACAGCCTCTATACCTTTAACTCCTATACACCTCTTTAGTGTTAGTCCAACTAGTGTTATATTACGGTAGATAGTTTTCCAGTGCTCTTTTATGCTCTACTTTAGCTCCTTTCTCTCTCTTGCTGTTGTCTTTGCTAATCTCTTACGCGCCTCCCTTTCTCCTCTATATAGGCCTGGGCCCTAATACGGCACTATTCTTCTTCTACTTTCTTTACCTATTTCTCTAATATATCTTCCCTACTTTAGGGTTGTTAGTTTGTTCTCCTATAGGGCACCCTAGGGTTACTCTATAGTTTATTTAAGCGTGTCTTAATATACTTTATAATATTAGAGTTGCGCTCCCTTTGCACCCTTTACATTACAGCGGCTTTAATATATAATTATAAGGGGGGGATATTAGCTTCCTTCTTAAGCAGTACTATAGCCGTTCGCTTATACCTGCCTATTATACTCCAGAGACAAGCTGTTTGGACCTTTTAGAGTAGTTTAAGGAGTAATTTAGGGGGGCCTTTCTTAGATTCTCCTATAGCCCAAATATTAGATCTATATATTATAGTTGGCCGGACAACTGCTATATATAGTAGGCATAACCTCTAGAAGCATGGACCCTATATAAAATTAACAATCCTGGACATTACAATATACTATACTTAGCCCTTATAGGCCGCTTATAACGTATATACGCTCTACTAGAGCTTACTATCTACCCATACTCCTAATACCCTTAGGCCTTAAACTGGTTGACCCCTAAAGCCTTAAATATAAATTACATGCTAAAGATCTGCAGATTGGTTGCGTTTTCTTATAAAGTAAATTAGCTGGTATTTCTCTAGTAAGAATTAGACTCTATATTGTCTTACCCATTCTATATAGGTGTTATAGGCTTTCTCTAGTGTTCTGTAATTCTCTGCGGCTATTAGGCTATATATAATTAGGTTTATGTTATTAACAAAGCCTATCCCCTAGGTCGCCCCTTCCTTAAAGGAGTCAAGTAGGTTGCTTACAAAGAAAAGAAAGAATATAGGCAAGAGGGGTGATCCTTATAGTATTCCTATTGCGACTGTAATAGGGGGGCTCTAGTATCCGCTAAAGACTAGTAATATTTCTTTCTAGCCTATAAACCCTTAAATAAATTATATAATCCATTCTAGAAAGCCCTTTGCCCTAAGGATATATAGGAGGCGCTTATAGGGTATATTATTATAGGCACCACTAATATCTAAGCTAAGCATTAATACTATAAAGTCCCTTCGCATTGCCTATGCAGACTTAATAGTGGTAGCAAGTAGCGTAAGTACTAATAGTATTAAGCGGTTCTTTCTTACCCCCATTTAACTTTGTGGTAATAGGGCGTATTCCTTGGCCGTATCTACTATATGGTCCGCTATTACCCTTTCTAAGATTTTGCTAAGGGTGTTTTCTAAGGCAATAGGGCGGTAGCTTCCTGGGATTAAGTAATCTACTTTACCTTCTTTTTATAGGACAACCGTCATTATGGATCTTCCAAGTTGTAGGTAATAGCCTATAGCAAAGCACTACGGTATTAAAGAATAATATTATAGACGTTTTTAACAAATCATATAATAGCTAGAGGCGCTATTATAAAGTATCCCTCCTGTTTACTAAGTAGTAGAGCTACGCTAAATATATAGCATAGAACTAACAAAAAAGGATTATAGACTAATATTTTAAAAGTTAAAGATAATAGCAAGCTAAGGCTCTATATATTAAATCCTATACCAAAAGGTTCTATAGAACTATACTAGAACACCAAATTGCCTATAATATTTATAATTAATTACAGACTAGCATAAAGGCTTAAAAATAGAGTTGTATAAAAATCCTTATATTAACCTAGGTAGTTACTAGTATGCTTTTATTAGGCTTCTAATAGGTCTCCTAGTAATTCTTACATCTTTTCTCTAGTTATATTTTTTCCTTATTAAGGTTTTTAGGAGTTTAAAGTAGGGGTTAGATAGATAGATAATATATAATAGCATACTAATATTTTTCTAAACCCCTTTTAGGATAAGCCCTTATAATCTCCCTACTATAAGGTAATAGTAATTAGGGGCCAACTGTAAGAAGGGAGGGGCAATATAAGGGATATTATTATAGTCACCTTAGGTTGCCCTTAGGACAACCCCCAGACACCCCTTAGATATTTATTGGTTATATACTAAAGGCATATACCTATAGTATATAGTCTCCATAATCCCAGAGGCCTTACCTCTTTAAGGATTTATCTCTCTTACCAATCTATCCTATTTTATAATTGTGCCTTATAGCCCCCTGTCTATAAAAGACCCTTATAGTATTATTATCTCTACTAGGGATATTATCTTTAATAAAAAGACGTTCTTAAATGGCAAGCAAATGGATATCTTAAAGGATCTATATACTAAATTAGATACGCTAATTAAGAAGACTTAACTTCTTAATACCTTAACTAAGAATAAGGTTCTTCTAGAAGATAATAAAGAAGTATTTAAACTATTAATTTAAAATAAAGACAATAATAATAATAAGCTAGTTTAAATTTTTAATAAGTTAGTAGATCTTAACCTTATAAGAGCTCTTAAAGATATATATTATACGCCACTTCTAATAGAAGAAGATAAAGAATCTCCATATACCTTTTACATTAATTATCCTATAATTTTAGTTTAAGATACTAATTAAGACGTCGCTTATTAAGTAGGAGATGCGTTTAATACTTAGGGGGTTTTTAATAACTTAGTTAAAGACTTATTTAAAGAAGCCTATAATAATAGGTTTAAAGACTTTATTACTAAAAGGATTACTTTAGCCTATTATGGCGCCTTCTTAGCAAAAAGAAAGTTTAACCTTAATAGTTAACTCAACGCCAGTAAGCTAAAATTAGGTAGAATATATAATATTAAACTATATAGGAAGAACTTACCTCTACTACCTTAGTTAATCTGTGACCTTAATATGTGTAACAGGACTAGCCCAGTTATAGTAGGAATGTCTCGGTAAAACACTTAACAGATAAATTCCGACGCTTTAATTAAATTCTGCTAAATTCTACTAAGTTAATTAAATTCCGCTAAATTCTACTAACTTGATTAAATTCCACCAAGTTCTACTAATGTAATAGAATTTAGTCAAAACCTATTAAAATCTGTGTAGGCTTATACCTACGCGTCTGCTGCTAAGCCCCTAAATATTTAGTTATAAGTTTCCTATATTCCTTTCTCTTCTTTATATAACGTCTTGTACTCTGCAAGAGCTATATACCCTTAGATTTAGATAGAATTTATATTATTCCTTTAAATATTCCCTAAAGCCTCTTTACGCTCTTATACTACGTTGCGTTAAAACAACTACTATTAAAATGGCAAATGAACCCAAATCCCTTTTAATAACTATAAGTATTATAACCCTAGTCAGGGAACAGTTAACTATAATGCAATAGTTCTTTACAGACACCTTAGCTTAGTAGTGGGCTATACTAAAAGTCTAGTACCAGCGATTAATAGAAGCACTCCGCGAAGAACTCCACAATATTAAAGTATTTACATTATAGATCCTAATAGCAATACTAATAAATAAGATTAAAATAATAGTACCTAAACCTAACCCGTTAAATGCGAACACTAAACTAGTAATAGTAGCTTAATTTATACCTATAGCGAACCTAGTACCTACTATAAAATCTAAAAAGCTCCCTAATTCTTTAATATTTAATAGAAACCAAAATAACCTATATCCCTTTATAACTAAGCTCCATCTTAAACTCTTAATAAACTATAATTAATACCCTATTAAGGCTAGCAAAGTTAGCTATGGAATATCTTATTTAAGTAAGGATGCTATACAAACTATAGATCTATTCTTCTATAATAGCACTTTTATTAATTTTAAAACCTTTATCTCTCTACTAGAACGAACGTATAATAACACCAGCTGTAAATATATAGCTATTACTAAACTTAAAAACTTATAATAATGGAACTAAGACTTCACTAGCTTCTTTTTGGAATTTTTAGGCCTTATTAGCGAGCTGGATTAGAATAAAGCCGCTAAAGTCGCTGCCCTTTAATAAGCTATTTTGGATAAAATTAGAGCCTAGTTAGTAGGTAAAGAACTGCTAAAAAACCTATCCAAATTTGCTATAATATATTATCAAATTAATAAAGACCTTCGATATAATAAACAGACTTATTCTTTAAAGTTAACTATACCTTATATTTAAAACTCTATAAAACCGGTATATGCTTTAAGGCGTAATCCTTTTCTAAAACCTAAAAGCCCTATATATAACCCTATGGACCTTAATGCCACCCGATTCTATACACCCTTAGGAACCAACGAATAAAGAACTTAAGCTATAAATGGAAAATGCTTTAGATACGGTAAAAAAGGGCATATTTAAAAGTATTGCCGAACTTACCCCTTTAAAAAGGTCCGCTGTAGTTCCTTTTATTCCTCAAATTATACCTATTCCTTAAGTTGTACTCGTTCCTTAAATTATATACGCTCTATAAATTGTACTTAGACGCCATAAAGTATCTCGCCTTTAGTTAACTTGGAAAACGAATTGTCCTAAGGCTAAGTCGCGCCTTAGAATAAAAAGTAAAAGAGTATAAGTGTCTAAGCTCTTTTAGCGCTAATACATAGCATAACTCCCTTAATATACTTAGTAAAATTTAAATACTTAAAAAATAGAAGAAGATATAAATCCTAATAGATAGCGGAGCCACTAGCATGGGCTTCATTAATATAAACTATATAAAAACTTAACGCCTAAATTTAAAGAAACTTAATAAGCCCTAAGCCCTATAAGGCTTTAATAGTAAACCCTTTATATATGGCAAAATAACGTACTACGCCCTAGTAAAAATGCGGATAGGTAAATACCTTAAATATATCTCCCTGTTTATAATACCCTTAAAGTAATATAAACTTATACTTAGACATAGATGGCTAAAACAATATAACCCTTTAATTGGCTGGGTTAAATAAATACTAAAGTTCCGTATAACTTACTGCTAAAGTTATTGCTTAAAAAACCATTTGCCTTATAAATATATATAAAATTATTTAAATTTAATATAATACAAATTACCCTTGCTATAAACCTTAAGTTAATATAATAAATCTATAACTGCTAATTGTGGTAAAGAATATAAAGATATTACGTTAAAACCTCTTGAAATTTGTATAATATAGGCCGCGCCTTTTATCTTATTAGCAAAAAGATAAGATTACAAAATCTTTGCTGTAACTATAGAAGATATTAAAAAAGCACTAGAACCAAAACAATATCCTAATCCTTAACCTTTTATGCCTAAAGAGTACTATGACCTAATTAATGAGTTTAAAAAATAATTTGCAGACTAACTAGCCCTATACTAAAAAAAACACGATTTTAAGATAGAACTTAAGCCTGGTATAACACCAAAATTTGGTCTACTATATGGTATATTATAAGAAGAACTGCTTATAATGTAATAATACCTTAATAAGCATCTAGAAAAAGGATTTATTTGCCCTAGTTAATCTCTATTTGCCTTACCAGTACTATTTATTAAAAAGCTAGGAGGAGGCTTAAGATTCTATATTAATTATTAAGCTCTAAATATAATTATGATTTAAAATTAATATCTAATTCCTTTAATTTAAGAGACGCTTAACTATTTAGTAAAGGCACAGTACTTTATAAAGCTTAATATAGTTGCCGCCTTTAATAAAATCCGTATATATAAAGGAGATGGAAAGTATATAGCTTTTTATATATAATGGGGACTCTTTAAATACCTAGTAATACCGTTTTGTATAAAGAACGGTCCCAATACGTTTTAGCAATATATTAATAATATGCTTCGTAAATTCCTTAATATATTTATTACTGTGTATATTAATAATATCTTAATTTACTTATTCTTACTTTCTAAACACTGGAAATATATTAGAATGGTTCTTAAATGCTTATAAGATGTGGGCTTATAATGCGATATTAAGAAATACAAGTTCCACGCATTTAAGGTTATATACTTAGGCTTAATTATATCCTATAACGGAATTAAAATAGACCCTAAGAAAGTTGCTATAATTATAAACTAGGAAAGCCTAGCAACGTATAAGATATTTAAGGATTTTTAGGATTTGTAAATTTCTATTATTAATTTATTAACTACTTCTCAGAAATTGCCTAGCTATTGGTAAACCTAATAAAAAAGAATATAAAATTTAAATGGACTGCTGGATATAAACGAACTTTTAATAATTTAAAATGTTGCTTTATAACTACTTTAATTTTTACTTACTTTAACCCTAACCTTAAATATACTGTTAAAACTGACTCGTCTGATTATGTGCTAGGGGGAGTGTTGTTATAATATAATAAGAATAGTAAACTATATTTAGTAGCCTTTCTCTCCTAAAAACTTGCCCCTACTGAATTAATCTATAAGATATATAATAAGGAACTACTTATAATTGTTAAATGCTTTAAATAATAGCGTTTTAAGCTAGAAGGATTATTGTTTCTAATATGGGTATTAATGGACTATAAGAACCTACAATACTTTATAACTATAAAATAATTAATATAGCACTAAATTCGTTGGGCTGAATACCTCTTATAATTTAACTTTAAGATTATATATTAACTAGGCAAACTTAATTAAAAGCCTAATATATTAATATAACAATTATAGGACTTACCTGTAAACGCTTTAAATAAACAGATTATAAATTAATTACGGATCTTATTGCCCCCTAAACGTTTTAAAAAACTACATCCTATGTTTTTAAATACGGAACTTAATAAAAGTAAATTAGAAGTTAATAAATGGGAAATGGAAATTAATAAGCTAATAGAATACAAATATAAAAATAACGTATAGATAGTAGATGTAATAAAGGCGATTTAAACTGGAAAATAATAGTATAAGGATATTATACTCGCTAAATGCGAAATTTAAAATAATCGATTGTACTATTAACAGAAAATAGTAGTTTCGAATTCCAAACCCTTATAATTTAAGATACTTAAATTTGTATATAACTCCCCTATAGCAGGACATCCTGGCCGTACGAAAACTTATAAGATTGTTTAATGAGTATATTACTAGCCTATAATATATAACTATATATAAAAATACGTTTGAGTATATAAAATGTGCGTATATAGAAAGACCTCTTATATAAAGAAGTAAGGAGTACTTTAACCACTACTAATTCCAATATAAAGATAGCGTGATATCTTAATTAACTTTATAGTTAACTTGCCTAACAGTAATAGGTTTATAAATGTTATAGTAGTTATTAACCGCCTTATAAAAATGTGATATATAATTCCTATAGACTTAATTAATATAATATTAGTAGCCAAATATTTTATTAAATATGTCTTTAAGCTACACGGACTTTCTAACTTAATAATATCCAACTATAAAAGCCAGTTTGTTTTGGACTTCTAGTAAGCTCTATATAAATAATTAAGCATTTAAATATAACTCTTAACTGCATTTTATTTAGAGATAGATAGCTAAACCAAAATTGCAAACGCGATTATAGAACAATACTTATGAATATACTGCTCCTACCTATAAAATAACTAGAAAAAATAGCTGCCTTTAGCTAAGTTTACTATAAATAATACGATAAACATATTAATAGGCGTAATACTATTCTACGCAACCTACAAACAAAACCCTTAACTTAGATTTAAACTATAACCTAATATTAATATAACAGGACCCACGATTAAATAGATCTAGTTAATTAACATATACAACTTTACTAATTAAATAAAGCAGTTAACGGAACTATTATAAAGTAAATTAATATATACTTAAATATTACAGGAATAGTATACGAATAAAGAACGAGCTCCTATATAGGACTTTAAGGAAGGTAATATAGCCTACCTAAATATATAAAACCTAAAGACTTAATGGCCCTTAAAGAAACTTAATTAAAAGTTTGCGGACCTATACCAAATTAAGAAGAAACTAAGCCTATATGCCTATAAGTTTAAACTGCTAACTAAAATAAAAATACACCTAATGTTTTATATAAGCTTACTGCAACCTTTAAGAGATAATCCTATAACTTATAAAATCCCGCTACTACCTTCCGTAATTATTAATAACGGTAACGGTTTTTACTTTATTAACTTAATTAATAATATATAACGGAAAATATAATCTAAATAATTTAAACTTCTTATTAAGTAGGAAGAATATAAAATATAAACCTAGGAAACCTATAACCAGATTAAGGCCAACGCGCCTTCCTTAGTAAAAGAATTCTATAAGGACTATCCTTCACGACCTGCTTTAGCTAAATAGATATAATATAAAGGTAAATAATTGCTACCTAACACAAATACACGAAACATAATAATAGAAAACTTGAAATTAAAAAGAACTTAAAATGCACTATAACGCTTATAACACGATTATATGACACGCAATGGGTTATAAGTCTTAACTAAAATTAAATTATTTAGACCTTTAGTTAAAAGGGGAGTACTATAATAGGACTAGCCTAGTTATAGTAGGAATGTCTTAGTAAAATACTTAATAGATAAATTCTAACGCTTTAATTAAATTCTGCTAAATTCTACTAAGTTAATTAAATTCCGCTAAATTCCACTAACTTAATTAAATTCCACCAAGTTTTACTAACGTAATGGAATTTAGTTAAAACCTATTAAAATCTATATAGGCTTATGCCTACGCGTCTACTGCTAAGACCCTAAATATTTAGTTATAAGTTTCCTATATTCCTTTTTCTTCTTTATATAACGTCTTGTACTCTATAAGAGCTATATACCCTTAGATTTAGATAGAATTTATATTATTCCTTTAAATCTTCCCCAAAGCCTCTTTACGCCCTTATAATATACATCCTCTTTAAGATTGGTTCTAAAAAGCTTAATAAGCTTACCTCCAATCCCATTATTAAATAAAGTCGTTTTAAGAAATAGATAAGAAGTATATAAAGGGATAGCAGGTTCTTAGCTTAATATAGGTGTTTATCTATAAGCTTAGATCCCTAAAACTTAGTTACCTTTTAAAGTTAGTTACCTAACCAAAATTAAACCACTAACTTATTAACCTATTTTCTCTATAACGAATCGATTAATATAGATTAAAATAAGTAGAATTTATAAATAGCTATTACAGATTCTAAATCTGGTGTTTATAAATCTGCGCGAAAAGCTATACTTACGTATAGTGCCCTTTATTAATTTTAAGCGATTAATTAAATAGCAAACTACTAAAGCAATTTATACACCAATATTAATAGTAATTGACTTCTATATAGTAGGGGGTATTGCGGTACCTTTAACTTAATAGTATATTAGCAGTAAGTTTTTAGATCTAGAGAGGATAGATAAAATACCTATCTATAGTATAGTATACTATATAACAATAGGAGAATCTACTAGCACTAATAGCTTAAAACGTCTTATATTATATCTTAAGTTTATAATAGTAGCAGGCGAAATAGAAATAAGTAATTTATATAACCCCTTTTTAGATTTTCTTTTTTAAGCATAATAAAGGGACGCCTTTATTACTAGGGAGAGGTAAAAAGATATAGTAGAGACTAATTTAGCTAGAGTTACTAAGAAGCTATAGTAGTAAGACTAAAGGGGTCTATTACACTTTAAGTATGCTATATATATTCTAAAGGACCAAGTGGTTTAAAACAAAATTCTAAAAGTCTTCTATAACAACCCTTTTAAGGGTTACTATAGTGCTAATAGAACCCTTAAGGCTGTTTAAAGGAAATACTTTTAGGATTAAATGTCTAAAGAGGTTAATAACTATATATTAAGATGTAATACGTACTAAATAGTATAGATATTTAGGCACCACCTATATAGCGAGTTATTAGTACCTTCTATTCTATAGGGATCTATATTAGAATTAACAATAGATTTTATAATAGGCTTATCCCCTACTAAAATAAGAACTAAAGAGTTTGCTAACGCTATTTTAATAATTATTAATAGATATATAAAGTTTTTAAGGTACTTTGCTATTATAATAACAATTATAGTAGTAAAATTAGCAGACCTATTTTTAGAGCGGTAGCTCTTATTTAGTATGCTAAGGGGAGTTATATCTAATAGAGGTACCATATTTAATAGTACATTTTCATTTTCATTCTACCTGTCGGTATACTCGCTTTATCAACGGGCACGAATATCACTGTATGATACGTATGCGGTGTTGAAGTTGGTAGTTGTTTGATTGTTTGTTGTCTAGAAGTAAGGGGTTGCTCCAAGGTCAGATTAGCTAGTCTCGCTTCGTGGTCTCATAACCACGTCACGTAATTAACATTCCGACACTACCTCTTATTAAAAATATAGTAAAAAATAAGTACTGCCTTTTACCTATAAATAGATAGGCTAATAGAGTATTTAAATGCGTTATTAGAACACTACTTCCGCTGCTATATTAATTATTAACAGGATAATTAGATATTATAGTTAGCTTTAGCGTAATATGTATATAATATAAGTATCTATAGTAGTATAAAAATGACCTCTTATAAAGCACTATTTAGGGTAAAAGTAAATAACCCCTAAAATATTAAGGATATTATTTCTAAAAGAGAGGTACTAGCGGCGTTTAAGAGAACTAAGTAAATAAGAATTCTTAAAAAAGGACTTAAAAAGCACTTTTTAGACGCCTAGGCTATATAAAAAAGGTACTATAATAAAAAACATATGCCTAAAGAATTTAAAATAGGAGATGAAGTTTTATAATTTATAAAAAATATTTAAATAAAATGTATTAAGAAGAAGCTAGACTATAGGTAGCTTAGACGCTTTAAGATAGTTAGGAAAACTAATAGAAATTAAGCCTATAAATTAAAATTGCTAAAATTATATCTAATATATTTTATATTTTATATTTCCTTATTAAAGCTATATTAGAGAAAAGATGGTATAGAACCGCCCCTACTTAGCGAAATTAATAGGGAACTAAAATGGAATATAAAAGATATTTTAGACTAAAGATGGCGTTAGAAGAAACGAGAATTTTTAGTTTATTAGAAAGAATACTTTTAGGCGTATAATAGTTAGAAACTTAAGAAGTACCTTTAGCTAGGATATAATATAGCAATTAAAACTTTTCTAAAGACTATAAATTAGGATTTAGTAACGGTTCTAAATATACTATAGATAAGATAATAGGGAAGACCCCGTAAATTAAAACTATAAGGTTAAGTGTAATAGTTTACTAGCACTACGCTAAGATATAAAATTGTCGCCTAAGAGGCTCTAAGATATAATTGACGCTACCCTTATATGTCTCGGATACGGTCAAATATTAAGTCATAGACTATGGAGTTCCGGGTCTACTTTTATGTATTTAGTTTACTTGATTTCCATAGATTTATAAAAAAGTCGTTCTTTTAATACCCACACTTGCACTGTTATATTAAGTATAAGCATTAAAAATAGGAATGTTTTGCTATTATAATAGGGATCCTAAAATCCTATAAGAGAAAGCCACTAAGGATACTATTTAAAGAAGACACTATTTAAGAATAAGTAGTAGTACTAGGAGAAGAGGCCCTAGGGATTTAGAAGGGTTTCCTAGGGATAAAAGGAGAGTATTTAGTCTAGCACTAGAGATATATAGTAGAGTTAACGGTATAAAGAGGACCAAAAAGACAGAGAGTAAAGATTTAGAAATTTTAAGGAATTATAAAGTACCTATAAGAGCACTGCCCATTTATTATATATGGGGATTATAGTAGTATACTGCTTTTATACGGACTATTACTAAAACTAAAAATAGAGGTATCCCTAAAGTATAAAGTTAATTCCTAGTACTGAGGTATCCTAGAGGTACTAGAGAGGCACTATATAAAGCTATTTTATAAAAAGAAAGAAATAATAAAATAATAACTTAAATACTAGAAGTAGTAATAGGAGCCTCCTCCTCTATCTTAAAGTTATTATTGGTAGTATTATTAGCACTTCTATCCCTAAAAGTATTAGCATTCTTACTAATATTCTTCTTAGAGTAGTAGAAATTAGATAGACTATTATAGGCAGGGAACTAATAGGGAGAATATTTATCTTTATTACTATTTTTAGTGTTATTACTAAGTTTTAAATTAGTATCTAAGTAGGAATTAGAAAGCTAGCGGCTAAAGAGTTAGTATAGTTTCTAAATATATTACTAAAGATTTACTTAGCTAGAAAGGCCCGTATAAGAGTATAAATGTTATTATTTATAAGAGTAAGCGGCTTATAGATACGCT
>Ga0307507_10006881_pt1 | contig 16965 bp, 14 predicted proteins | sample 7_EM_MG_FD_207223 | JGI IMG/M metagenome (GOLD analysis project Ga0307507, IMG submission 207223) | Populus trichocarpa ectomycorrhiza microbial communities from riparian zone in the Pacific Northwest, United States - 7_EM | ecosystem: Host-associated > Plants > Roots > Unclassified | place...
ATTTGTTACTGAATTCAAGTACAAAACCCCATAAAAGAAGAACTCAATTTCAGTTCATGAAAATTGAGTTGACTCAGGAGGAATGTAAAGAAAAGAAGACGATAAAATTAATTAGTTTTGGGAGTTCAAATTTTGATGTATCAATTTCAAAGATGCCGGCCAATAAGACCATTTCAAGGTCCACCAATGAAAACTACCAAGTTATTAAACCTGGTTAATCAGTGTGAGTTTCATGTTATAAATTTAGCAGGTTAATTTAATTTATATTAACCTGAATTAATATAAAAAAATATTTAAAAAAATATTATTTTATTTTTTAAAAAATTAGCAAGTTTTAATTACATCAACTCAAGTGTTTTTATTACATTAAATCAACTTATAATTTTGTTTTTAAACCTAATCCAAGCTAGGTATTGTATCCACTACATCCTAGGTTTAATAACAGTGCTTTATACTGTATTTATTTTCTCAAACTTAAAATAAAAATAAGAATAAATACGCCAAGAAGGGGGGCACAAGTGCAATAAATCACAACTACCAGATTTCATACGTTAATAAATAACTTAATAATTTTTTTTTTTGAAAAGAAGACCTTTCTTCTTCCTTCTAAGCTCCCTGGACAAAGAAAATGAAAAATTCTAACAAGAACAACCTTCACTGCTGAATTTACGCGTGTCTATATCTCCGAGTCTATAAATAGGGCATAGCTACACGTATAGACCACTTTATTCTCTAACAACAACATGGGAACCCTCAAAATCACCAAAAAGCATCATAAACACCTAAACAACCCCTTCCCTTCAACACCAAGATCACTTCCTTTCATTCAAGGACGTCTTCTTTTCAATTCTCAAACTGTCCCACCAAACAAAATCTTCTCAGTTGGCAAGGATTTCCAGCTTCTTTGGAGCATAAAAAATGGTGGGTCTCTCTCAATTTATCATCAGTCTCAACCTACAAAAGCCCTGTGGTCTACCATCCCAGGGCAAGCTTTTGTTACTGCAGCATTGTGTGAGACAGAGGTGGAAGAGAGCAGAGGATCTTTTGCTATAAAAGATAGGAATGTTTATTTGGTTTGTGATCATCAAACAATTGAAGATATAAGAGTGATCAGTGAACCTGATCACCATTTTGATCAGGATAATGATCATGATCTTTCATCTGGGAATATGAGTTTTGCTCAGAAAAATGATTGGAAGGATACCCAGTTTCCTGCTTTGGTGATAACAGGTTGGTTGTTCAGTAACAGGAGGAAGAAGAGGCATCAAGAATCTGGCATTTACAAAGACATACAGTTTGAGACAAGGGGACCACCAACTTGTGCAAGGTATTGGGTTCTATTTGATCAAAAGAATAATAACCAAATTGGTTTTCAAGTGAGAGTTGGACCACCAAATTTTGAATTCCAACAAAGAATTTCTCCAACTCCTTTAGGAAGACACCGGCGATTAAGGTGGAAGCTAGGAAAGATTAGAAGACGAAAGCTTGGATGGTATCGGTTCTTTACAAGGTCTAGAGGGTTTGTTGCAGTTTCTTCCTCGTCAGAGGAGGAAATGGAAATGAAGTCTGCGGAGTTGACAGAATTCAATAGAGTCTGTATTACCTATTCCAGTGAAGGAAATGAAAGGTTTTACGGTTTTGGGGAGCAGTTCTCTCATATGGACTTCAAAGGCAAAAGGGTGCCCATTTTTGTTCAAGAGCAGGGAATTGGAAGAGGAGACCAACCAATTACTTTTGCTGCTAACTTGGTTAGCTACAGGTAGATTAGCTATTACCTTTTCAACCACTAAATTCCAGTTAAACACAAATATGAAAAATATAGGCTCAAAAAATCTTACCTTTGTTTCTTTCTATTGCAGGGCTGGGGGCGATTGGAGTACAACTTATGCTCCTTCACCATTCTACATGACATCTAAGATGAGGTCTCTTTACCTTGAAGGATACGATTATTCAGTATTCGACATGACAAGACATGACAGAGTTCAAATACAGGTAATTCTTGATAATTGTTGCATATTAATTATTATTGGCCATAGTGAGTGGTGAGAACATTATATTGCAAATACTTTGTACTGCATAACACTCAGGAACTTAGAATAAAATTATTCATGAGGGTGTTACAAATGCATCGTAATGACCAGAGTGAAGGCTGAAGCAAGAAAGCCAATGACAGTGAGAAACAATTCTTTATGCCAATAAACAATGTGATTGCCAAGTGAAAAATATGTTTTCTGCGTAGAATGTTTAGATTTAATGCAATGAATTATTGGCAAACTTCAGAATACACAGTTAACAGAAATTTTCATTGAATAAAAAGTTTCCTTTACAAACTTAAGTTACACTTGAATAAAACAATCAAAATTTAAATGGAGAGGAAAATATTTCAAGTACTGAACATACTCATTCAGGGTTTAAACTTGCAGTTTCCTATTTTCTGTATATTGGAGCTTGCAGATTCAGAGCAATTCAGTTCGAGGAAGAATATTGAATGGCAACTCACCTTCTGAGATTATTGAAAACTTCACAGAAACTATCGGGAGACCTCCTGAGCTTCCTAAGTGGATTATATCTGGGGCTGTTGTTGGAATGCAAGGTGGTACAGAAGCTGTACGACGTGTTTGGGATGAATTGAAGGATCACAAGGTTCCTGTTTCAGCCTTTTGGTTGCAGGTATTCCCTGTACCTATATAGAAGCATATAAAAGCACATCAAAATCTACGGAATCTTTCACATTCACAAATACTTACAGCCATGTTAATTTTCTATGATTTTTATAGTTAAAGAACAACTTTAAAAGGTTTATATTATATGTCATTACATAGATGGTATGTATGAATATCTTCATGTAGAAGTTCTCACCCTGAAGCACTTCATTTGCAGGATTGGGTAGGGCAGAGGGAGACAATGATTGGATCACAACTGTGGTGGAATTGGGAGGTAGATACAACGAGGTATCATGGATGGCAGCAGCTAATTAACGATCTCAGTGCAAAGAATATTAATGTGATGACATACTGTAATCCTTGTCTAGCTCCGGTATTTTTCTTTTTCCAAGAACTTATGGTACTACTATTGTAATTTGTAAAAATTTCAATACATGATCATCTGGTGTGTCATACAGCCATATCAATGTATAGAGCATGCTGTCATTTCTTAAAGTAGGGTGTCTTTGCATACTCTACATCTCTTTTTAACAGTAAATGATGCTCCGCCCCTGAAACATATTTTGTGATCATTATCAGTACCTGAGAGTTTGAGACTTGGTTGCTTTGCTTTAAACAGACTGATGAGAAACCAAACCAAAGGAGAAACCTTTTTGAGGAGGCAAAAAAGCTGGATATCCTGGTGAAAGACAAGTATGGAGAACCATATATGGTTCCAAATACAGCATTTGATGTGGGCATGTTGGACCTGACACACCCAGATACTGCTGCTTGGTTTAAGCAGGTTTTACAGGAAATGGTTGATGATGGTGTGAAAGGGTGGATGGCTGATTTCGGTGAAGGACTGCCTGTAGATGCAACTCTCTATTCAGGTAACAGAAGAAAAGTTCTAACATGTTTCTTCCAGAAGCTAGGATTCATGTGCAATAGAGATATACTTATCACTTTGGATTAATTATTTCAGGTGAAGATCCTATATCAGCTCATAATAGATACCCAGAGCTATGGGCCCAAATAAACCGAGAGTTTGTGGAAGAATGGAAGTCAGGTCGTGCAGGTAAGGAGAGAGAAGACCCAGAAGAGGCTTTGGTCTTCTTCATGAGGGCTGGTTTCAGGGATAGCCCCAAATGGGGGATGCTATTTTGGGAAGGAGATCAAATGGTAAGTTGGCAGGCCAATGATGGAATAAAAAGTTCTGTTGTTGGCCTACTGAGCAGTGGAATTTCTGGATATGCTTTCAATCATAGCGATATCGGAGGCTATTGTGCAGTAAACTTACCTTTTATTAAGTACCACCGAAGTGAAGAGTTGCTCATGCGATGGATGGAGCTAAATGCTTTCACCACTGTTTTCCGGACTCATGAAGTAAGTTTTGATACCTGAAATCCATTAACACTCAATATCATAAAACCAAGTTGATGCAATATTACTGTTTATTTCCCTCCAATTAAATTTTTTAACAAACATTTGACGACACATACTGTGTTAAGCTAACTTGATGGTGATTTGCTCACCAAGAGGAGCCATATTCAGAATACATATTTGAATTGCCCAAAGTTTCCAAACCCTTGATATATAGCACTGTCTCTAGAGAAATGAGATAAATTTTACATTATTCACTATACAAAGGAAGTTAATAATTTGTTCAACTAAGCAGCATGACTAATATGATCCCATCAGTTACTAATTTCAGAAATATTCTGCATGCAGGGAAACAAGCCATCCTGCAACAGCCAATTCTACTCTAACCACAAGACTCTATCGCATTTTGCACGCTGTGCTAAGTTGTACAAAGCTTGGTATTTCTACAGAATCCAACTAGTGAAGGTGATGCATGATTCATGTAAATAACTGGAAGTCAAATAACTTTGGCAGAGCATCTAACAAGTCTCTCTCTGTCTATCTTTATAAAACAGGAAGCTGCTCGAAAAGGCCTACCAGTTTGCCGCCACCTATTTCTCCACTATCCAAATGATAGGAATGTGCATAGCTTGAGTTACCAGCAGTTCTTGATTGGTACCGAGATCTTAGTGGTGCCTGTCCTTGACAAGGGCAAGAAGAATGTCAAGGCTTATTTTCCAGAGGGTGAAACTTGTTCCTGGCAGCATATCTGGTCAGGAAAACTATTTAAAGAACAAGGATCGGAAGCCTGGGTAGAGGCTCGAGTTGGCTATCCTCCTGTATTTATTAAGGCTGGCTCCACTGTGGGAGAAACATTTGTAGAAAATCTGAGAAATTTTGGCATTCTTTGAGCGCAAAGTCCTCAAAGAGATCCATGATCAATATAAGTTGCATTGAATTTTTTTACTAGCAAATAACCACAAATTCTTCTAAACTTTACATCTGCATTTTGCAACTGTGTTTGGTGAACCCTTAATAAACGTCTGCTCAATTTTCCCTGCACGCATCATGCTCTAAAACTCCTGAACTCCAGACTTAAAGCTTGAGCAATTCGTCGTGTCTTCTTTCATGGTCATCTGTTCAACTTATTTCCCTGACATCATCTTATCCAACACGTCCACTTTCGTGGTCCAAAGCTCTAATCTAAACATGATTTTGATTCCATTGGTTTCTATAGACTAGTGACAAACCTAAAGAAATGAGTTCACAGAAGCACATCTCAAACGAGAACGAGGTATGTCATGTGGACAACATATCCAGTTTCTCAAATCTATTTGTCTTGAACTTTTACGATCATAAAAAAACACGCATTCTCTGACTAACACTCAAGGAAACAACCAACCAAAATTACACAATCAAATTCTAATGATACAACCTACACATCCCTATCAAGCCCAGAGCACTCAGGCAATAAATACAGAACAAGCTTTAAAAGCTATTAATGGTCCTAAGTCAACAAATGGTACCCCCTTTCACGAAAAAGCCTTTCTGCATTGATAGTTTATAAAACCCCTGACATGCTTCAAAGACATAAAAGACACGATTTTCAATAGAATTAAACAATATCAACTCAAAAAATGCCAACTTTCCTCAAAAGGGGAGTCACAAAATCAGGATCCCAACAGACAAAATCCTTTTTCAGACAATCAATCAAACAGCTGCTTGTAATTCATAAGTGAACCCTGTTTAAAGCAACCAGTCCATAGATTTTCGCCAACTTAACAGAATCACACAGTTTTTAACTACTACCATAAAAAAGATTAACCTTAAGATGTTTTCACATAAACACAGCATGCATCCCCTTGATGAACAATGATTTCTCCTTGTTCTTTGTATTAAAAAAACTTGAAACCAAGACTCTAGCACATGCAATGGGAAGATAAAAATGAAAGGAGAGAAAAAGATACTAACAGACCTTGAAATGAGAGGTTTTAGACACTGACGTTAAGGATTCATTCTAAGCAAACAAAGGCAGATGATCTTTGCATCCTTGGTCAACTTGGAAGCTGTAGAGAGAGCCTCAAAGAAAAATTAGAAAATGGTGATCATCAAGAGGTTTTTGTCTTGTTTTTTGGTTACTTGAGTGCTTAAGCTTGTTAAGTCCTTTTTTCTTTTATGGATTCGGACACTTCAATTGGATATTCTGTTCTGTCTTCCCTCTCTCTCTGTATCATTTAAGCATGTTGTGTAAAAAAAAAAAACTTTATTTTTATACCTATAAACTCATCCGTGTTTATTTATACTCCTATAGTTTAAATTTCTCAATGTTACGTTACCAAAAAGTTATAATTTTTCCTCCAACCTGATCTCTTATTAAACCTTACAAGTTTTTTGGGTCAACTCGAAACCTGACCAACCAACTTCTAGTCCAGGTTGGACGTTAAAAATATTTGTTGGTGTGTCAATTCATCTGATTTATGACCTTGTTTTATGTTGGGTCGATTCCAAATCCGATCTAATATCTATATTTTTTTTAAAGTTTTGTGAGATAATATAAATAGAATTTGAAAGGAAAAAAATACAAAAAGTAAGAAAAATAAAATAAAAACAGGAAGAATGTCAAAGGTTTTTAGTAGTAAAGATAAAAATTGAAATTAGTTTTTTTAAAAAGGGTAATATTAAAAGATTTTAACCTGTAGGGATAAAGGTGAAGCATTAGTGAATCTTTAAGAGCAAAAAAATAGTTTAGCCGAAAAAACACTAAGAAGCCCAATGAGTTACATTATGGACCCGAATAGTTACACCTTTTATGGGCTTCTTGAGTTCAAAGAGACCAAGAATGGAAAGAAAACAATCCACAAGATAATGGGCCAAGAGCCCAGGAAGATGGAACCTTCCCTTTGATTTTACTTACAATCCAGTCACTGCCAAGCTTGGTGACAAATTAATTAATCCAAACAAAAGATTATTGCCAAGAACCAACCATCAAATTAAAATTTAGAAATCCCATTTGGATAGAAAGGTTTTTCCCAAATTAGGAAAATCCAATTTTAATCTTAATAAACCTTAATTTGAAACATGAGTGGCAAAATTGACAAGTTCAAGAAGCTTAACAGAGCATTAGTAATTATTTTTTAATAATTGTTACAATAGATTAAAAAATCGACTTGAAAAGATCATGATCATTGGGTTATCGAATTAATTTATAGATTAGTGACACTCTTTTTTTTTCCTTACAGTTTTGACTGGTCAGGTTTAGCTATTTCTATTATTATGATTATTATTATTTTCCGTTACTATTTTACTTATTTCATATTATCAATTATATGGGAATTATTATATTGATTTCTATTTTGGTTATTGAGTGTTAGATTGGATTCAACATTACACCAAATAAACTAGGTTAAAAACATAATTAGACATGAACAAATATAATTGTGATATATTGTGAGATAGATATAATTGTGTTTGGTAGTGATAATAAAAACAAAATAACTGTATTTAGTTGACAATAAACAAAACATGATAAAATATTAAAAAAATTATTTTATTTTTAATATATATTATTCTCAAACTTGTATATTTTAAAAAATAATTAAATATTTTAAAATTGCAAAAATTCACTCCAAAATCATCAATGAAACAATATTTTTTTTATGAATACATTCATGGTTTTTTAATCAAATACATTTCTATCCCCGTTATCCCTATTTCTTTTGCCCCATGATAATAATCAAATGTTATCTCATGAAGCCTTTGAGAAACTGATATCAACAGAAAATTAAACTAAAAGTACATCTATGGAGAGGAAAATTGATGCTATTATACATTCTAGATTAATAGAGTTCAACGCTCGCACATCTTAACTGCAATGGCCGAACCACCTACTGAACTCTTCCACCTTTTTTTACACCCAAAAGCAATCTATGGATTGACATGGAGATCAAAAAAATGGGATGCCTAGGTCAATCATGTAGCCGCACCACCTCTGACTTATCCCTGTTGCCGTGTACAGCATAAAAACTTTGGTGTTGTCAGATGTCCAAATGATCAACGTTAATCATTCTTGCCGCTTTCTGAATAAGTTCCTTGCGGCCATCCACCTGAAAGAAAACCATAAAAAAAAAGTTACATTGGAACATTATCACCATGGATCAGTAATTCCAGCAGTTACACGATCTTATTTATGTGATGACTGACACTTCAATGGAAAGGTCTTTCAAGCATTTCTTGGTGCAAATTTTCCCAAGCAAGCAAGAACAAGCACACATGCATATTATATACACATTGTAAAGGGAAAGAGAACTAGTCTAAGATACAATTCCCCTGAAAAATGCTTTAGTGTATTATTATTAAGTTGTCTCCTTATCAATCTATTTTCCTATGTTCATTTGTATCCTCAGGAAGTTCCCTGGAAAATTTACACGATTCCTTTTATCACTGTTTAGATATGTTATTTGGTTTTTTAATCTCTTCTGCATTTAAAACGCTGCCCTTTACTGTTTCTAAGACAGAAAGGTCCCAAGTTCAATTTTGATAAAAGAAAAGGCAATAATAGTAGTTCATTAATAGCTCCTTCCAGGAAGTTCAAAAGGAGCTAGCTGGCTCAAGTTTATTGTAATTTGCAACCTGAACATTCGTGTGCAAGATATAACTTACCCGGGTACCCATAAGAGATGAAAAGACAACACTGGCCTCTGCTGCATCTTCAACCACTAATTGTTTCAGCAGCCTTTGCTCTGGGTCCATTGTTGTTTCCCACAGTTGTGCAGGCATCATTTCCCCCAAGCCTGTATTTTACAAACACATGTTAGATTCTAGGAGAGGGTGAAATGTATATATTCATCTGTATGCATGTGTGCGTGTGACCCAGGGGAAAGTATGTCATACTGCATCATCATATCGCACCAAATAGATTCAGTAACAGAATTCTTTATTACACTATTGACTATATAGCACATAGATGGCTGAATTTCAACTAAGAAGTTAGATAAGAATGCACATGACCATTCGATGATCTATAACAGCCTGTTTTTTCCATTTAGAAACGAAAAACATTAATGCATTGCTAGTTGACAGAATGAATGGAAGGCGGGGGAAAGTCTCATAAATAGACAATTATGTTCGTGTTACAGTTAATAGATCTTACCTTTGAACCTTTGCATGTTGTATGATGCATTTTGAGGGAATGACCTTTGAACCTTTCTGAGTTCTGCATCATCAAAACAATAGTAAACCTGCTTTCCCCTCTCAACCTGGTCATGTCAGTTGGAAAATGAAAGAAACAAATTGGCCGATGGATAATAATTTATAAATCAACTCTCACAGGGATCCATCATATAGACAAACCAACCTTATATAGGGGTGGCACACCAACATAAATGCAGCCTTCATCAAATAAAGCTCTCTGCACAGAAGGTTTCCATAATTGTACATCTCTCCTTCAATTTTTTTAAGGCATTTAAAAGTTGTTTATTTCTCTCATTTATTTATTTTAAGAGGAAATGTTTGTTGAGACAAATTTCTCCATCATCTACCTGATATCTAAAGAAGAAAGTCAGCAGAAGAGTTCGGATGTGAGCACCGTCCACATCAGCATCTGTTAAGATGATGATCCTATGATAACGAAGAGCATCTTTTTTAAAATCCTCTCCCTGTAACCAAGAAGATTTCACACATGAAGTAAGAAAAGCAGTTCAGATGATAAAACCAAAAAGTGACAAGTAAAAGAAAAAAACAAAACAAGGAGAAAAGGACTTTACCTTCACTCCAAGTCCAAGGGCAAGTATAAGATTTTGGATCTCTTCATTTTTGTACATTGCCTCCTCATCTCTTCTTTCTATATTCAGAATTTTACCCCTCAAAGGGAGAATAGCCTGCAGTAACAAGTTTCAGTGATCAATATTCTACAGTCATCCCAAGTTATTCTAGAGTGCAGGTAAGACATTACAATCAGAAACAGCAGCACCATTATCCCAAATGAGTTCTAACTTACTTGGGATAATAAAACTGTTTGAGACCATTGAGACATTGTAGTTGATACAAGCTCATTCCATGAAAACAGAATAAACCATCCCAATTGTTTACTGTTTATTAAACATGTTTCAGCAATTGCCTGCAGATTAAACGCCACCGCACATTCAGTGTAATTACCTGAAAGCGTCGATCACGGCCTTGTTTGGCACTCCCTCCAGCTGAATCTCCTTCAACTATAAAAATTTCTGCAAACATCAAAGGACAATTAAATAACATGCTAGAAAGACAAATGAGACCAACAGACTTTAATTCTTATTTTCTGAAAGTCCATCTAAACTCAACACAGAACTAGGTTTATCATTTGCCTACATGGCAAATTAGTCATGCTAAGCATATAAACTAACAAAAATGTCTACAGCTTGTTGAAGTGGGTGCTAAAGGATCATTTTGAAACTAGTAATGACACCAGTTGAATTTTAGCATTGTTGGAGCCATATGACTTGCTCCTAAAGCAGAAATGATGTAATTGGAGGATCTTGATACAACCAAAGACACTTGCAATAATGAACAAATTGCAGGGGTCAGAAGTGATTATCGGATGAATGAATAAATAACTCACTCTGCCGCATGTGTAAATTCTCAAGGATCTTTCTTAAACTCACATGTCAGGCAATTGATCAGTAATCCAACCATGCTTGTAACTGATAAATGATGTCCACTTGATTGAACAAAGGCAAGACAACTCAAATGGCATGAATAACATAAGATGTATGGTCATTATTATAGAATTTCTAAAATCCCATGAAGGTCAAACGAGTTTCATATTAAAAGCACAAAAGAAAAAAAAATAGAACAGCTACCAGATTCTTCAGGATCTGTAGATGAGCAATCAGCCAGTTTTCCTGGAAGAGATGATGATTTCAAAACACTTTTTTGTCTCACCAATTCTCTTGCCCTCTTTGCTGCCAAAGCTGCCTTTAATGAAAAAAAGACAGAAAATCTCCAGGTTTAAGACCAGCAGAAACACAATATTTGAGAGTTCTTAGAAAAAGACTTTTACAGAATGATGATTGAATCACAAAAGATAATGAAGAAAAAAGAGTGCTAACAACAAAGATACCTTGAGAGCATTTAGAGACTTTGATAAGATTGAATCAAGAACATCAGGATGCAACTCCAAATATTCAGTAAGATACTCCTGGACAGATTGCTCTACCACTTTCCGCACCTCTGGATTTCCCAACCTTGTCTTTCAGACATACAGAAAAGCCAGTAATGGATGGTATGAACAGCTTGAGAGTGGCAACACCAGCAATAAGCTGGAGAAATCATCAGTAACTCTTGAAAATTATGATGGATGGACATACCTTTGTCTGACCTTCAAATTCTGGGCTTGGAACTTTGACTGAGATAATGCATGTCAATCCCTCCCTTACATGTTCACCGCTTAAACTAATATCCTTATCCTGCAATCAAACAGAAAAAATACTTTATCATAGCGAATACAACTACTTTAATCAGCAGTTCACCCAATCAATAATGAAATAGATTTCCATCTTCAATCAATTTAACTACTTCAAATCATTTCATTCAAATATGAACTGCTCTCCATGACCCAATACCATGTTTTGAAAGCATCTTATGCCAAAGAAACCAAGTTTGTGTTCTATCTTCCAATTGTAATACGGTAACTTTGCATTTGGAACTTTCTGTTATAAATGAAGGGCAGAGAAAACCTCAAAGGGTATGGCAGAGCATAAAATTCTTAGGAGGCAGCTGTAAATGAACAAAGATGGGTGGGAGGGAAAACCTCAAAGATAGTGAGTGAAGGTAGCTAAACAACCAAGAGAAAGGATGCTGAAATTCAAGAGTGGCCGACAACATGCAACAAGGGACGTACCTTAATGACTTTTGACTTTTTCCCAAAGTTATTGAGAGTTCTTGTCAATGAAGCCTTCACCCCATCTATATGGGTTCCACCATCAACAGTACGTATGCTATTAGCATATCCCAGGATTGTATCTGAGTAAGCATCAGAACACCTGGTAAAGAAAGGAGAAAAGTTAAAGCACATAGGTTGTTGAAGGAATGGCTGTCAACAATATGTAGAAATAGTATTCAATGCAGCAATTTTGAGACAAAAGACATTAACATTCTTGATGCATACGGAAAGGAAAACAATATTGGGAGGAAGCATATGCACTGGTAGATAGTAGTTTACCATTGGAGAGCCATATCAATTGCAATTCCATCTACTTCTTTTCTGAAACTCACAACATCATGAAGCGATTTCTGGATCAAATAACCATAAGTCAACATTCAATCCAACAAATAGACATGTCCAAATGACATAGCCATATCCATGTCGGAATTCTTTTTTGAAGCTGTCAAAGAACCTGATATTATTAGGATCCCTAATCCCTCAAGGAGTTGCAAGGTAAAAGACCTAAACCAGAGGCAGATTATTGTCACTCACAAATGGGTCATACCAACCCACCTCCAATTAATAGGGTATACCCTTCCTGAACCAATAAAATGCATCAAAAGGAAGTCCCATCCTGGACTCCACACCACTCATGATTTATCAAACAAGCCTGCATCACATGTCTCAACCTACCAGGAAGTATGTAATGTACCAAGAAATGCAAGGATAGATGTGGTTTCTCAACCATTGACAGGGGCATAGATGTCACCAACCATAAATCTATTATTTAAGAGCAAATCGCCAACCATAAACTTCCACTCACAATGGATAAGGCAGATGGAGCGTGTCTCTTAAGGGGCCAAAAGAAAGTCACAGAGTCTGGTTTTTTTTTTCTTTCCCCTTAATAATTTTCTTTAGTCCTCAATTATCTTATTTCATCAGCAAAGACAAACCCAACCATAAGAACCTAAGTATCATCTTTATCCCATCATGATTTATGGAAGACTGAGAGTTTGCTAACTTGCTAAACGAGATAATATAACAAAACAAAGGTTGTAGGCATTAAAATAACAGCCAAGAGAGTTGCTCAAAAAAATATAATAATACCTTATCAGTATTTAGCCAATTCACATATTCAATCAATCCACCTGCATAGAAATGTTCATCATACTGATTCTTCTCCGGATCATTGTCCTCTTTTTTCAATGAAATAGCAAGCTGCAAAGGCAAATCAAGAAGAGACAGCATACCAATTAATGAAAAAGCAAGTATTGCATCAAATTGCAAAGCTATCCAATCACATGAAGAAAATAGATAATAGCCAAGGTCAATTATTCCCAAGTAGAAAACCCATTTGTGATGAAAAGTAAAAAGGATCAGAATAATCATTCGATTATTCCTCAAGTAGAAAATCAATTTGTGATGAAAGAGTAGGGATCAATAGGATTAAGGTTGACATAATAAAAAGTAACAGCTCTACCTTTGGGTTCAAAAATGCAAGCTCCCTAACCCGTCCACCTACTGTGTTGTAGTCAAACTGAATCTCAGTGGTGAATACTGCAAAAGAATTTAGAAGTCAACAAAAAAAAAGAGATTGTCAGGAAAAAAAATTCAATAAACGAAGAATGGTGCATTATGAGGAGAAGTACATAAATGAGTCTATGAATGCAACATTCACCACCAAAAAAAGAAAAAGAAAAAAAAATAAGCAAAGAAAACTGAAGGGAGAAGTGGAGCCCAATACTGTTGAACATCAGAAACTCCTCTAAAGGCCCATGAAGCATTACATTGTGAAGAGGCAAACACTATTCTATCCCATTATGTAAACAAACATTGAGAACTGGGTAATGAAGCATAAAATAGCAACCATAAAAATTATATGGTTTTTCAAAAGTCGAGGAAAACCTTCTTTGTCAGGCCAGAATCTGATGCGAGTCCCTTTTTGGTCTTTCGATTCTGCTGAAAGTTCATAACACATTAGAGTTGTCACAGGGTTTCCACGAGAATATTTCTGCTGGTACTCCTTTCCATCACGCCAAACTGTAACTTCTAGTTCCTGTGATTTAAGATGTGACAAATTTTACAAAAGTCAACATTTTCTACATTGTGGTAATTGGTAGCCAAGAAGTAAACCTTAAGGGAAAGGCAAAGCAAGACATGGACAGTGAAGAAGCTCATAAATTCCACAATTCTCCATTGTCATAAATAAGGAAATTTCAATTCCCTGCAAAGGGATTGCCCTTGGACATTGCCTCTAATTTAAAATATTCTGGATACAGAATATTTATGTCACATTAATTTAAAATCATAATAATGCTAGTAAGATTCTATGAATTCCGTCCATTCTTAAAGTAGTCCACCTCCTGGTGTTGTAGGTTAACATGTGCCTCTACAAGGAAGTAAAAAAGTCCAAAACATAATAAAGACATACCTCAGACAAAGCATTGACAACAGATAAACCCACACCATGTAGCCCACCAGAGACACTATATCCACTGTTAGAACCACCAAATTTGCCGCCAGCATGTAAGACCTGAAAATGAAAAAAAAACTAAAAATAAAAACTTTCGAAACACAATCTAATACATGACAACAAGAGGAAGAAAAAAGAAAAAAATTACTATAACAGTGTGAATAAACTACAAGTGCATTTACTTGAATGTTTAAACTAAGATTTTAAAATACAGGTTTCATAAAAATAAAAATAAAACACTCAGCACACTCCAAATATCATGCTTCTATCAAGCAAAAAATGCATTCAGCACCTTAAAACCCTTAAATATGATGGATAGAACTAGTCATATTTTAAGATGGCCAGTTGACCATGCATTTTACCGTTAACACAGTCTCCAGGGCAGATTTCTTTGTCACCTGATGCAAGTCAGTGGGAATCTGTAAACAAGTAAAACAGAGAAGCATGTTAGTGTAGCAGTAAAATACATGATGAATCTAAGGCAATCATCAAAACAAAATTCTTATTGTCAAATAAGAAATCTTCAAGGGAAAATGGTAAGCAGTGGAACTCAATTTAAAGTGAATACAGGTCCCTTGAAAAAAAATGAAAAAGAAAATGGCTTGGAATAACTTCTTGTCTCGTGATTACATGGGTATTTAGGTCCATCAAAAAAGAAAAGAAAAGTAACATCATGATCATTACATTTCAAAAGGCACACTCTAAATTATATTCTGAAAAGAGCATCAAATTGTTTACAGTCACATGTTAAAGCATAAACTAACAATATTCTCCAAACTAGCATCCTCTCCAACACAAACAAGCCCTGGAAAGAATTGAATGTCACAGCATGAATAACAATGGGAAAGTCAGATGCATAAACTGACAAGGTTAATTATTGGAATTAGAAGAAAAAAATCTATAATAAAAGGTAATGACAATAACTAAAATGACAAAAAAATCCTCATACCCCACGCCCATTGTCAGTAATGCTAATGGAATTATCCGAATGCAGAACAACATTTATCTTTGAAGCATATCCTGCTTGGGCCTCATCAACAGCATTATCTAATATCTCATACACCTATTAAAAAGAACCACAACCAATTAAAATAATAATAAAAAAAACCTTGTTTCCAATTTACTTAAGATAAACTGAGTAAAATAGAACCTAGAATCCGCAATGACAAAAGAGAGGTAACAATATAAGTTACCAAATGGTGCAGACCACGCGGTCCCGTACTTCCAATATACATCCCTGGCCTTTTCCTTACAGGCTCTAATCCTTTCAACACCTAGACACATCAAAACAGAACTTATCAAACCCCTCATTATTTACAAAGCATCCATTACTTACAAATTACAAAAAAAAAATGACTTTTGTTTATATAAATTTTCACCTGAATTTGATCAGACCCATAAGCTTTCGAGCTCGCGCTTTCTTTCTGTGATTCAGTTGCTGCACTGGTAGACATTAAAGCTCTTGGTGAGACCCCATTTTGCACCAAAAATCTACTTGGAACCGTCCTCAATGGGAAACTCACCCTGTAATTACACAAAAACAAACAAATAATTCAAAATCTTAAGGTTTGGATTTTTAAAACCCTAGAAAAACCAAAACCCCTTCTTTCACCATAATTTTTTTTATTTATAAAACTCTTAACCTACATTAATTTTTAACAAAAACCCATAACTTTTTTTCCTCTAATTTCCCATTTTTCCACCAATAAAAGAACTCAAAAGCACCAAAAATGCAACTTTCCCTTGATTTATCTCGCGATTTCAACAAACAGAAACTAACCAATGAAAAAGAGAGTAAAAGAGCAAAGAAAATACCTTGGCTTGAAGGAGACTAAGGGGCGGGAGAGAGAAGAGAATGAGTGAGACCAAGTAACAGAAGAAGAGGAGGAGGAGGTCATGGTAGCTCTGAGTAAAGAGATGCAGTGTCTACTGCTGTTGTGAGGTTTTAGAAGAAGACGCGCCATTGTTTTTTGCTCGTATTTTTTTTAGAGCCCAAAGCAATTAGAGTCTTGTTGATTAAAAAAAAAAAAAAAAGCTGGTCGATTTCCCATTTTCCCTCCTCCTCTTCCTTGTGGGTCAATTTCTAGCAACCCATGAAGAGATTCTATTTTTATGGCCCATTGGTACCGTGTCCATGAAGTCGAATATGGGCTTTGAAAATATAAACCTAAAATGTTGTGTTTGGGCTTAGCCTATAAGAAAAGCCCACCACCATAATTACCTATAAATCTCATTTTTATGTGAGTAAGAGAACGACAATGTACTAGGTTTGGAAATAGCTTATAGTATATCTTTTTCATGGAGTGTTCTCTAGTCAGTTTTTTTGTTTCCTAAAAAAAAAAAAAAAAAAAACTTGTCGGTTTGAGTACAAAGAGAGTAGCTTCATCTTATAAAACTTGTGAAAAAAAGGTTATGGTCATTGTTAAGAGTAGAAGACTTTTTAAAATTTTACTTTAATCCAAATGACTAAGAGGAAGGAATCATGTTTCTTTCCTTTCAGTCTACCTCTCAAGTTTTCCACTGTCACGTAGGTTCGAGACATGCTTTTTAAAAAGAAATTTTAATTAAAAATATATTAAAATAATGTT
>Ga0307507_10006882_pt1 | contig 16965 bp, 20 predicted proteins | sample 7_EM_MG_FD_207223 | JGI IMG/M metagenome (GOLD analysis project Ga0307507, IMG submission 207223) | Populus trichocarpa ectomycorrhiza microbial communities from riparian zone in the Pacific Northwest, United States - 7_EM | ecosystem: Host-associated > Plants > Roots > Unclassified | place...
CGCCGTCATGTTTATGACTTGTCACATAATTATATTTTAACTAATAATAACTATGACGCGGCTGTGAATCGAACACGTGACCTTATAGTCGGAGGCACGTGACTTTCATCTTAAGCTAGACTGAGATATATCTTTTGTACTTCGTATTTTTTAACTGATTGGTACGCAGGGGTCTGTGCGTGAGCCTTATGGGTTGGCATTCTTGGTATGCCTAACATCCGGCCAGCAAACGGGGAATCGAAAATAATCTGAAGTGAACTCTTCAGCTCATACCCTTTGAGTGCCCGGTCCCAAAAGCATGATAAGTTCCAACTGGTAGTCAGGTCGCATCTTGGTGTTGTACGGCGAAGATGTCCAAAAGTCTATATCCCAGATAAACTCGAGACAGCAGCGAAAGAACCCACCTTGAGCAACACGAGCTGAAATCAGCTCTACTTGTTGGGGGGACCACTAGGACCAACGACGGTTAGTAGAAAACCTAAGAGGCGACAAGACAGCAAGAAAAGAGCTAAGTACAGAACTCGAAGCCAAGGTGATGACTGAGAAAGTGGCATCAAACGAAAGTGACACCAGCGTACTCGTCTCCAGAGGCAGGTCTTAGAGTACACCATCGAAAACGATTAAAACAACCCAATCTAATGAGGAAAAATAACCCACGAGTGCTATGGGTCTCACTACACGATAACAAGACACCCCATTTGGTTGTCATGTCGGACGAGGCGCGTCATCTAAGATTTTACTCATTGTAGTGCGACACGTTCAATGCACACACAGAACAGCTTCCCACCTCATGAACAAACCTTAGCTCGGGGTGGAGGAATTAGGGGACAGATAGGGTACACTCCTCATAACTACCGCTAAGTGTGGATAAGTCGGTCAGAACTGAAAGGCGGATCCGAGCCGCAAGGCACAAATCATCAGACGCACTACCCCTGGTATATGGGAATCCCTCGGCAGGGAATAAAGACTGCTAGTAGTGGGCTGCCCAATATACAACAAACCACATTTAATGGTTTACGGAAAATCCACCCTCAAAATTACCAATTATCACCAAACTATTTTATGTTTCCAAAAATGTTTGGTGAAAAGAAAAAGCAGTTTGTCTCAGGTGGCTTCAAGAGCAGAAACTGCGCAGGCGCGGTAACAAACCCCAAAGTTACCAAAATGAAAAGAGTTTATGAGACCCGAGGCCCAGGCCCCAAGCGAACGAAACACACACCAATTCCACAACACTACAAGTGCCCGGAAGGAAATGCCTTCCTCATCATATCAAACAAACGGCACCAAATTAACGTCTTACTTGACTCTAGCTCAAACCTATTCCTCCTAAACCAAAGCACCGCACCCACCCTCAAAGTCCATTACGAAATAAGAGAGAACCCGCTTAAAATAACCGCATTCAATGGCGAAGTATCCTCCACACGAGGAAAATACTATTCATATCCGATTCAACTAGTGATCGGTACCAATGGCCATACGACTATTGTCTCCTGTGAGATTGGAGACGCAGGCAAATATGATATGATCATACCGTTCGGGTGCTGGCACCATGAACATCCCATAAACAATATCGAAACCTCTGAGAAATCGTGTTTCGAACACAACAAACGTATGGAACATGTACGAGATGAAGGCCTCGCTGACATGTTTGAATAGGATGAGACTCTGGCTTTTGACGAAGAAGCAAGGATGATTTGGAGGATCGGATCCACAAGGCAGGAGGAAGTACAACTAGAAGGATTACCAAAACTGTATTGGTAGTACAAGGAATTGTTCGAGAATAAAAAAGCAGAGATGCTGGCACCAAGATGAACCTTCGACCACGCGATCGACCTCAAGGACGGAGCCAATCCACCTGGGGACCTATATACCCAATGGCGGCATACCAACTAGAAGAATTAAACAAATATCTTCAGAAAATGTTAGCCGAAGGGAAAATAGTTCATAGCAAATCTCCAGCAGGCGCACCAATCCTTTTTTTCCCAAAACCTAACGAAAGACTACGATTATGCGTCGACTACCGTCAACTAAATGAGTTAACCATACTCAACAAACACCCTTTACCGCTCATGACCGAACTAAGGAAAGGAGTAGCTGGTGCTACCATCTTCAGTAAACCACACCTGAAAGACGGTTATCATTTGATTCGAATCAAAAACGGAGATGAATGGAAAACCGCTTTTCATACCCGATATGGACATTACCAATACAAAGTAATGCCATTTGGTTTGGTCAATGCACCCGCCACGTTCCAGGCCATGATGAACACTATCCTGCGACATTTTCTATACCACCCAGTTGTAGTATATTTGGATGATATCCTAATTTACTCAAAGAGTATGGAAGAACACGAGGCTCTACTTAAACAAGTACTAGCCAGGCTAGAACGTCATGCCCTCGCAGTTTCCTTGAAGAAATCTGTGTTCCATGTCGACAGAGTTGAATTTCTAGGATACATCGTAGGAAAAAGGGGAGTTACTATGAGTGAAAAGAAAGTTAAAAGCATCCTCAATTGGAAGGCCCAACGATCGGTACAAGATGTTCAAATCTTCATTGGTTTTGCAAACTTCTATCAACAATTCATAGAAAACTATTCAAAAGTCTGCAAATCAATTACCAAAACGTTAAAAACCAACGGAGGAAGACATTTATGGTATTGGGGAGAAGAACAGGATACACCTTGGGAAGAACTTAAGTGAAGATTTACCTCAGCCCCTATCCTGGCACACTTTTACCCGGACCGAAAAACCGTAATCGAGACGGACGCTAGTGACTTTGAACTAGGCTGTATCCTTTCCCAGTACATAGGAAAACGATTACAACGCGTCGCGTACCACTCACGAAAGCTAAACCATGCCGAACGGAATTTACGAAATTCCGGATAAAATGTTATTCGCAATCCTGGAAGCATTCTGCGAATGGAAACACTACCTGTTGGGAGCAGACGATCCGGTATCGGTATACACCGACCACTAGAAGCTACAATACTTTCTTACGACTAAGGTCTGGAACCCCACACAGATGTAATAGGCTCAATGGCTAGCCAATTCGATTTTAAAATAGTATACCGCCCCGGCAGCAGAGAAGGCAAACCTGATGCATTAAGCCTGCGGCTGGAGTACCACCGTGAGGAGGGAGCTACGCATCGCAAACAGACAATTTTGAAACCGTAACATTTTGAAGTTTCACTTTGCCACAAAAAGGAACGAATTCAGGTCATTCTGGTGGAAGGACAAAAGCGAACAACAAACCGGCTCAGAACAAAAAGACTACAACAAAATGCAATAATCCCAACAAAAGGTTCCAGAATGGCAGCAGGACATGACATTTACGCCTTAAAGGAGGGCACTATACGAGCCCAAAGACAGATGTTAGTGGATACTGGAATGGCAATAGGACTGCCCAGAGGAACATAGGGCAGGCTGGCAGCAAGAAGTCACATGGCAAGCAAAAATGGAATAGCAGTGCGTGGCGGAGTCATAGATGTGGATTACACTGGCGCAATAAAAGTAAGATTAGGGAACCATCAGAATACCAGTTACGAATTCAGGGGAGGCGATCGTATCGCACAACTAGTTGTAGAAAAAATACAAAGGCACGATGCCAGGGAAATCGATAATCTGGAAGACACGGAGAGACGAACTTTGGGATTCAGCTCTAGCGACATTGGTCCCAAACAGCTAATTATGTGTAAAGAACTCAAAGTCAAAATGTGTTTCCTAAACACAAACCCACAGGACAACTCATATTTCGACAAAGAAGACATCCACACACACAGCAGCCTACGAGACGAGATAACAATCCTCTCCAGTGCCATGATTCTAGCAATACCAATGCAAACCATGGACGAGTCATTCCTGGACAGAATAAGAACGGCAGGAAAAGAAAATGATACATGGACCGCACGAAAAGGGGAGCTAAGCCAATTAAAGGAAAGACGGGAAACACTACCAAAGAACTGGGAACTGGAAGATGGACTACTCTACTACAAAAATAGACTATTCATCCCTTGGAAGGAAGAACTCTTAACGGAGATCGCAAAGGGATGCCATGACTCAAAGGTAGCCAGACACTTCGGACAAGAAAAGACGATCGAGCTAGTCCGTAGAAACTTCCACTGGGAAAATCTCACTGAATGGATCAATGACTATGTCCGGTCTTGCAACAAATGTCAACATAACAAATCTCCACGACACTGGAAGTATGGACTACTGCAACCACTAGAGGTACCCTACGCGGCATGGACCTCTATCTCAGTGGATATCATTACCCAGTTGCCCGAGTCGCAAGGACAAACGCAAATCATGGTAGTGGTGGATCATTGTACAAAAATGGAACATTTTTTTGCCTTAGCGACAAATGTGACCGCAAAGGACGTTGCGGATATCGTCCTGAGAGAAGTGTGGAAACTTCACGGAGTCCCCTCCACAATCATAGCGGACATGGACGCAGAGGTTTTGGGCGAATTTTGTGAATCGTTGTGCAAAGCATTAGGAATCAAAAGGCGAATGTCGACAGCATATCACCCACAAACGGACAGACAAACCGAAAGAACCACGCAAGTTCTGGAAGGTTACATTCGAAACTTCGTCAACTATAACCAAAACGACTGGAATCAGCTACTAGCGTGAGCTGAATATGCCTACAATAATTCCAAAGCAAGTGCACACAAATTAACCCCATTTTCGCCAAATACGGGTTCCATCCACAAAAGGAATGGATGAAGGAAAGAGAAGCTCAAAACCCAGGGGCCACAATGTATACGCACTGGATGAAAACAGTGCAGGAGGACGTGAGGACAACTCTCGAGCAACCAGAGAGGCCATGAAGAAATACTACGACCGGCTAGCGACACCCTAGGCCGACATCGAGATAGGTGACTTGGTAATGTTGAATGCAAAAAAAATTAAGAGTAAACGACCAACAAGAAAGTTCACCCCACGATTGTACGGCCCTTGTCAAGTCTTCGAGAACAAAGGAAATAGGGCGTTCAAACTCGCTATCCCGGGTCACTGGAAGATCCAACCAGTATTTCACGTCTTGCTGCTCGAACCCTATAGAGTCTCTGACCGACCCAAATGCTAACAACCCCCGCGAGAACCAGAGGACGTCGCAGGTGACCTGGAATGGGTGGTGGAAAGAATCGTTAAGAGCGAGATAATCACCTACACGAGAAAGGTCAGAAGGGCAAACAAGGAGTTCAAAGAACTCTAATAGTTTGTAAAATAGGCAGGATGCTCAGAGGATGAAAATACCTGGGAACCACCGGAGGGGTTGGAAAACACCAGGGAAGGGGTGGAAAGTTTTCAGAGGGAAATCCCCAAGATGCCGGGGCCGAACTTGGCTGAGTAGTATGAGAAAGGTTTTCCACAAGTGGACAAGGAAAGGCTTCTGGTTTTTACCCCTACCATACAGAGCTCATAAAGGATTGTGAATGTATAATAGTTAGACAAAAGGTATTCAGGACGAAACTTTAGAGGAGGGAGCTCGTGTTAGGCACTAAACTCCCAGAAGGATAAGGGGGTCAAGTTACCCTACCTCCGCGCACGAAACCTCTAAAAAAGAGATAGCAACACCCCCCTCCAGCCCCAACATTGGGACAGTAGGTCACCATAGGCCGCCTTGGAAGTTACATCCCCTCACCAAAGATATGAGTAAAGAAGACACTACTTGGAACACTGTATACGTCGCGGCCGTCCGTCAGACCGGTTCCTGTTGATAGGATATATGAGAGGAGACCTCAGAGCACCTGATGCTAATAAAAGCATCTCGATCGGACGACATCGCACAGAGTTACAACCACTACTAGAATGGGTATTGAAAAGTGGATACAAACTCAGGGGACGTATCTACCTTAGTTAGGCTTCCTCGGTGTGGAAAGACGCACAGTAACCAGTAGGAATGCCCTATGCTCGGAACGGGAGTCAGGGAACTCCCAAAGGGATTGTTGGCATGAGCCCGATGACTATAGTCGTAACCATTCGTTCAATCGATAGGAAGGAGTCGTGTAATGCCCGTTAAGACTAGTGAATGCTTCCGGCAGACCATGTCAAAACGGAGCCAACAATATGAAGATTGGCCATCTTCTATCCCAGCGAATAATTGTCTGACATGCGAACACATGGAGATTATTTGTAAATCTATTTAGCAATGGATACATGTTCGTATAGCCATCTAGGTGGAAGGGTACTACACCCTCGCCATGAGAGAGGCATACCTGACAATAAGTTGCGCAAATGAGCGTAGAAAGATAACGGATGTTCAGGGTCAAGTTGGGCTCCCACTTCAAACAAGTCGAGCTAGATGAAAGAAAGATACTTAGTTATAGGAAGAGATTATGTAGTCCGCGAATACCCAGACACGGAATATAAATATCGAGGTGTCTTCGTAGCTGCTATCATCTATCAAGCAATGGAGCAGAAACCTTAACAATATATACACGTTAAACAAATATTTATCGTTCCACATATCTTATAATTCTATCTTGGCTTTCATCTCCCTAGACGTATTCTCCGAATTACCAACGATCGTGCCTAATATATTCGCTTGTTCTTAGACTATTACCACCCCTATAACATATATGTCTCTGTCCATCAGGCTCCTTCTCAGGTTTGGTATTGTCTGTGGTCTGAATTGTGCTCTGCCGCGGGGGCTTTGATCGTCTTTCCCGAATACTTCCAATTGGTGGTGGGGATGAATTCCGACTTGATAACTGGCTGTTCGGTAGTGTACTGTTGGAGCTGCCGCATTCGTCCTGCCGCGTTCCAGATCTGGTTCCCCTGTTCACGCGTCCAACTTCGCATCTGCGCCCGTTCAGATTTCCCACTTGGGGTGTTGACTGACTGGATCCCACAGTGTCAGACAAAATGTCGTGCCTACGCCTGCTCAGATTGCCCACTTGGGGAATTGGTTGACTGGATCCCGTTATGTTGGGTATGACAGGGTGCCTAAGCCCGCTCAGATTTCCCACTGGGGTACTTAACTCACTCCGGGAATTTGATTGCATAGTGGGTTTGATACCAGATGGCTAGTGAACGTTGGATAAAAGGAGAATTGGGAATTATGACAATGGAACTGTATCTTGAGCGTGCTGAAAGGCTAGCAGTTTTTGTAGTTTTCTTGTATTGGATCTGACGCGTTAGGTCTTATACTAGTACGCAAGAATCAGGGGGGATGGTAGGCTTACAGACTATTACTTGGTATGCAAGAGAAAGATGTGCCTACGCAAGGCGTTTTAGGCGTGTTCAATACTGAGTTCGTGGTCCAGGCATTCTCAGCTGTCAGAAGACTCACTGGTCCATTGTGGGAAATATTAGACGAAAGGAAGGTGTCGCCAGTGTCCCTCGCTTGGCGAAATGTAGCCAAAATGAGTATCAGCTCGAGATCTAGTTGCTCGCGATACATTCGCCATGCCAAAACAGTATTAGAAATATCTACCCTCATCTCGAGACATCAAATCAGCAGCGCTGAATGTCTTGGGGGCTGTATGCAAGGTCCACCTAGTGAGTGTTATGTGTAATGAAGATCCACCGACTTGAAGGTGGCTGGCTGGCTGAGTGAAATTTAGCTGCAAGGAGTTTCGGTTAGCGATGTGATTGCGGGTGAGACACTCGCCACGCCAAAAGAGTATTAGGAATATCTACTCTAATCTCTGGACGTCAAATCAGCACCGCCGAACGCCTTAGAAACTATATGCAAGGAGTTCATCTAGGGAATCAGCTAACGCAGCCGGTTCGCGCCAGACCGGATATGGACGTGCACCGACGATCACTCAGTATGCTCCTGAATGGATTAGTTAGGGAACGAGGTTTCGAGAATCGTCAAAAAAACAAACTTGAGTCCACGACGCGGACAGTCTCAACTACCATAGCCGCTAGGGGTTGGGGAATCAGGCGAAATGGGGGCGTCGCTCATCTAATTCGCATGACCTCCAAAAGCCTCAGCGGAATCTGCACTCATCTCCCAACGACCAATTAGCACGGCTAAATACAAGGTAGGAGTAAAACTATGTGGGAGTACCGTGCTGGAACTACAGCCTAGTAAATAGTTCTACACAGCCTCTAAGCACTAGGCTGGAAACGCGATGCGCTAGTGCTCTATTTACTAGTGGGAGACGATTCTAAAAGGTGGTGAATCACCGGTGCCTGAGTTTGATTACTATTATACAACTGACAACAACTCACGAAAATGTAAGAATAACAGATGTGATGTGAATAGTAAGAAAAAGCAAGTTTTGCGACGCTCTCTGCGACTTCTCTCACGCCGAGGCATTGTAAGAATCGCGTCTTCAGGCTGGGTGGGCCCTTTTGAGTCGGATGCGTCAGCTGGTGCTTTCCCTTTTCCATTTTCCACAGGGTTCTTCGCATTGGGGTCGGTGGTATCTCTAGATCCTGCTGCCAAACTGCCGGGAGTGGTAATGTGCGGGGTCACACGGGGATTAGCTAAACCGGCAGCGACGCTTGTAGGGGACGTCGGAGGAGCAGGGGGGGAGTCACTCCTGGTGGAAAGGACTCGGGTGTGGGCGTGGGGGACGTCACTTGGTGAGTATCGCGATCTACGGATGGCTCACATTGGGTCGCAGGGCTGTCCATGGTGCCATCATGCCCTCGATCGGAGCATGTCTTGTTCTGAAGCCTCTAGGCCTGAGGGCCCAGAGCCTGAGGGCCCAGAGCCTGAATCCCGATGCTGCGAATCCTGTATACGTCTGCCAGGTTGATCACGAATCAGAGACTAATCGCTCTCTGCCAGTGGATGACTCCCGAGCCGTGATTTATCGCTGCCCCTAACCCTATGCGGTAAACCATGGGTACGTCTGCTAGGCTGATCAGAAAAGGGAGACTGATCGTCTTCTGAACGGTGTCCGCGCCATGGTGCAACAGTGTCTATATCGTCGTCCGATATGTTTGATTAGGTATAGAGTTTGTATTCAGACATTGAATGACAAGCGCATTAAAGACAAAAACCTACAACTTCAATGATATCTCGGTCGCGATTAGGCGTCAGTTCATCCCCCAACATTTCCTCGTTGTTGTTGTCGTCATCATTGCCTTCTTGGTGGTTGCTGATGTTGTCGTTGTCACCCTCGTTGTCGCTGTAATCTTCTTCTTCCCCTCTGTCATGGGCTTGCCCCGAGCAATCCCAGGCCTTTTGGTCGAAAAAAGGGTACTGCCTGGAAAGGGGCGCATGGTGTTATGGGGGTAGTAATGTTCTAGGGACAAGCGAATATACTAGGCCCGTTCATTGGTACTTTGGAGAATACGCCTAGGGAGACCAAGGGCAAGGTAGAATTATAAAGGGGATAAAGCGATAAATATTTGTTTAACATGGATATATTATTTTTGGTCTCTCCTCCGTTGTTTGATGACCTTCTAACTCCCCGGGCTCTTGCCCGCTACTTATACCCTTTTCTGGAGTACTTCATACACCTAGAGTTCTTAAGTACCTCTTGTACTTTAGTGAACTCTCATGAATGTGCGAACACCGTTTGACTCTGACAATTCACACACCACTTGGACTTTAATCATAGCTAAGTTAATTGCGTCCAATTACTTGCTTTCGATCTTGAAGTCATATGAACTTAGTCTGTATATGTAGCCTGGCTCGCAATCATTCCAGTCGTTCCTTCCGGTCATATTGTGATCAACATTTCTCATGCCGGGTAATCATATGCTTGCGTCTTACATATCAGACTAGATATGTCGGTCGGCTTAACTTTGAAGCGCCATTACTTCTTATCCAACTAGTCAAACTCCGCCATATGACTTCCTATTTAGAGAGATTCATTTCTTCTATAGGAGTCGGCAGAAACCCGTTGGTCGCAGTGCTCGTGCCGATGCCTGGAGACTGATTTGCAACCCGAGTATTGTAAAAATAACTATGACAGGTGTGTGGGTCGAACACTTGCTGTCCGGTAAGAAAGTCCAGGTCTATTCCGATAGGCCGCGATGTACGGAGTTGCAACTAGAGTTTTCGTTGCTCATGTCTTTGGTAAGGGGACACAACTCCCCAGGCGGCGTATGGTGACCTACTGTCCCAACGTCAGGGCTGGAGGGGGGTGTTGCTACGTCTTTTTTAGAGGTTGATGCGCGGAGGTAGGGTAACTTGACCCCCTTATCCTTCTGGGAGCTCTGTGCCTAACACAGGGGTCGTATCGCGGTTCCCGCCTTGACCCTGACCCGCCTCCTGTATGAGGAGATCAAGGGGATCTTTGCCCAGGTTGGCAAGCAGCCATGCCCAGATGTCATCATCTTTATATAAAAAGATGAGCTCAGAAAGAGGGAGGGGATCCGCGGGTTCAAGGCGTAACAAGCTGGCACCCTACCCCGTCATGCCGATTTGATATCGGGGGTATCCGATTGCCTGCTCGATTTGTTGTCACTTGAGCACCCCGAGCAGCGTTTGCATGCTCAGTGATGCCAGCACACCCCATGCGATCTCTTTGCTGGGATCTGTGCTATTCTAGGGGTGGTGCAAGAATAGGTGCCCAGCTTCAGGAGCTCCTGTCCGACGGATAATGTGGAGTCTTATCGCCCTTGGGGAATAGGGAGATGCCCAATCGTATTGAGATTCTAGAAAATAGTTGGTACTAGTCGTGGAATAGCGAAACATCCTGTAGACAGCGATGAGGACTGACTCGCAGGGTCCGGATCCTGGGTGGCCAATGCACCCTCTGCTCGCTCCGCCTAGAGACGATTGTTCATCGCCTGGAGGTTTCTACCAATATCTTGGACTAAGTGTCTTATTCGACGTTCGACTTCTCAGATATCTTCTGGGCGGTGCTTGATTTTAATAAGCGTAATTCGGTTGCTGACCGGAGGAAGGTAGGGTGCGAAACTGATAACAGACTTCATTTGCTGGTCAGTCAGGCATGTCGGGCTCCATGACAGTACCATGATGTAGGCCTTGACTTGGTCGCGCCATGTACTGTATCCGCCCTCTCTCTTGCTAGGGTTCAAGAACCCACACTAGCTTTTCGCGTACACAATGTCGCTATAGCTCCCTCTGATTTCCACCGGCAGTTAGGTCCCAAATTTCAGGCATATGCGTAGCTGTAAGTCTGCTTTCACTCACAAAACATCCTCCACGTCAAATTCAAATCCGGGCTTTTCAGCCAATGCCGATATATGACTGCTCACGCAAATAGTCAGTTGATAGGTCGAAGTTCAAGAATGTGCGATCTTAATCCTTTATGTAGATTTCTTACATTCTTGACACCTCACCGGCTGCTCGCGGATATGTTTGTCTGCGTTTCGCACTGGTGACTTTGTCTGCCGGCATTTGAACGGCAGGACTCATGGGAACAACCGAAATATTAAGATAATGAGCTCTCGATTGACGTAGGGATTGTTCTTACTTTAGATTTTTCCCTGGCGCTTGTGTTTGTTTCAATGGAGGCATTGCAAGGATGGAAAGATCACAACAGCCCTTGGAGGTATGTGGCCCCACACGTGATCAAGGGATGTTTGTCAGATGAAGGACTGACGAGGGGAGATCTGTGTGGAACTGAACGTTGGGCGATCATGGGGGGATGGGCCTGGTTATACTCCTCGTGGATGTCCACGAGAGTAGTGCGGGACAGTGTGACTGCACACTGAAGAAAACTTTGACTGACAGGGCTTTCATGGGTGCGATATGGGTCATTCTGTCGTAACCCTATAGAGTGCCTCGTCAATTCGTGTGGTGGGTTGAAAGTTCAATCAGCTTTTGAGCCACAATAAGAGCCTCAAAGCCACGTGAGGTCACGTTTCCTTCGGATTCCTTCCTTCTCCCACTTATCTGACGTCGAAGTCTTGGCGCACCAGCGTCGACGGATCGCCCATAGCACATCACCTATACGCTATTCATGCGCGATCTAGAATGAAGGATGCGAAACTTTCTTTGCAGCTACACTATCAAACTAAACTACTAGTACATGCTTAGGCGCATCCGGCAAACAATCGACATACTGAACTCATAGCAAAACAGAAAAGGAAACCAATATCCCCGGGCCTATGAAGGGTAAAAGCAAACTGCTAACCCCCCCATCTAGTTTGAACGGGCGAATAATCGACGCTCTGATGAAACTCTTCCGTCGCATTTCAAACCCTCAATTGTGACGGAATCCTCACACAGCCTCTTCACCTTAGGTTCTTGACCATTTTCATCATCGAACTGAGCACCGCGCATCCGTCCTTTTCGGCTCTCAAAAACTTCTTAGCCATGGAACTCAAGCGTACCCTCTTGGGCGTTTGATCCTCACAATTTTGATTATCGAACTGAGCACCGCGCTTGCGCTTCTTGTCGACTTGACCAGAGCGATGAAGCAAATGCAATGGCAACTGTCGATTCAGCAATCTCGACGATGTGACGGCAAGGGGGAAATGATTCGTCGGCGATTCAGCGCGTTCTCCAACAGGGAATGGGAATATTCCAGAGAGCTCATCACGTCCATCCACAGCTTCCGCGGCGTCTGAAGGTGTGTCCGAAAAAGGAGATCTATCATCCTCAAACGCTTCCTCTGCTTCATTAGCCTGCCCGTCATTAGCCTGCCCGTTATCAGGTCTTGTGTCAAGTTGGAGTGCTCAGAAATGCACCTGGCCTATACGTGCTGCCGGGTCACGAGACCAATTGCCGACGGCATCTTCACCAAGATATCGGAGGACTCTCGGTTCTGCCGTGTTTGGTCTATTGTCATTCCGATCACGGTAACAATACACTATGAGATCGAGCGGGTCGTCGAGAACGGAATTAGATAGATGCCAGGTGCGTACATCTTCATTGTTGTAGCTAAAAATACTCCCCACGAAGGTTAAGGGATCGTTGGGAGAAGTACGCAGCTTTGCACGAGCTTTGCTAGTAGCGCCAATTATGTAGCAAATTCGCCGTTGGTGGATTTTGCTGTAAAGCATTGCTGACAGGCCACGGATGTCATAGGAATCTAGCTCAGCGAACTCTACACCATGGATATCGGGGGAACACCAATGGAGTGCATGATATCTTGGAGGGACGTTAACCCTTAACCTTTCTTGGTCTGGTAGTCCTTGGCCACGTCTCGTCGGCAGGCCATAAACGATAAGCACGGCATGTGGACGCCCAAGTGGAGCACTCCAATCTGTATTCTCTTCGTCTGTAAGTGAAAGCATGAAAGATGCAGATGATAAAAACTAACCTGTTGGCATACGGTCGGCCATTAGGCGATTTACCGGGAGAGCTGGCAAATCTAGTACCGGCGCAGGGTCGTCAACTAGGGGGGCAGGGTCATCAACTCGTGAAGTAGGGTCGTCAACTGATGAAGCAGGGTCGTCAACTGGTGGAGCAGGTGCTTGCGCTTGGTTGATCGCAGGTGAAGCAGGTGCTTGCGCTTGGTTGTTCGCAGGTGGTGCAGGTGCTTGCGCTTGGTCAATTGCAGGTGGAGCAGGTCCTTGCGCTTGGTTGATCGCCGGTAGAGCAGGTGCTTGGGCTACGTTCGGCAAAGCTGTTGCAAGACCCCACTGAGCCGGATTGTTCGTTGATAGTAAAACCCCCGGAACAATCACCTGCGCAAAGCAGACTCCTGGCTGACCCTGGGGTGGTGCATGAGGGTGGGTCATCCATGTGTTAAACAACTTCCTCGCACAATCCTTAACGATATGAACGACTGCCTCATCGATATCCTGCATACGCTGCTGATTATTCGCGGCGGATGCTCTGGCGAGCTGATAGCAGACAGGGCGCAATCTCCTCATGCCGGCGAAGATTGGCTGGAAGTTGGCATCAGGATAATTCATCGCGGTGGCCCCTGGCACAAAGTTCCTTGCTATCATCAAATCATTCACAATGTTCCACCATGTATTATACTGAGCCTTCCCAGGATTATCCATAAGGAAGCCCATGTTTAGTTTATGATCGGTAGTTGATCTGCCCCCAGGATTAGAGCGACCCATACCGATATGCCCTGCGAGAGAGTTCGGCGGAAGTTGATAGGTTTGTCCCGGCGGAGGGGCCTGCTGCGGATTTGCCATGTAGATGTACTGTACGTTCTTGACGTTTTGCGCCCTGTTGATTTAATTTTGGTCTATATAGATAGTCATCTTGGAGATAAGAGTCTTATGTTGTGAATACGCTGGATGCTGTGGATCTTGGTGGATATTGCGGGCGTTGTGAGATTGTTCTTGGTATGAGATTCTTTCCGCAGTCATCAACCCGCACTCTATATACAACACTCAGACATTCAAATGGGGTTGAAACCATCATAAATTGTTTCAATTGATTTCAAGATGAATCAAGAATTGACAGATCAGGTGTGCATTAGTGTTTTGGTCATTATCTGTTGCAAGAGGGACGAAACTGATAAACAGCTGAACCCAGGTGATGGTGCGACAAACAACGCTAAGCCGATTCCACTACTCATTATTGTTCAAAGCGTGCGCGGCACCTGGCCCAGTATTTCACCCACAATCACCACAACTCTACGCTAGCCCTCAGAATATACACACGACTCCTGAAACCTGAACTCTACTATGCCGGTCAAATGTTCGTTTTGTTGTCGAAGATGCACGCGTTCAGGCGCATACCAGACGCACCTCCACAAAGCGCATGCAGATCTCGATATCATACTTGCTTCCACACTACAAAATCCTCCTCCAAATCCCATCAACGACCCTGGAACCATCATATTAGACGACGAACCAAGCGAGCGCCCCAATTCCGACTACGAATCAGATCCTGCTAATTATCCGGCTGGATATGAACGAGGCGCAATTCATGACGAGCTTAGGTACAAATCTGACGCCCAAGTACTCAGCGATAACACGCCCTCAGCGGCTACCCAACAGACATATTACTATCGGGGCGCCGGGGAAGCCATTGGAGATGTGGAGGGGTATGAGGAGGAACACTGTAATTTGTGCGAAGACGCATAGGCTTCATTTACTAGTGCGGAAGGGTTCAAACTTGCATCTTGGTTCCTTGAGAGCAAAGTCTCGAAGGCGCAGATCAACAATTACTTTTCCAATAGTCTCGGCAACCCGGCGTCAGTTGGCTACAGCTCCATGCATAGATTGGCAAATCATCTCCGATCCTTGGATCCCTATGGCCAATATCTACAGTGGTTCGAAGGACAGGTTTTGTACGACAAGCGAACGTTACTATTCTTCTACTGTGATATCCTAAACTGCGTGAGATATCTCTTGCGGCAGATAACCTACCGGGATGACCTAGTGTATGTGCCGCGCCAAGAATACGACCAGAATGGAGAGAGAATATATGCCGAAATGCATACGGCCGAATGGTGGTGGGACGTCCAAGTATGGTTTCCACCCTCTTTCATCAGGAAAGTGGCTCACAGTGAATAGGGAACACTTCCTGATGGGGCGACAGTGGTTCCGATCAGTGGGATGTCTGATCAGACGCATCTGACCAACTTCTCGGGAGACAAGAAAGCATGCCCCGTCTATATCACAATCGGAAATCTTCTGTCTACTAGGCGTAACAGACCTGGCTCAAAGGCCGTTCTCCTTCTTGCCCTACTGCCTGTCCCGCCCAAGCTACCTAAGTCCTCTGCGGCAGACAAGCTCCAGAGACAAATCAATGCCAACACACTATGGGGCGTATTCGAACTCATCTTTGAGCCTTTGAAAGATACCACGCTAGAGGGCGTCCCAAAAGACTGTGCGGACAGTAAGATCCGGAGATGCTTCCCAATCTTATCCGGCTGGATTGCGGAACATATGGAAAACACTATGCTACCCGGGATAAAATCTAACCCCTGTCCTAAATGTGAGGTACCTCCCGAAGAATTAGGAACTGGCGCCAACTGCCATCGGGCAAGAGATTACACGAGATAAGAAAATTACGAACGTGAAAACCTGTCCCTCGACCCTGAGTCGGACTACGCCTGCGACACGTATAAAACTCTGGGTATCAAGACAGTGCAAAATGTATTTCAAGAACTTGAAAGCGTTTCCACGCCCGATCTGCACATGCTGGATTTGCTACATACTATATATCTAGGACTCTTCAAGCTTATAATGGACTGGATTCCAGGATTTCTCAAGAAACACTCCCGACAGCAAGGGTTCGACAACGCCTGGAACGCTTTGCCGCCGTACTCAGGATTCTTTGTGCCCAAAAAGCCTACCGTGAAGTTACGCAGTGGCAAGGAAAGGAGATGAGGAATCTCGGTCGTTGTCTTTTGGGAGTTCTCACAGTAGCGCTAAGACAACCTGATAATAGCCAGATACACTCTTTCAAAGGTGTGCTCACCTGCGCCCGGTCACTGTGCGACTTCACCATGATAGCTCAGTACCGGAGCCATACAGCCAAGACTATCCAGTATATGGAAGACTACGCAGAATGTTTTCATGAGACAAAGGACATCTTCGTGGAGTTTAGGGTATCTAAACGGACGCAGGCGAAGGCTGATGAACTACGCCGAGAGCTGCTCCGTCAACGAACGCTGGTGAACCAGTCAGTCGCCAAATCGACTCGCAAGAGGCGCCGGATACAGGAGCAAGATCGTGAAGAAGAGAACGACCAGCGTAAGGACTTGATCAATGCCGAATCTCATTTCAACTTTGTTAAGATGCATCTGATAAGCCACTTTGGCGATCATATCTACTAGTTTGGCAATATTCCCATGTTTTCTACCGAGTATAGAGAGCTCGCGCACTAGGACCAAATTAAGGATGGGTACTGACGTTGAAATAAAAACAACCCGGCGCGACAGATCCTGAGCAGCTACGGACGACAGCATGCGATCCGGATGAGGCTTTTGAACTTAGAATTCCTTCGACCCGCCGGAGCAGCTCTCCCAGCTGAGGTGGTCGAACATTTAGAGAAAACGTTAAATGCGCCATCAGCCCCACCCGTCTATTATAGGATGCTGCAGGGCTATTGAGATAATGTGCGGGATGTCAGTGATTTCGGAAGAGCACTCACAGTCTCACCGGAAACAATCTGTCGAGAATTGATACGATATAGCCGACTAAGCCTTCCTCTCGGGCACCG
>Ga0307507_10006883_pt1 | contig 16964 bp, 18 predicted proteins | sample 7_EM_MG_FD_207223 | JGI IMG/M metagenome (GOLD analysis project Ga0307507, IMG submission 207223) | Populus trichocarpa ectomycorrhiza microbial communities from riparian zone in the Pacific Northwest, United States - 7_EM | ecosystem: Host-associated > Plants > Roots > Unclassified | place...
CTCATTCCCCCAGACCCCTTTTCCCTCTCCACTTCTTCCTTGTCTTCCCTTTTTCCTTTAATTAAGTTTTAACTGTCTTCTCTCTGTCAACTAATCACTCTGCATTACCTCATTTGCCATTCTGGTGTCTTATTTCTACCTTCAGAAGGATATTGTCCTCCTTTATAATATTTAGCTCCACACTTTAAAGCTTTTTTAGAGACTCTCAGTCATTCCTCTATTGAGGTAATACATAATATTATAATTCTAATTGAATTAAATCAACACTGAAGCTGTAACCGTTATAACTCACCAATCCTTACTGATTAATGTGGAATAGTAAGCCACCTGCTATGTAAGTATGATTCAATGTCTCCTTGTCAAGGTCTTTTCCTCAACGAGTATTGTGTAGTATTATAATAATAATAATAATAATTAATTGAGGTACTCAGAGAGAATGTGACCATTTGTGAAATAGATAGTGTTATATCAGTTGATAAAATATGACAACTATTGTGATGAGACTGGTTGTGGAAAGGAAGAGAGAAATATGAAGGACCAATATTTAAGGAAAACAATTTTCGCAGATTGACTTGGCCCCTCGGCATTGTGGTGGCGGCATGTGATGTGATGGCTTGTACTGCAGGGGTACACTGGAGCACAGCCTATCAGATCATCAGATCCGTCATTTGAGATGGATGAGATATCACTTTGAGATAAAACCTTGCAGTACATATATAGACTATGTACCTGGAAACACAATCCATCATTGAAACTGTGTGCGAGCCTGATAGGACGCTGAAAATATTATTGCCCGAACTGCTTACCGATGTAGGAGTTCTTATTTCTCTGATGGTGTCATACTGCTTTCAGTAGGACATTACAACCATAGTTCTGCTGTGTTGGACTTTGTTATGGGAGGAGAAATGTTCTAGTAGCAAGTGAATGTACTAAGCCCAGTCGCTTTCGTACTTGTGGAGAATACCTCTAGGAAGACAAAAGTAAAATTAAAGTGTGAAGGAAAAGTAGAGCGATAAAAGATGTTTAAGGTGTATGTATAGTTAAGGTCTCTTCTTTGTTGCTTGATAATCTATAATAGCTACGAAGGCATCTCGATAGTGATATTCTGTGTCTGGGTGTTTGCGGGCTACATTACTATTCAATATAACTAAGAATCTCTTTATTATGGGTTTCAACGTTTCTGAAGTGCGAGCCTTGCTTGACCCAGAACATCCGGTGAATTTTACTCTCGTTTTCGAAACTTATTGCTATGTATGTCTCTCCTACAGGGAGGGTGTGGAGCCCATTCTCCTAGATCGCTAGACAAACATTTATCCATTGCTAAGTAGATTTAGTAATAATCTCTCTGTGTTCGCATGTCAATCGATTATTCGCCGGGCAGGAGATAGCCAGTCTTCATATTATTGGCTGTTAGGCATGACAAGGGATCCAACCCAAAAAACTCACGCAGAGAACTTTGCGTTGCAACCAGCCCAAGTATAGGCACTCAGATACATCGACCTCGGTCTAGCTTAAGATAATAGGCATGTCCCTCTGGCTATAAGCTCATGTGTTTGATTCACACCCGTGTTATAGTTATTATGAGTTGAAATATAATTAGGCGACAAGTCATAAATGATTGCGATAATAGTGCAAAGACGTCTCAGGGATTTTAAGTGGGAGTTCCCATTTTAGGATGCCTAAGTGGTAGAAATGAGGGTTTCCTAAGTCGAGGGTCAGAATGAGAATAAACGATTAAAGTAAAAATAATTGTATGAAGATAGTAGAAGAGATATAGGGGAGGCCTCCGGGTCCGCTCAGAACCAGTCAGTACGAATATAAGATATTGTACATGAATCGCTATTAGAGCGATTGGTATCGCCAGGTCGTTCGGAAACCAGATGGGCGAACAGTAGGAGACTCTCGCACAGTGAATGGTCTGAGGCTGTTGAAGTTGGCCGCTTCATATACAGTTTGGGGAAGAGACATTATTATGTTACTATTAGTCGGTGGCGTCTACTCTAGACTACAGTCACCCTTCAAAAGTCTTGGCGAATGGCTGACTAAGCACTAGCGTAGAAAAACCTTAACCAATCACGGTCTGGTAGATTGTATAGTATCACCTGTGAATTTACAGCCATGCCTTCTGAACCAAAAACCCAGCGAAGAGAGATGTCTGAGGTACTTAAAGGCATGATAATTGCCTAGTTTTGGTGCTTTCATAATTATTCTTTTGTTGGAAGGCTAGGGAAGCGATTAGAGAGTATGGTATGAACATTTCTGAAGTGAGTATAAGAATGTAGTTATATTCAAAACCTGCCTCCCTCGGGAAGGCCCTCAAAACTCACCAGGGGTGATAAAGGCTGTATTAAATGTGGTTGGAAGAGAGATCAGTTCCAATCCATTGAGGAAGTGTGTACTGAGTATTGCAATTGAGTGTAATTGTTAATGTGCTAATTTGGTGGCTTCGCCGGAATGTCTGTCCTCATTTCATGGGGGTAGTAAGATTCTAGGAACAAGTGGATGTAGTAGGCCCGTTCGTTGGTACTTGTGAGAATAGGTCAAGGGAGACGAAGGTCAAGGCAGAAATATAAAGTAGGTGAAACGATAAGTGTTTGTTAACGTGGATATATTGTCAAAGTCGCTTATTTGTTGTTTGATGAGCGATAATAGCTACGAAGACACCTGGATAGATATATTCCGCATCTGGGTGTTCGTGGGCTATATAATCTTTTTGTATAACTAAGTACCCTTCTTTCACCTAGCTGGACTTCTTTGAAGTGGGAGCGGGACCTGAAGCTGAACATCCGTTATCTTTCTACTCTCGTTTACGCAACTTATTCTCATGTATGACTCCCTCATGGGGAGTGTGTAGAGCCCGTCCTCGTAGATGGCTATAGAAACATATATCCGTTGCTAAATAGATTTACGAATAATCACCATGTGTTTGCATGTCAGGCAATTATTGGCTGGGATAAAGGATGGCCAGTCTTCATGTCATTGGCAGAGTTTTGACTTGGTATGTAGCGAGTATTCCCCTGTCTTAACCGGCATTACACAACTCTTTCCTATCGATCGAACCAATGGTTACGACCGTAGTTTTCAGTCTCTTGCCAACAACCCCTATGGGAGTTCCCCGATTCCCTTTTCAAGTATAGTGCATTGCTTCTGGTTGTTGGGCCTCTTTCCTGACCGGGGAATCCTAAGCAAGGTAGATACGTCCCGTGAGTTTGTATGCACTTTCTGATACCCATTCTTGCAGTGGTTGTAAATCTGGGCCATGTTGTCCGATCAAGATGCTTTTACTTGCATCATGTGGTATGAGGTCTCCTTCTACATATCCTGCGAAGAGGAACCGGTCGGAGAGAGGGCTGCGACATATGTGTGATTGCGAGTAGGGTCTTCTTCACTCAGGTCTTTGGTGAGGGGAACCAACTTTTCAGGTGATGTGTGGTCACATATTATCCCAACGTCGGGGGTGGAGGGGGGTGTTGCTGAGTCATTTTTAGAGGTTTATGCAGGGAGGGAGCGTAACTTAACTTCCTTATCCCTCTGGGAGCTCGGTGCCTAATACGAGCCCCCTTCTCTTAAGTTTCGTCCCGAATACTTTTGTGTAGCTATAATACATTCTTAATCCTTTTGAGCTTCGTATGATAGAGATATAAATGAGAAGCATTTAGTTGTCAACTTGTGGAAAACCTTTCTCATACAACTCATCCAAGTTTGGGCCAGCATTTCTGGGTTTTCCTTATCAAATTTTTCCACGTCTTCTCTGGCAGTTTCCAACCCATCCGGTGGTTCCCCGGTGTTTTCATCCTCTGAGCATTCTGCCCACTTTTAGAAAGTGTCAGAGCTCCTTGAACTCCTTGTTTACTCTTCTGACCTTTCTTTTGTAGGAGATTATCTCACTTTTGACGATTGTTTTAACCTGCCATTCCAGTTCACCTTGGACATCTTCTGGTTCTTGAGGGGGTTGTTCTCGGTTGGGTCGGTCAGAAAACCTTATAAGGTTCGAGAAGCGAGATGTGGAATACTGGGTGGATCTTTTAGCGAGCCGCGATATCGAGTTTGAACGCCGTAATCCGTCTTTTTTCCAATACTTTAAAAGGGCCGTACAATCATTGGGCAAACTTCCTTGTTGGTTGTTTGCTCTTAAACTTTTTTTTGCGTTTAGCATTATCAAGGCAGTTATTTCGATATGGGGCTGTGGTGTCGCTTGTGTTAGGCAGAGAGCTCCCAGAAGGATAAGGGGGTCAAGTTACCCTACCTCCACGCACAAACCTCTAAAAAATGCTTTGCAACACGTCCTTCCAGCTCCGATGTTGGGACAATAGGTCACCATAGGTCGCCTGGGAAGTTGCGTCCCCTAACCAAAGACAGGAGTAAAGAGGACTCTACTTGCAACACCCTATACGTTGCGGCTGTACATCCGACCGGTTTCTGTTCGCAGGATATATGAGAGGAGACCGAAGAGAACCTGATGCTGGTGAAAGCATCTCGATCGGACAACATCGGACAACATCGCACGGCGTTACAACCACTACAAGATTGAGTATCGAAAGGTGGATACAAACTCACGGGACGTATCCACCTTAGTTAGAATTCCTCTTTCTGGAAAGACGCCCAGTAACCTGTCGTAATGCACGAGGCTCGGAAAAGGAGTCGGGGAACTCCCAAAGGGGTTGTTGGCAAGAGACCGATAACTATTGTCATAACCATAGGTTCGATCGATAGGAAGGAGTCGTGAGATGCTGGCTAAGACAAAGGAATACCTCCTGCAGACCAAGTCAAAAAAGATCCAACAATATGAAGACTGGCCATCTTCCATGCCAGCGAATAATGGTCTAACATGTGAAGACATGGAGATTATTTGTAAATCTATGTAGCAACGGATACAGGTTCGTCTAGCCATCTAGTTGGACGGGCACTACACCCTTCCCATGAGGGAGGCATATGTGGCAATAAGTTGCGCAACCGAGAGTAGAAAGATAACAGACGTTCAGGGTGAAGGCGGGCTTCCCCTTCAAAGAAATCGACATAGGTGAAAGAAAGATAGTTAGTTATAGGAAGAGATCCTGTAGCCCGCGAAGACCCACACGTGGAATATAAATATTGAGGTGTCTTTGTAGCGGCTATCAATCATCAAGCAAGGGAGAAGAGACCTTAACAATATATACACGTTAAACAATTTTATTGTCCTACCAACCTTCCAATTTTATCTTGACTTCCGTCTCACTAGACGTATTCTCCGATTTACCCACGATCGGGCCTAGTATATTCGCTTGTTCTTAGAATATTACTACCCCTCTAACACTCTGCGACAAGTGGTCTGCGATGAGGAAGATTTCCTGGAAGGAAAAAGGCTTAAGAGCAATGATTTCTTGGGGCCAAATTCAAGTGGGAAAAGGAAACGTGACGGACCAACGACAGGAAAGACAACAAAGAAACCTAAGGATACCGCTAAAGAGAAAAGAGTATACCAAGCGATGAAAAAGGAGGAGATGGTGGAGAAAGGAAAGGTGGCGCTGGGGCAGAAAATTCTGCATCGGGTTTGGGCCGACGCACATAGCGATATTGACAAAAAAATAGTCGACGAACGAAAGGCAAATGGGCACTGCACAAGATGTACCCTATGAAACCACAGATAGAAGCACTGTTAGAGGGAAATTCCTGTAAACACCATTCACAGGAAATCGTTCAATATACCGGGAAGAAAATTGAACCACCTTAAGCCTAGAAAGCCAAGGGTAGCTGCTGTGGCTGAGGAAAGCCGTGGAGAGACCTTGCGACAAGCGAGCCAATGGCCACTAGCATGGACCTTGATGGAGGATGAGGAGTTATAAAAGCTCACTGGCAGCACTGGCGACGGCATGGGGGTAGTCCGGCCATGTCACCCGGAATTGAAACAATCTGAAGTGGACTCTTCTGCTCATACCCTTTGTGTACATCGGTCCCAAAAGCATGATAAGTTCCGACTGGGAGTCAGGTAGCACCTGGGTGTTTTACAGCGAAGAAGTTCAAAAGTCTATATCACAGATAAAATCGGGAGAGCAGCGAAGGAACACACCTTGAGCAACACGACCCGAAAACAGCTCTACTTGCTGGGGGGACCCCTAGGACTAATGACGGCTAGTAGAAAACGTAAGAGGAGATAAAAGGAGCAGGAAAAGAGCAAAGTACGGAACTCGTGCCAAGATGATGAGTGAGAAGCTGGTATCAGACGAGAGTGACAGGAGCGTAATCGTCAGCGGAGGTGGGTTTTAAAGTACACAATCGAAAACGATTAAAAGAACCGCATCTCACGAGGAAAAAACCACCCACGGGTGCAATGGGTTGCAGTAAAACAGTAGCCGGACACCCCACTTGGTTGTCAGGTCGGACGAAGCGCACGACTTAAGACCTCTCTGATAATAGTTGGGCTCGTTTATTGTATACCCAGAGCTTTTACCCACCTCATGAAGAAACCTAAGCTCGGGCTGGAGTAATTAGGCCATAGGTGCGGCAGACTCCTCGTAACTACCGATAAGTGTAGATAAGTCTGTAAGAATGGAAGGCGCATCCGAGCCGCAAAGCACGAATCAGCAGAGGAATTACCCCTGGTATATGAGAATCCTTCGGCAGGGAATCAAGACCGCTAGTAGTGGGCTGCCTGATATACAAAAAGACCGGACTTTATCCTTCACGGACAAATCCTACCCTTGAATTTCCAACTATTACCAAGTTAGGTTAGCTTTTCAAAAATCTTTGGTGAAAGGATAAGCAGTTTGTCTGAGTAGGGTTCAAGAGCCGAAACTGCGCCGGCGCGGTAACAAACCCCAAAGTTACCACAATGAAAAGAATCCATGAGACACGATGCCCAGGCCCTAAGGGAGGAAAACACAAACCAAATCCACAGCACTACAAGTGCCCTGAAGGGAATGCCTTCCTTGTCATATCAGACAAACGGCACAACGTTAAAGTCTTATTAGACTCTGGCTAAAACATATTCTTCCCGAACCAAAACACTGGACGCACCCTCAAAGTACCTTATGAAATAAGAGAGAAGTTGCTTAAAATAACCGCATTCTAGGGCAAATTATCCACCATAGGAGGAAAAAACTATTCACATCCAATTCAACTTGAGATCGGTACCAATGGTGATACAACTATGGTCCCCTGCGAGATTGGGGACGCAGGCAAAGATGAGATGATCATAGTGTTCAGGTGGTGGCACCACGAACATCCGATAAAAAAGTAGTGACACCCTTCAAAAATGATGTTTGGAACATGCCAAATGTGTAGAAGATGTAGAAGATGAAGACATCGCTGACATGTTTGAATGGGACGAGACAGTGTCTTTCGATGAAGACACCAGAATGATCCGCAGAATCGGATCCACAAGACAAGAGGGGGTACAACTAGAAGGATTACCGAAGCCGTATTGGCAGTATAAAGAATTGTTTGAAAATGAAGAAGCGGAAATGCTGGCTCCTAGGCGAACCTTCAACCATGCGATCGACTTCAAAGACGGCGCCACTGCACCTTGGGGACCCAGATACCCAATGTCGGCATACCAATCAGAAGAACTAAATAGAGATCTTCACAAGATGTTAGCCGAAGGAAAAATAGTCCACAGCAAATCTCCAGTGGGCGCACCAATTCTTTTTGTCCCCAAACCTGATGGAAGACTACGATTGTGCGTAGACTACCGTCAACTAAATAAGTTAACCATACGCAATAAATATCCTTTACCGCCATGCCCGAACTAAGAGAAAGAGTAGCTGGCTTTCACAAACGGTGACTAAGCAAGGCATACTCCCCGATGACTAATAGTGATTAGTCCTCGGTTTGTTATTTCTCACACTATGAGATCAGTGGACTGTTAGGCACAGAGCTCCCAGAAGGATAAGGGGGTCAAGTTACCCTACCTTCGCGCACGAACCTCTGAAAAAGAATTAGCAACACGCACCTCCAGCCCCGACGTTGGGACAGTAGGTCGCCATACGTCACCTGGGAAAGTTGCGTCCCCTCACCAAGGACATTAGTAAAAAAGACCCTACTTGCAACACCATATACGTCGCGGGCGTCCGACCAGTTCCTGTTCGCAGGATGTATGCGAGGAGACCTCAGAGCACCTGATGCAAGTGAAAGCATGTCAATCGGACGACATCGCACAGAGTTACAACCAGGACAATATTGGGTATCGAAAAGTGGCTAGCAACTCATGGGACATATCTACCTTAGTTAGGCTTCCTCGGTCTGGAAAGACGCCCAGTAACGAGTAGGAATGGACTATGCTCGGAAAGGGAGTCAGGGAACTCTCAAAGGGATTGTTGGCAAAAGACCAATAACTATAGTCGTAACCATTGGTTCGATCTATAGGAAAGAGTCGTGTAATGCCGGATAAGACTAGTGTATGCTTCCTGCAGGCAAGGTCTAAACGGAGCCAACAATATGAGTACTGGCTATCTTCTATCCCAGTGAATAATTGTCTGACATGCGAACACATGAAGATTATTCGTGAATCTATTTAGCAATGGATACATGTTTGTATAGCCATCTAGGTGGACGGGCACCACACCCTCCCAATGAGAGAGGCATACATGGCAATAAGTTGTCCAAACGAGAGTAGAAAGATGACGGATGTTCAGGGTCAAGTCGGGCTCCCACTTCAAAGAAGTCGAGCCAGGTGAAAGCAAGATGCTTAGTTATAGGAAGAGATTATGTAGCCTGCGAACACCGAGACGCAGAATAAAAATATCGGGGTGTCTTCGTAGCTGCTATTATCATCAAGCAACGGAGAAGAGATCTTAAGAAGATATACACGTTAAACAAATATTTATCGTTTCACCTACCTTATCATTTTATCTTAACCTTCGTCTCCTTAGCTGTATTCTCGGAATCACGAACGATCGGGCCTCGTATATTCGCTTGTTCTTAGAATATTACTACCCCAGTAACAGTATCTTGTTGATCTCTATGTTACCGAGACAAACGAGCGATATCAATCATAGATACAAATCGCAACTCAAAAAAAAAAGTAAAAAAAGTAAAACGTGTTTTTGACCAGAAGGATAAGAAACACTTTCCTACTTCAAAATGTCGAGGTCTAACCCTGAGGGTGCAGGACCAGATCCCATGGAGACAGATGAACTCTCCCAGTCCCAAGCTCCAACGGAAACATCGCAAGACACAAGGATCGCTAGATCCACCGACACTATAATATCTGCCGCTCTGCCACCCGGGCTCTGCCAGCGAGGCGCGATGAGACGGTCCCAGTCCCAATGGTCTCAGACACCTGCTGTACCACTATTATTGCCGGAGAGGTCCAGACGACTTGCCCGTATCAACCGAAGTCTACACCTGTACGAGGACAATCTAGCCCAAAGCATCGATCAGGAACACCTTGCATTCCAGTCCTGTCCACTCCAAATCCAACATTTGTTAAAAGAACTGCCCAAAGTCAAACAAGACAAAATTACGGGTTCCAGATACATAGGGACAGAGCTGGAACAAATGGACAACAGCATGGTACAGGTGGAAGCAGCGACACTAGGGCTGCAAGACGCGCTCAAAAGGGTCACTGGAAGGATGGACGGACAAGACAACCGTCAAACCCGACACGAAAAGGTTACATCACAACTCCACTAAACCCTACAAGCAGAAGGAGTGGTGGTAATCGGCAGGGATGGACAGTTAGGAAAAGAGCTCCTGGACACGAAAGCCCAACATCAACGAAAACTACAGAACCATGAAACAATACTCAACCCTATGAGGGCCGAGTTGGAGGCAAACAAGGAAGCCAGAGAAAGACCAGAAAGCCACATAGCTGAGTTAACTGCAGCGGTTACATCCTTGATGGGCCAAGTGAAAGGCAAGTGTTCAAACCTAACCCTGGAATGAAGTGCGAGAGAAACAGGAGGACGAGGCGGAGGACGACCTCCTCCTATAATGCATGGGGCAGCAGGGGGCACCCCTGATCCTGGAGATACTCAAGGAGGAGGAAGCAATGATGAGAGACGAGCAAGGGAGGATGAGAGACCCGACAAACGAAATAAAAAGCCTGCAGAGAAGGAAAAAACTGATCAAGAAAAATACGGAGAAGCTACATAGGACGAAATAAGGTTTTCCAGAGCCTTAGGAAAGGCCATGGGCGAAACGACCAAACCTCCAGCTCAACTCCCATCAGAATACGAACCTGCCAAAGACCAGGATATCTGGTTTTGGCTAACCACCGGCAAGGATTTTTCGATCAAAACCCATACCAATGGCAGGATGAGGCGGACTGTATCGAATACGCCTTGTCGAAACCAAAAGGATCACAGGTAGCATCCTTCGCTATGACCTACGGGAACCAAATGACTGGTGAGTTAGGCCATATAGGACAGGATGGTTACGAATTATGGCATGTCTTTGCTGAAGAAGCTATACGTCGATTCGGTCCCACACATGAGGAAGAAAAGGTCCTACGAGGGATGTTGAACGTCCGACACAAGAATGACATTTACCAATTTTTATTAGAATTCGAAAATTGGAATGTCAAAGCAAAAGTTACTAGAATCCACTTCAGAAAGTTAATCAGAGACCAAATAGCGGATGAGGCTGTACGGCGAATGACAATGCATCAAGAATACCCCGATGACAGACATTGGAGAGAAGCTCTCCGACAAGCGGTCCGCGATGAAGAAGACTTCCAGGAAGGGAAAAAACTTGAAGAGAATAATTTCCCAGGATCAAATTCAAGTGGGAGGAGGAAACGTGATGAGCCAACAACGGCAAAGACGACGAAAAAACGAAAGTATACCGCTGAGGAGAAAAAGGTATACCAGGCGAAGAAAAAAGAGGAGAAGGTAGACAAAGGGAAGGCGGCGCCCAGGCAGAAAATTATGCATCGAGTTTGGGCCGACGCACACACCGGTATCGCCCAGAAAATTGTCCACGAACGAAAGGCGAAAGGGCAATGCCCGAGCTGCACTCTAACAAACCACGGATGGAGGCACTGTCAGAAAGAAATTCGAGTCAGAACCATCCAAAGGAAATTGTTCAAATTACCAGGTGGAAGATGAGGAGCTATGACGCTCATTGCCAGCACTGGCGACGGCATGTGGGTAGTCCGGCCATCGAACCAGGAATCGAAATAATCTGAAGTGAACTCTTCAGCTTATACCATTTGAATGCATCGATCCCAAAAGCGTGATAAAGTTCCAACTGGGAAACTCGTAGCACCTGCGTGTTGTATGGCGAAGATGTCGAGAAGTCTATATCCCAGATATAATCGAGCGAGCAGCGAAGGTACCCACCTTGGGCAACACGACCCGAAAACGGCTCCACGTGTTGAGGGACCCCTAGGATTAACGACGGTAGGTAGAATACCTAAGAGGACACAAAGACAGCAAGATAGGAGCCAAGTACAGAACTCGAGCCAAGGTGATGAGTGAGAAGCTGGCATCAGACGAGAGTGACACCAGCGTCATCGTTCCCAGAGGCAGGTCTTAAAGTACACGATCGAAAACGATTAAAAGAACCCAGTCTCACTAGGACAAATAACCCATGAGTGCTATGGGTCGTACTACTTGATCACAGGACAGCCCATTTGGTTGTCATGTCGGACATAGCGCGCGACCTCAACATTTCTCTCATAGTAGTTGGGCATGTTCATTGCACACACAGAACCGCTACTCACCTCATGAAGAAACTTCAGCTCAGGCTGGAGGAATTTGGTGATCGGTATGGTGGACTCCGCGTAAATACCGAGAAGTGTGGATAAGTCGGTCAGAACGGAAAGTGTATCTGAGCCGCAAAGCACGAATGATCAGAGGAACTACCCCTGGTATATGAGAATCCCTCGGCAGGGAATAAAGACCGCTAGTAGTGGGCTGCCCGATATACAAAGAAGATAGGATTTTACCTCTCACCAAAAATCCTACCCACGGAAATCCCCAACCATCATCAAACTATTTTATATTTTCAAAAATATTTGGTGAAAAGAAAAAACACCTTTTCTATTGAGGCTTCATGAGCCGAAACTGCGCAGGCGCGGTAACAAACCCAAAAGGTTACCACAATGAAGAGAGCTTATGAGACAGGAGGCCCCGGCCCCAAGCGAACAAAAAATAAACCAAATCCACAGCAGTACGAGTGCCCTGAAGGAAATGCCATCCTAGTTATATCAGACGAACGGCATAAGACTAGGGTCTTACTAGACTCTGGCTCCAACATATTCCTCCTAAACTAAAACATTGCAAGCACCCTCAAAGTGCTTTACCAAATTAGAGAAAATCCGGTTAAAATAACCGCATTCAATGGTGAAATATCGTCCCCGGGAGGAAAATATTATTCAAATCCGATTCAACTCGAAATCGATACCAATGGCCATACAACTATGGTCTCCTCCGAGATTGCGGATGCCGGCAAATCTGATGTGATCAGAGCAATCGGGTGGTGGCACCACGAACATCCAAGAAAAAATATCCAAATCCCAGAAAAATGGTGTTTCGGAAACACCAAGTGTGTAGAACATGTACCAGATGAAGGCATCGCCGACATGTTTGAATGGGACGAGACAGCAGCTTGCGATGAAGAAGCCAGAATAATAGGAAAGATCGGAGCCATAAGGCAGGAGAAAATCCAACCAGATGGAGTGCCAAAGACGTATTGGCAATACAAGGAATTGTTTGAGAGTGAAAAAGCAGAAATGCTGGCTCCTAGGCGAACCGTCCACCATGCGATTGACCTCAAAGACGGAGCCACTCCACCCTGGGGACCTATATCCCCAATGTCGGCTTACCAATTAGAAGAACTAAACAAATATCTTCACAAAATGTTAGCCGATGGGAAAATAGTTCATAGCAAATCTCCGGCGGGGGCAACAATCCTTTTTTTCCCAAACCTGATGGAAGACTACGATTATGCGTAGACTATCGTCAACTAAATAAGTCAACCATACTCAACAAATACTCTTTACTGCTCATGACTAAACTAAGGGAAAGAGTGGCCGGTGCAACCATCTTTACGAAGTTAGACCTAAAAAACGGTTATCATATAGTTGGAATCAAAAAACGAGATGAATGGAAAACCGCTTTCCGTACCTGATATGGACATTATGAATATAAAGTAATGCCATTCGGGCTGGTCAACGCACCCGCCACGTTCCAGGCCATGATGAATACTATCCGCGGAGAATTCCTGGATCATGGAGTCGTAGTATATTTGGATGACATTCTAATTTACTCGAAGACAAGGGAAGAACACGAGGCTCTGGTCAAACAAGTACTAGCCTGGCTAGAACACCATGACCTGGCCGTATCCTTGAAGAAATCCATGTTCCATGTCAATACAGTTGAATTCCTCGGATACATCGTTGGAACAAGCGGCCTCACTATGAGCGAAAAAAAGGTTGAAAGTATCCTCGATTGGAGAGCCCAATGGTTGGTAAAAGACGTATAAACCTTTATTCGTTGTGCAAATTTCTACCGACACTTCATAGAAAACTTCTCAAAAGTTTGCAAACCGATTACCGACACTTTGAAAACCAAGAGAGGAAAACATTCATGGTTTTGGGGGGAGAAACAGGACAAAGCCTTTGAGGAACTTAAGCGAAGATTTACCTCAGCCGCTATTCTAGCACATATTTACCCGGACCCAAATACCGTGATCGAGACAGACGCTACTGACTTCGCACTAGGATGTATCCTTTCCCAGTACTCAGGAAAACGACTACACCCCGTTGCGTTCCACTCAGAAAGCTAAACGATGCCCAACGGAATTACGAAATTCATGATAAAGAGTTATTGGCAATTCTGGAAGCATTCCATGAATGGAAACACTACCTATTAGGAGCGGACAACCCCATGACAGTATAACCCGACCACCAGAACCTGCAATACTTCCTCACTACTAAGGTCTGACACCATTCCAGCCCAAAGACAGATGTTAGTGGACACCGGAATCGCAATAGGACTACACAGAGGAACATACGGCAGGCTGGCGGTAAGAAGTGGCATGGCGAGTAAACAGGGAATAGTGGTGGGTGGTGGTGTCATAGATGCGGATTACACTGGCGAAATAAAAGTAATATTACGGAACCATGGGAATGCCAGTTACGAATTCAAGGCAGGCGATCGTATCGCACAACTAATAGTAGAAAAAATACAAAGATACAATGCCATGGAAATTGCTAATCTGGAAGACACAGAAAGGGGAACTGGGGGATTCGGCTCAAGCAATAGCGGTCCCAAACGGATAATTACGTGTGAAGAACTCAAAGTCAAAATGTGTTTCCTAAATCCAGACCCTCAGGACAACTCATACTTTGAAGAAGAAGACATTCACACACGCGCTAGCCTACGAGACGAGGTGACAATGCTGTCCAGTGCCATGATTGCAGCAATACAAATGCAAACCAGGGATGACTCATTTCTGGAGAGAAGGAGAGCGGCGGGAAAAGAAGACGACACTTGGACGGCACGCAAAGTGGAGTTAAGTCAGTTAAAGGAAAAATGGAAAACACTACCAAAGTACTGGGAACTGGAAGATGGACTACTGTATTACAAGGGTAGACTATTCATTCCTTCAAAGGAAGAACTCTTAACCGAGATCGCGAAAGGATATCACGACTCCAGGGTAGATAGACACTTTGGGCAAGAAAAATCCATTGAATTGGTTACAAGAAACTTCCAGTGGGAAAAACTCAGCGCATGGATAAACGTCTATGTCTCATGGGGCGACGAATGTCAACATAACAAATCTCCACGACACAGCAAGTATGGCTTACTCCAACCTTTAGAAGTACTCTACGCAGCATGGACCTCTATCTGAGTGGATTTCAGTACCCAAGGTCGTGAGTCCCAAGGACAGACCCAAATCATGGTGGTAGTAGATCGTTTTACCAAAATGGGCCACTTTATTGGCTTAGTGACAAATGCGACGGCAAAAGATGTCGCGGATACCTTCTTTAAGGAAGATTGGAAACTTCACGGACTCCTCTCCGGATTTGTCTCGGACATGGACGCAAAATTTACGGCCAAATTTTGGCAATCATTGTGCGAAGACATTAGGAATTAAACGGCAAATGTTAACGGCGTATCAGGCACAAAAGGACAGACAAATCGCAAGAACTAAGCAAGTACAGGAAGGCTACCTGCAAAACTTGGTCAACTAGGACCGAAACGACTGGTATCAGATACTACCGTTGGCCGAATACGCCTACAATAATTCCAAAACAAGGGCACAGAATCTAACCCCCTTTTTCGCCAACTAAGGGTTCCATCCACAGACGGAATGGATGAAGGCAAGAGTGGCTCAAAACCCAGGGGCCACAATGTATACGCACAGGATGAAAACAGTGCAGGAAAACGCGAGGACAACTCACAAGCAAACAAGAGAGACAAGGAAGAAATACTAGGACCGGAAAGTGATACCCCAGCCCGACATGGAGATAGGTGACTTGGTAATCTTGAATGCAAAAAACATTAAGAGCAAACGACCGACAAGGAAGTTCACCTCACGATTGTACGGCCCGTTTAAAGTCTTAGAGAAAAAAGGGAATAGGTCCTTCAAACTCGATATCCTGGCTGGCGGGAAAATCCACCCAGTATTTCACGTCACGCTGCTTGAACGCTATAAAGTCTCTGACCGACCCAATCGAGAACAACCTCCACCAGAAGCAGAGGACATCGAAGATGATCTGGAATAGGAGCTTAAAAGGATCGTTAAAAGTGAGATAATCATGTACACAAGAAAGGTCAGAAGGGTAAACAAGGAGTTGAAAGAACTCCGATACTTTGTAAAATGGCCAGCTTGGTCAGATGATGAAAATACCGGGAAAGCAGCGGAGGGGTTGGGAAACTCCAGGGAAGAGGTGGAAAAATATAATAGGGAAAACCCCGAGATGCCGGGGCCGAACTTGGATGACTAGTATGAGAAAGGTTTTCCACAAGTGGACAAGCAAACACTTTTGGTTTTTACCCCTACCATATGGAGCTCATAAAGGAAAAAGAATGTATTCTAGTTAGACAAAAAGTAGTCGGGACGAAACTTCAGAGGAGGGAGCTCGTGTTAGGCACAGAGCTCCCAGAAGGATAAGGGGGTCAAGTTACACTACCTTCGCACACGAACCTCTGAAAAAGAATTAGCAACACCCCCCTCCAGCCCTGACGTTGGGACGGTAGGTCGCCATACGTCACCTGGGAGAGTTGCGTCCCCTCACCAAGGACATCAGTAAAAAAGACCCTACTTGCAATACCGTATACGTCGTGGCAGTCCGACCGGTTCCTGTTCGCAGGATATATGAGAGGAGACCTCAGAGCACCTGATGCAAGTGAAAGCATCTCAATCGGACTACATCGCACAGTGTTACAACCACTACAAGATTGGGTATAAAAAAGTGGCTAGAAACTCACGGGACATATCTACCTTAGTTAAGCTTCCTTGGTCTGGAAAGACGCCCAGTAACCAGGAGGAATGCACTATGCTCGGAAAGGGAGTCGGGGAACTCCCAACGGGATTGTTGCCAAAAGACCGATAACTATAGTTGTAGCCATTGGTTCGATCGATAGGAATGAGTAGTCTAATGCCGGGTAAGACTAGTGAATGCTTCGTGTAGGCAAAGGCTCAACGGAGCCAACAATATGAGAATTGACCATCTTCTATCAGAGCGAATAATTGTCTCACATGCCAACACATGGAGATTATTCGTGAATCTATTTAGAAACGGATACAGGTTCGTATAGCCATCTAGGTGGACGGGCACCACACCCTCCCCATGAGAGCGGCATACGTGGCAATAAGTTGCCCAAACAAGAGGAGAAAGATGACGGATGTTCAGGGCCAAGTCGGGCTCCCACTTCAAAGAAGTCGAGCCAGGTGAAAGAAAGATACTTAGTTATAGGAAGAGATTATGTAGCCTGCGAACACCCAGACGCGGAATATAAGTATCGAGGCATCTTCGTAGCTGCTCTCATCATCAAGCAAAGGAGAAGAGACCTTAACAATATATACATGTCAAA
>Ga0307507_10006884_pt1 | contig 16962 bp, 11 predicted proteins | sample 7_EM_MG_FD_207223 | JGI IMG/M metagenome (GOLD analysis project Ga0307507, IMG submission 207223) | Populus trichocarpa ectomycorrhiza microbial communities from riparian zone in the Pacific Northwest, United States - 7_EM | ecosystem: Host-associated > Plants > Roots > Unclassified | place...
ATCTTTGATTGGATTTTGTGATGAAGGTGGCGAACAGGTGCACTCTCATGTCTTTTAAATTTGAGATATTTAGTTGAAGTCCACCATTCCTGTTTTTAGCTTGACCAACATTAAACTGCATGCTTCTCATCATCGTGAAGCCAACTCAAGGAAAATTCTCATTTGCGGCATCATTTGGGAAAAAGTTGTATTATCTGTTCCTTTTGTGTGTGCAGATGTTGGTTTACGAGTTCATGTCGAATGGCACTCTCAGAGATCATCTCTCTGGTACATCTCACAATTTTTGTTATAGAATTCCATTTTTTTTTTATCCTAAAACAAGATTGATTCACTTCAAGATTCTGTGTGCTTATCCCATGGGTTTTATTTGATGGATCATGCATCTGGTATCGCAGCGAAGGCAAAAGAACCTTTGAGTTTTGCGACAAGATTGGGAATTGCCCTGGATTCAGCTAAGGGTATCCTCTACTTACATACAGAAGCTGATCCTCCAATATTCCATCGAGATGTCAAGGCAAGCAACATATTATTGGACTCCAGGTATAATGCCAAAGTTGCTGATTTTGGACTCTCAAAACTTGCCCCAGTACCAGACATTGAAGGGGATGTGCCGGGTCATATATCCACGGTCGTGAAGGGTACTCCAGTAAGTCTATCGCACGCACTATGTTTATTGAAACGAATAGAGCCTGAGCCTTTTACATGTATATCTTCCAGTAGCATGATGAAATTCGAAGTTGAAATAGAAACCGGGAGTTAACTGATTCCCTGTATCTCTTCTCTTTAAACTTTGTATTAACTTTGCAGGGTTACCTTGATCCAGAGTACTTTCTGACTGGTAAATTGACAGACAAGAGTGATGTTTATAGCCTTGGTGTCGTATTTCTAGAGCTGTTGACTGGGATGCAACCAATCTCGCACGGCAAAAACATTGTTAAAGAGGTAATGTTTTTTACCATCTTCTCTTCTTCTTACTTGAACTCGAGTTTAAAATTTCTTACTCTTATATTTATGAAAAATATTGATTAAGAGATCCTGTTGGAGCACCATGTCATGCAAACGAACTTGGCATTCAGTCCCCAAGTCCATTTCATGATGACGAAACATTGTCATCAGTTCAGTTCTCTGAATCTCATAATCTCTGAATTTATGATTCGATAGGTTAATATCGCATATCAAACTGGTATAATCTTCTCTGTCGTTGATGGACGAATGAGGTCTTATCCTTCCGACTGCGTCGACAAGTTCTCAACTCTGGCCATGAAATGTTGCAACTATGAGACGGATGAAAGACCATCAATGATTGATGTGGTCCGGGAACTTGAAAATATGTGGCATATGATGCCAGAATCGGATACTAAAACAACGGATACAATGAGCATTGATATCGGAATGGAAATGACCTCACCCTCTTCATACTCTCTATTGAAGAACCCTTGTGTGTCGTCAGAAGTCTCTAGCAGTAACCTTGTTGGTAGAGTTGCTCCAACCATCACTCCCAGATAAAATGAAATACAAGGAATAAAAATAAAATGGAGAACCAAATTTGGATTGCCATTGCTATAGTGCTTGAAGATTGGATTGGAGGGATTATCTATCAACTTTTTGGTTAGTTTTCATCATAGCTTTCCTTTATATGCATGCAGCTGGGAGTTGATACGCAACCATTACAATTGATTTGATGAAGGAGCATGTCCCGTATAAAATAAATAAATAGATAAATAAATTATTTAAGAATAATAAATTATTTAGGTATCATTTAGTTATTGTCCTGTGATTTAAAAAAATACAATGAGAATAAAAATATATTTGATGAGATGGATGGAAATAAAATTGAATATAATATGTTTTCAGAATAATTCTTAAATAGATTTATGTACTTTTAATGTGTAAAGGGAACATATTCTCTCTATCTCAAATATTTTTTATTTTTTTTCTCTCAAAACAGTAACTAAACTCTAATTTAAATACTAGTTTTAAGACGAATTCAAAAAAATAAACTTTTCAATGGCTATGACAAAACATTGTTTATAAATTATTATTTTTAATAAATGAATGCACTAATATATATATATATATATATATATAATCTTAATTCCTGAATAAAAAAGGAGAATATCCTAGAAATTAAAAAAAAAATTGCAATATAGACGGTGGTGTTAACTCATGTTTCTCTTTGCAAAATAAATAGACAAGGAGACCGACCAAAAGAAGGAGAGGAAGGGGCCGGCAGGTCAGGTCCAACACGCAAGCTATAAACTAAGGCAACCGACAAGGTATGAATGGTGGGCTGAGGTTGCAGCCCATATTGACGCAAGCACACACGTACGTCCCAAAACCAAACCGTGTTAGGGTTTTACTTTTCTTGTTCCCTTCTCTCTCCTCTCTATAAATACAAAGCCTCTCCTTTTCTACCTCTCATTTTCTTTCTCTAGGGTTTCTGCGCCGATCTACTGCACACAAAGTCGCCATGGGTAGAAGTAAGCTTCTTTCTCTCTTCAACGTCCAAACCCCAATGAATTTCAGTTCTCAACTCGCGTAACGATGATTGTTTCTTTTCTTTCCTTTAATTAGAAATGAGTTTGCTCTCTAATCCGTCCATACATGTAAATCTTAATATTTGTTGAATGAGAAATATGATAAGAATGATTTCGTACCTTTATTCGAGTTTTCATGCTTTTTTAAATTTTATTCATCGGGTTTTTGTTATAGGTTGTCTATATTTTTTTTTCTTTTTTGTGGGTTTAGAATAATTGTTAGCTTTTTTATTGGATTATCCAAAGCTTTCAGCTTTTTCAATCTATATTCATTGTAAATGATTTTTCTTTTTATTTTCAAATCCTTATATTTGAAGATGGCTATGGTTAAGATTGTGAAACATTTGGAAAAAGGTTTATATTGCTGATGTCTAAGGGATGTGTTGATGGATGGATGAGTCCGTTTTGGTTTATCGATGTTAATCTAGATCTTAATTTTGATACTCCCCATTGGGATTTTTTTGTTTACCATATTCTTATCTTAAAAAAGGTCATTTCTGCTATTAGTACAATTGCTATTAGTATAATTTCTTCCATTAAGCTGTTTCTTACTCTTCTTTACTTTCCTATTTTTAGGACCTGCAAGATGTTACCGTCAGATCAAAAATAAGCCATACCCAAAATCACGTTACTGCCGTGGTGTGCCTGACTCTAAGATCAGGATTTATGATGTTGGCATGAAGAGGAAGGGAGTTGATGAGTTCCCATTCTGTGTGCACTTGGTGTCCTGGGAGAAGGAGAATGTCTCCAGTGAGGCTCTTGAGGCAGCACGTATTGCTTGCAACAAATACATGGCCAAGTTTGCTGGAAAGGATGCTTTCCATTTGAGAGTCAGGGTTCATCCATTCCATGTGTTGCGAATCAACAAGATGCTTTCATGTGCTGGAGCTGATAGGCTCCAAACTGGCATGAGGGGTGCTTTCGGTAAACCACAGGGAACTTGTGCTAGAGTTGCAATTGGACAGGTTCTTCTGTCTGTTCGCTGCAAGGACAGCAACAGTCACCATGCTCAGGAGGCTCTTCGCCGTGCAAAATTCAAGTTCCCTGGTCGCCAAAAGATTATTGTCAGCAGGAAGTGGTATGCAATTTCTTTCATTTGTTTTGCTAACCGTCAGTATGTATCTGTTTTCTATCATTTTTTCTGTTACAATCATTGTTATGCATGGAGTAGTGTACATTTTCTTTGTTCTCAGAGGCACACCTGGTGCCTTGATTTTTTATTTTTGGTGCTGCTTTACCGTACTTGAAAAATGAAAGCCTGCCGTGACAAGGCAGTTTTTTCTCCTTGTTTTGAAAGTTGTTTATTTTTTGTTTAGTTAGTGAGGATGCACTTGCAATTAGTAACCTAACCTTGTCTGATAACTGTGATTCTCAGGGGCTTCACCAAGTTTAATCGCAATGATTATTTGAAGTTGAAGGCAGAGAACAAGATTATGTCAGATGGTGTGAATGCCAAGGTGAGTCTTTGTTTAAAATCTGTACTTGCATCCATTTATCCTGTTTCGAACACTGGGTTAAGGGTAATCAAACTGATGATTATGTGTTTCATGCAGCTTCTTGGATGCCATGGACCCTTGGCCAACCGTCAGCCTGGAAGAGCATTCTTATCTGCTACTGCTTAGATCATTTCATTCCTTGAAGGAACTTTGTTCATCTCTTAGCATCTGAGGAATTTATCCATTACTCTTTTTAACTAGTATTGCATGTTGTTGAACTTTTTAAGTTTATTCCAAACTGTACTGAGGATATCGTATGAAATTTCGTGGTATGATGGTGTTTTTGCAATAGTTGAATCAATTTTGGTAACATCTTTTTTCATTCGGCCCCTGCACTGCTAAATTAAGTTGCGGAAGTCTTGTATGATTGTTGGTTGCGGTAGGCTTTCCACGAAGGGTAAAGAGCATTGCCTGAAATAGGGATGGATTCGTTTTTGTGCCAGCGTTGGATCACTACCGTGCTATTCGTGTCCCGAAGCGTTGTTCATTTTTCTTTTTGGCGAATGGCTCGATCTCTTTCAAACGCTCAGAACAAGACTTTTCTTAAAATCTTCCCAATTCCAATGAGGGATGGCTAGCCAACCAATGAATATTATCCTTCAGCTCTCTGAGATTACGAAAAATATCAGATAAAAAAGTCACGCAATCCCCCTCGTCTTTAGAAACAAACGAGTATATACAGTTGTCTTCATATGCATTGATTTCGCATGATTTTGTCCGAACCACCTTCTATTCATCGGTCTATATTATGGATTGTGTTGGGCTGTACCTGCCCTGATCATTTCTCAGAGAACAGGCACATTTTACAAGCGAGAAACGGGGACAAAACAATGTCTCTTGCCACAAGTATTATTTCCTTTCCTCATTTTATTTAAAATACAAAATGTCATTTTACCACACGAGAAATAAAACTAAATTAACACTATTCAAAATGCTATGTTAATAATTTGACCTTTTCCGATGGTCATTTAAGATACCCTAAGGCAGCATTCGCTTCATTGTAATGAAAGAACGATCAAGAAGTCTAAACCAAGCTAAGAATGTTCTACTAATTAAAATTGAAACATAATGGCTTGAATATTGGAGCTTCTCCCTCTTCCTAATCAACCTTTCGGCACATTTCTTTCTAGGCTTCACAACACATCGGTCCTTAACCTCAAATTTCACCTTTTCAGAACCAGCCGGCTTGTCCTTCTTATCATGTCCCTCATCCAACGTTCCTCCATTGATTGTTATGTTCCTTCCCTTTGGTTTTTGAGTGTCGATCATTCCTCCAACCTCGTTGACATTAGCCCTCGCCTCTTTTTGTATCTGAATGCTCTTCTTCTCCTTCTGGGCACCAACTGAATTCGAACGAAGCTTCTTCCCCCTTTCTGGTCTATTTTTCAGACCAGCAGACCCTTGTGGTCCCCTCAACACATCCTTCTAGCATTCCATTAGGTCCTACTATTTGAGGTGTTAAGGTAGTGTTCATCGCTTGCAAAACAGTTTTAATACCATTAATGAGCAGCGTGTTTAGGAGTGCAGTTGCGGTTACTTTTCAAAGTGTTTTTTACTCAGAAATGTATCGAAATAATATTTTTTTTTATTTTTTAAAAATTATTTTTGACATTAGCGTATCAAAATGATCTAAATATACTAAAAAAATATTAATTTAAAACAAAGTAATTCTTTTGCCCTTCTATTTTTCAATTCCTTATATCTTAGTGGCCTAGCAGGTTTCATAAATGGTTTGGTGGTAGTGGGTAGTATGCCATTTTTATTGGTGTTTTAGAGTGTTGTAGGTCAATATTGTAAGGTTTCTATAACTGGATTGAAGAGAGTTCATTTTTATTGGTGATTTTAAGAATGAGTAGATGCTCTTCAGGAGTTATGGCAGTCATATTTATAGGAAAGGATATTTTCTTGTAATCTGGATAAATTGTAAGCTTGTTTTAGAGTTTTTCATTCAAATATTTTGACTAGGTTTTTTATCTCAATTTGTATCCCTCCTATAAAGAATACTAGTGTTTGTTTCTCATAAATTTCAACAGTATATCAAAGTCTTGTATATAAGACTCCAGACATCTCACTTGCCTTATATTCATTAACCCTTTTAACGGTTCTTTTTAACCACCAAACCTAGCACACAATGCCTCCAGATAATAACTCTAAGTTACTTCTTGGTTACCATTACTCATTATAAAATTTTGGTGCCAGTGCAAGGTCATATCATCGAGGTAATATGATGTCAATTTCAGCTTCTCAGACTTTTCTCTCTTCCACCTCAAAGTATTGTTTGGAGTTATAAAACTATTTGTATATACCTTTTTCTTCAAACCCTGTAAGATCATGTCTGGGTTTGTGTAACTTATGGTGATTCATTGTACCCACCCTCACATGTCCAACAAGCTTGGGCATCAAAGTTGTTATCATGAAGAACTTGTTTGTCTTTGGCAGTGTTGGATGGACACGTGGGATGTTGTAAGGTCTGTAAAAGAGAGGCTTACTGGTAAGCTAACCCATTAATAAGGTTCCCTAGCTCTATGAATCCAACTTCATGTGTGATGATCTGGTGCCTTCCAATTTTTTATTATAAGATTCTAGCAGCTGCATCATTAGTGTGCTTGTTATTTGTTAACAGATTCAAGGGAATCCTCCGGTATCTTAATTTCTTGGGATCGAGTGTCATGCACCATTGCTCGAGTCTGAAGAGTGGGAGCTCTGATACCACTTGGAGTGAACTTAACTAAGATTATTCCTACTTGGAATGATTCCAAGCAACTACGAGGATTTGATAGTTAGAAGGTAATGCGAGCAAAAAGATAGTGAAGAAGCATTCACCACTGTCAAAGAAAGACAGAAAGAAAGAAGAAGAAGAAGAAGAAGAAGAAGAAGAAGAAGAAGAAGGGGAGAGAGAGAGAGAAGGGAGGAGAGATTCATGCAATTGCAAAATTATCCATCCATGCCTTTCATTCAGAAATGTAGACTAACAAATAGACTAACAAACTCTCAGCTAAGGCTACTAACAATTTCTAACAGTAACCACATGGCATGATAACATTGTTTCTTGTAACGAAATAAAACGGTGCATTTCCTTGACTCCCATTACTAACCCAAACGCTGTGTTTTCATGGCATAGCTAACGGTCATTTTATTCAAACATCATCAACCCTAATTCCCAATTCTTCCTTTGCCTCGGAAATGTTTTTATTCAAACCTGTAATCTTTGGGATGATTTATAAGAAAAAGTGGATACCATCTACGAGACCCAGCTGCCAGCCGGCCACCAGAACCACTAAACTATAGCCTGGATCCAAAAATACAGTTCCTTTAATAATAATAATTAAAAAAAATGCAAATTAAGCTGAGCAAGATTACACGGCACTAGATTTTAGATACTTTACGTAATTTGGCTGAGACTTTAAAAATCCGTTCACCGTTTATCATTTGGTAATTGCAAGTTTTCAGAACATAGTTTTCAGATTCCATCTAAAACATGCGTATCCTCAATTGCAGCGCAAATGATTTACTTCTATCTCAAAAACAAAGACTTGGCAAGCAATCCCTTTTTCGTTTTCTTTTTATTTTTCTCCAACTCCTTACATGCAGTCCTCAAGGAACACTACAGAATGAGGATATGTATGAATTTGTCCACAGTGTGCACAACGTACATGGTACAAAACCATATATATGCCACAAAAATCAGCAGCGAAGATGATGCTATCAAATAGAGAGAAATATGCCACACCCGAATCTTATAATTGGGTCACAACAGGTGATGAACATGCAACATCACAAAAAAGCTAAAAAGCAAGTTGGAACATAAGCTATAAATCATCAGAATGACTCAGTACAGAAGAAATTTGCAAGTTCTGAAAACTGCAAATGCAGCTAGTAACATTCAGCTTATTTGCCAGCAGAACAAGAAAAAATATCAAGTCTTCGAGAAAAAGCAGACATCCATTTGACCACCTGCCTGACCTCAGTACCTGTGTGACAACTTCTCCTTTTCCTGATAGTTTTGCACATACCTGTGCGGATTACAAGACAATGAAGCTGGGAAAGACAGTCAACTCAAGCTAACAGCAGCTAATAGCATAGAAAGACAGCAATGAGACGGCACAAGGTCTGAACACTTGACACATGACAACATATTCAGCTCAGAATGTGGTTATGGCATTAACATGTAGTCCAAAAAGCAGAACATTTCACTGATCTGAGAATCGTGCAACCTTTTTGGCTAAGTTATGGTGCAGTTAAGCAAATTCAGTACCCTTTGAACCATGGAATTTCTTTTCGAGTTCTCTTGCCGTCCATTCACAGATGGATATATGAAAATATGGATGAAGGGAACTATTACTTTGTCTAAAAGGTATTCACATCAATTAGCATAAAGAAGAAGGAAAACATAAAGGCACATCAGAAACCAGATTAACAAATCTGATGCATTAGAAACCAGAGGATAGAAAGGCTTAACCATGGTTAGCGTATTGCTCAATTCTGGAATACGAAGTTATCAAGTATTCCTTGATGATAAAGGGACAACTATAGATATACCTAAGTGCCCATCTCTTACTTGATATATGAGTAGCAACATAACGAAAATAGCACATGGAACTATTTTACCTAAGCAGTTTGAGTGTTCCCTTGATTTATGTTGAAAGGTGAGATCTTTTCTAGGAGGAGCAGATGAAACATACAAGCAAAAAAGATTAACCTGATAGTAAAATATGCTGGGTTTTCTTATTTTCCGTTATAAATGAGACTCAAAATTAGAAAAGAAAAGGAGAGGAAAAGAGCATTGGTGAAGGATATGACCAAGCATTCCGGTACTATATCGCAGAACACAATCAAACATCAACAATTAGTGTTAGAATTGATATAAATGATGTTTGGAGTTTTGAATTTGTGCGAAGTTAAGGGGTCGTCTGGTATCATTTCTGTTTTTAAAAAACCTTGTTTGTTTTTGTACAAAAAAAATGTAAACAAAAAACAATTGATTATCAAATGTTTTCAAAACCAAACAAAGTGAGTGATTGTTGGGAAAATTCGAAAACGGAAGCCTCAAAGGATACCAAAGGCGCCCTAAGAAACAAAAGGGTGGAAGCAGCAGCAGGTCAATAAAAACACAAAATTTGATTATCAAATGTTTCTTGCCTGGCATGAAACATAAGCAAGACACGTAACCTCGTTTGTTTTTGTTTCTTGTAAGAAAAAATGTAAAAAAACAAAAAAAAAATCTGATTATCAAATGTTTTCAAATCCAAACAAAGTGACAGTGATTGTTGGGAAAATTCGAAAACGGAAACCTCAAAGGATACCAAAGGAGCCCTAAGAAACAAAAGGGTGGAAGCAGCAGCAGCAGCAGGTCAATAAAAACACAAAATTTGGCAGAAAAAAGACAGTGGGAATTAATGAAGTAAAAAGGAAGAAAGCAGAGAACTTAATTTTATTTTTGTAGTTGCATGCATGCAGCAAGAAAAGGGGGTATTGTTTTTGTTAGAATATGCAAAGAAACACACTCTTTGCCCTCATCTCATCATCCAATATTTCTTCTGCCAGCATAGCAGAAATTAATTGCTTTTATAAAATAATTTTAAAATAAAGAATTAATTCATTACATAAAAATAGAAAATTGAATAATTGAATAATATATAAAGAGAGGAGAGGAGAGGAGGTTACGTGTAGACGCCGACGAGTGGACCCAGGAGAAGGGTGGCGCTGATCCAGTTCTCGGAGACTTTGTGGTGTATCTTGCCAGGCAGATCCTTCCATAGACCAGGCATTACCTTCTGCTGGAACGGTGACAGAGCGTACACCACCGCCTTCATTCTCACCGGTTGCTTTCCCATCCTTTTCCTTTTCTTGTTACTCCCGTCTCGCTTGCTGCTGCTGCTTCTAAACCCCCCGGTTCCAAGACAATCGCACCCTTACTCTTTCTTCGCTTCCTTCATTTATTGATTGAATAATCGGTGCCGGGTTTTATTTTCTAAAGCTGGTCCATTGGGCCACTTTATACATGATCCACCCAATTTATACCCGACATCTTAACCTTAACTATGTACCTAGGCTGTTTGTCATAACTTCTTAATTTATTTATTTTTTTAATTGTTTTGTATTTGAAAAATATTAAATTAATATTGTTTTTTTAGTGTTTTTTCATGGTTTTAACATGTCGATATCAAAAATTAAAAAATATATATATATTTTGAAGCTAAAAACTATTTTAAAAAACATGCTGGATCACAATATTAGATACTCTTAAGCGTTTTTTTAGCCTTATTCTAGTTGGAATAAAAAATATTACAATTCCACATACACAAACAAACCTAGCTAGCTAGGCGTTTGGGAATATAGTAACGACTACTTTTTAAAGTTTTTTTTTCTCAGAAATACATCAAAATAATTTATTTATTTATTTTAAAATATATATATTTTTAACATAGCCTAAAACTCAACTCTCACTGCTTATTTTTATTTCTTTTTAAATTTTATTTAGTGAGGGAAAAAAAGGTATACTCTGCTGGTCGCTGTCCATCCATCGTTATTATCCTGTCATTGGAGATGTATCTCATCTCATCTAGTTTCGTCGCACATCCAGGAGGAGGTAAGCTAAGCGAGAAGGTAATCAATGTAAGAAAGCAAATAAGCTAGCGAGTCAGTCCTTCCTTCATCCCCCCCTCCAAGAAGAACATGTTTGCAGCTAGCAACTATTGGCTTTGGCATTCCTTGTATTACAGACTGACCAGTAGTAGATTTGGTGATTTTTAAACATATTTTTTAAAAAAATATAATCACTCTTCTATGTGTATATATATACACTCTCACTACGACTGCAAACAAACAATTGCATTTTTAAAAAAAAATGAATTTCTATTTCCTTTCCAATTGTTTTTTGCTAGTGTTTGTTTTTTTGGCTAACAAAGAATGACCTGTTTCAAACTATCACCAACTCGCCAAACCATACTTGTTTGCAGCTAGCTGTACAGAATTTGACATGCCACCACCACTATAAGTAGAGCAGAGCAATACATAACTATATTTATGACATTCCTTCCAAGGAGTCTTTCAGAGATCCACCAAAGAGGAGATTGGACCGGCCGTATCAAACGTTGTTATTGACCGGTTTTGACCCGCTTCATTCCGCTTGAGGTGAAGGGAGAGACGCTGCCACTCCCACCTGGGCTGTCTTCCCTATAACTCAAATTCAGCATTGCTAGCTCTCGCAGCTGTTGCCTCTTGTACATATCCTGACACTCATCCTGCAATTTCAATCACACAGCAATCTCACTGTCTGGAACAGAAGGGTAGGAGACTACAAAACGTATGTGATACTAACACATGGATCTTAAGTAATATAAAATCAAAATACGAATGCCATAAGCAGAGAAAAAGGAGTCGGGATTCAATGAAAGGGTGCATCCGTAGCGCTGCAAGTTTGCCAGAGGATGTCTTCTAATTCTGATAGCATAATTGTTCCATTGAGGATGAGCGTACTGAGAAAAATATAAATAGAAGTCCATCGTCGTCCTTGATCATATGCTGGCCATGATAAACAAGCAGCATAGGCAACAAAATTTCTACTGATAACAATTGTGAGACCAGCATGTTGATAGAAAAAAAAATAACATGAATCAAATATGAGTCACATTCCTTAAACTGCTAGAAAAGCCGGATAGAACAACAGAAAAAGGATTGTATTCAAAGACATACCACAGGCTTGAGCAGTTCTTCTATGATTTCCTGTGCTTGTCTCAGTCTCGCATCAATAACGTTGGCATGTAATTCAGCCTCAATTAAAATGTGCAGCTGCTCGCTTAGGTGCTCGTAACCTGGCCTTCCTCTTAAAGACTCTTCCTTTGGAGTAAAAAAAGAAATGAAAACTCTGTTAAAACAGGGAGATTCAAGCTGAACCGTCTGGTAGCTTAGCATGTACATTGTTATGATGGATATGATAACAAAAAAGGCTTAATAAGTTTGACTGCCTTTACAGGAATCAAAGAGGCCACTCCCAAGCTAACCGCTATTCTGAAGGGAAAACACATTACCTTCTCTGGGTCTTTTATGGAACCTTTTCCTCTAATATACACACGGCAGCCCGTAGAAGCTTCCACTCGCTTTAGTGAATTTCCCCTAGGTCCCAGAAGCCGCCCGACAAAATTGAACTGAAGTCCACAAAGAAATCAGGCATTTAGTACATTATAGCCTTTTACTGTCTGAACAATACGTAGATATCAACATAATACATTCCAAAGTGAATGCATTGCTTACATTTGGATAGCTATCAACTGGAATATCCAAGCGCAATATTTTCTTCACAATATGGGAACTTGGGCTCGCCGGAGCTGCTTGCCAGTCTATACTCATCCCCTGTGGTCCTAATCTCTGTCATGTAATGAGGATGAGGCTATGAGTTCATGGTAGCGTAACCAATATTTCACGCGAAAGAAACAGAAAAAGCATGTGATGCAAAACCATGGTAAATCAATTTCATAGGTAAGATGCAAGGCATCACTTCGCAGCTAGTGATGAACAAAGGAGCTTGCTTGGCTTGACCAGCAAGCACAATGCCACAAATCTTGATGGAGCAGAAACCACATATGCTGAAACTCAGGAAAACTGAGCGAATGCCAGAAAATGAAAACTTAACCAACTAAAGAAGATTCATCTGCTGACTGGGGCAAAAAACCAGACCATTTTCAACCTACCAAAATATAGGTTCTTGATGAAAAGTAGCCCTCTGAAAACAAAATATAATCAGCAACTAGCAGTTCTTGTCTAGTTAAATTATAAAAAAGATGTAGATACATCATATTGAGGAAAACCGGTACTGCACTCTCATATCTGTTTTCATATCTTATTCTAGATATTTCAAATTCCATGCATTTTGTTCATGTAAATACACTGGTCTAGAATTTGACAATAGACCCAAGTATTTGGGTTAGAATAGAAAATCATTGACAGGAATGCCAAGCCGAAGAGGGATGCATTTGAGTAGTTGAAATACTTACTTCGTGTTGGAGTCCATTCCACCCATTGAAGCCTGTTCCTATATTATTTGGAATCATGTCAGAAGACGCCATAGGGCTCAGGCTTCCATATTGTAGTCTGTCAAAGTCACTGAACCCCTGGTTGGGGGTCCTTCCAGAGACCCTCAATATCTCTGCTAACATAAAGAAATACTTTAATTTCTTTTTTCTCTGGAATAACAAAATGAAAAATACTATAACCATTCTCCTGCTGAAGTTTACATGCTTATAATTTAAGTGGTCAAAGTACGTAGAGTACTGGAGTGTGATCAGCATAGAGGATATACACATTAACCACATGGCTGCTCAGGACCACCATCAATACTAGCAATCAGCAAGACGATATGAGTTAAAAAAACACCTTACTTAGCTTGAGATGAGACACGATATTGATTTATGAAATACATTTTAGAGAGATTCCCTTCAAATGTGATCCGTCACAAGCAAATAGAAATCGAGGATTTTTGCAATCAAAAGGCTGGTGCTTTATGTGCACTTCTTATATAACATTCATATTTTTCAAGAATAATAGAAATTAATTAGACATGACATCTATCCCTGAAAGTTGGACTGCTTGAATGTTTTAGACCATGACTCATTACAGTGATTGATTTTGCAAGCGTGAAGAATATAACAACTCACATGCCTCCTACTACTTCTAAATTATCCAAGAAACAGCTTGGCATGTTGTAAATTGCTTTTCCGCTAGATACACTGGGGTTTGCAACCTTAACATCACATGTAAGCTACTTTGATTGGTGCTTTATTCTCATCCATGGAAACCACAAAGTGTGAAACAGTCAATGCATAGTGGAGCGTAGAGATAGGACTCCATAGATTCAATCATGTTAAATCAATTGATTTCGCAAGAAGTAGCTTGACTAACATTGTCCAAGCATAAAAAAGGATTGAGTTTAAAGAGAACCATATACATATATCTCTCATCCATTCAAAAACAATTAAGAATGAGGGCTACAACATTCAAAGAAGCGCAGCATCAGGGAAAAATAAAATTTAAAAGGGAGGAAATCATGTTTTCTGGTTTTTCCTCATAGATATAACAACAATTATAAACAAGAGGGAAAGGGATTACTTAACATATATAGCACCAAGATCATGAAGAAATAAAAAGAATCAAAGAGATCGAGATTATATAAGAAGATAAAAGAAGAACCTTGATTCAAAAGTCGGCTACAGATAGGAAGGACTTGCATGAAAGGTTCAAACTTTTGGTGCTCCTCGAACAGCTCTGCCAGATATTGACCACTAGGAAAAGAAAAACCAGGAAAAAATCAATCAAAACTTTGAAACAAAGACAAAGAAGATGGAAGGAAATCGAAACAGAGATAGAAAACAAGTACCTGTCAACATCAGGGGTTGTTCTTACATGTGGAGATGCTCTTACAGGTGAGAAGTTGTGTGTGTATAAGCCTGACATGATGATGATGATTCTTATTGATAATCGTATAACAAAACACAAACACACACACAAAAACAAGGGAAATATGAAAAGGAGGGGGGGGTTGGAAAGGTGAGTCAGTCAGTCAAGGGGAAGGAAGGCTAAAAGAAGGGGAAGAAAAAGAAATAGAAGTAATAAATGGTGGTGGGCTTTTAGTAGCGCAGTAGTATTAATGGTGGGGTTTAAAAGAATGGGAACAGGGCTTCCTTTCTTGTACTCAACAAGGTTTTTACACAACATTTTACAGGTGTGTGAAATGAAAAGGATTGAAATTATTACCATTAAGAACAAAGCATGTGTAAAATGCCCAAAGTGAGGGTGACAGAGACACATGGATAGATGGACAGTTAAAAGAGAGAGAAAGGAAGATTTGCTGAGAAAAGGTGAGCGAGGGGCTCTAACATCTTAGCGACTGTGGATCACTCCCTTTCCCCCCTATAATCTTTAGGGTTTAATGCTGTTCTCACACCGGTTCTCTGAGATTTACTGATCAAATATTTAATAATAAAAGATGACGAGATTTTTACCATTCAAGGCGAGGAGGGTGGCGGCTTAAATATGATGTAGTGAAGGGATGGTCAGAGAGAGAGGTGGACGCTGTAATGGGATTGGAGCAGCTTCACATGCTGGGTCTTGAATATTCGCTCGCATCCTTTGTTTGAATGGTAAAGGGATCCATGCATCACGCACGCCATCACTGCTGCTACACTCCCTTCCCGCCACCCATGTACTACTAGGATGGATCCTCGAACGGAAAGTTTCTCCTGGTCAATCTTGTCTTAAAGTTTTGGATTAGACATCTCCCAACCAGCAGCTCTCTGCCCTGTCCGTTTTCCTTTATTTTACTTTCCTTGGTTAAAGAAAAACCACGTTGCTCATTTACATACATGACCACACCGCCTATTTTAAGGTCGTGTTTGGTCAATAATCAAAATCATAGATGTTGGACCCTCTTCAAGCTCCCATCCACAAAAGGGCTAGGGTTATTGGCTCGACTCGCTCACGAGCCATCATGTAATATCATTTCAATCTTAATTCTTTGGTGTTTACTCAGCCACATAGATCGATTCTATTTCAAGCTTGATTGACTCGGATTATAATCCGAGTCATGAATTTTTAGAATCAATCATTTAGATCTGGTTTGACAACATCCATGAATATATCCAAATTCATTTGCTCGGCCAACCCAAGAAAATTGAACCTGTATCTTATGTAATTATTGTAAATAATAACCCAACTTAATTTACATGGCAATGCTTGCATTTGATCTCGCTTTCCTTTGGTTGCATTCCTTAGAAGGGCATGTGCAGCCAAGGCTGTCATTTTCTACGAAGCAAACCAAGGGATGCTTATCAAATAATTAATTGCCAGCCGATGGAGGAATTTGGCATGTGAACCACATACTTGGCAACTGGCTGGCTAACACATTTATTTATTTAGAAAGAGATGCTTGTGTTGTGGCATGCTGCTAATAAACACGTCTATGTTACATGAGGAGTGTTTGGTCTAGCGGTTTAACATGTTTTTTAAGGGTTTTTTTAAATTATTTTTTGTTAGAAAAATTATCAAATTAATATTTTTATATGTTTTTTGATAATTTTAATGTGTTGACTTCACAAATACAAAAAAATATCTAACAAAAATATCATTTTAATATATTTTTAATTAATAAATACTTTTGAAAATAACTTTGTACCGTATTATACACAATTTGTTTATGTGTTTTTGATAGGTTCTAAAAATATATTTGGTTTGAAAAAAATATTAAATTGATAATTTTTAATATCTTTTTAATGATTTTAATGTCATAAATTAAAAAAATTCATAGATAAAAATTACAGAAGATAGCATGTACACGGAGGTGGGATCCTATTTTTGCCCTCTAGCTATGTCAATTGCCATGGGAGAGAATTTACTAAAGCTAGCATTTACAACAATCAGGAGCATCTCCCAGCAATGAACACAGCCTGTAATTAATGGTGTAATTCCAACCAGCATCAATCAAATAATAGTTTCCACCTGTCCAAGACTAATCCAGATTTCTCATATACTTTTGACTATAATTTTGAATTATCAGATCTTTTAGTTAAGTTTTTCCTATAATTTTGACTTATAATTTTGAATTATCAGATCTTCTTAAGAAAAAATTGCAAGTTTTTCCTATAATTTTGACTTGGATGAAGAAATCAGAGAGATAAAGATCTTGGTTTTGCTACATGGAAAGTGACTCGAGAATTTCCCGATTAATTTTAAATAAAACCAATAAGATTCAAGCTCTCTGATCTCAACTGGCTAGGGTTAAAATTAATTAATCTCCTAGCAAAAGATGAACGTAGGAGATGTGAAGATGAACATAGGATTCCTAGCTACGAAGCCTGCTTGAAAGGTACATGGCAGTGCATGCTGTCCTGGAGACAAGAACGTGTGGATCCCAAGAAGCCATTGACAAGGCTTCGCAA
>Ga0307507_10006885_pt1 | contig 16961 bp, 18 predicted proteins | sample 7_EM_MG_FD_207223 | JGI IMG/M metagenome (GOLD analysis project Ga0307507, IMG submission 207223) | Populus trichocarpa ectomycorrhiza microbial communities from riparian zone in the Pacific Northwest, United States - 7_EM | ecosystem: Host-associated > Plants > Roots > Unclassified | place...
AACAGAGCTCAGAGAATATGATAAGGTATACATCAATACCCTGGAATTTGAGAGCTATGCAGCTACAAAAACCACTCGCCCCACTACAATCAAGGCACACTACGCACTGGAGGGCACTACCTTGATTAATGGAAAGGAAGCAAAAGTCCTGTTGGATACAGGAACGATAGGAGCAAGCCTGATTAGTGCCGCCTTTGTCACCACCCATGGTATACCATGCATAGAAATGAAGGAACCAACCAGGATACTTATGGCCATGAAGGGATCACGATCTGAGAGCAACAAAGAGTGTACTGTTGTCCTAGCAGTAGGAAAACTGCATACAGAAGGAAACAAAATGCTAGTTGGTAGCCTGGCGAAGTACGATGCCCTTATAGGAATGCTATTCCTAAAACCACAAGGAGCTATAATCGAAGGCGGCGGGTTAGCAATTGACTTCCCCAATTTTGGAATTAGGATTAACTGAATACCTACCAGTGGACATATCAGAGCAGCGGTCGTCACCACAGAAGATGGAATGGGCCAACACCCAGAGGTGTTCCCAGAAGCCATTGCAAAAGGACTACCACCACTGAGAAGGATAAACCAGGAAATCCGTCTAATACCAGGAAAGGAACTAAGGAACTTACCAACTTACTCAATTCCAGAAAGATGGGCAAAGGACATGAGTTTTGGATAAATGAGAAAGTCGAACAAGGGATAATTGAATGGAAAACAGTCCATGGAGCAGCCCCTATCTTCGCTCAAGAAAAGAAAGACAAAATCAGAATGAGACCACTAGTCGATCTCACAGCAAGGAGTAAGATAACCATCAAAGACGATGAAACGATTCCAAACCAAAGAATGATCCTGAGCTCGCTAGCAAGAGCGAGATACCAAAGCAAGATTGACCTCAGTGATGCCTATTTTCAGACCAGGGTGGAGCCCAAGGATGTCGATAAGAACGGTTTCAAATCACCTTTTGGATGTTTCTTAGCAAAGTGATGCCACAAGGAGACATGGATGCACAAGGAACATTCATGCGAATAATGTCTGATTTATTCGCTGACTACCTAGGACAATTCATGTGGGTTTATATTGACAATATTCTCATATATTCCGATACAGAACAAGACCACCTGAAACAGATCGCAATGGTGTGCGATAAACTAAAACAAGCCCAGTTTTACTCTAGCAGAAAGAAATCAGAATTCTTTGCCGCAAGCATGGATGTTTTAGGACATATCATTGACGATCAGGGGTTGAGAGCATCACCTGCGAAGATCGCGAGAATTGAAGCATGGACTACTCCAAAGAACTTGAAACAATTACAAGAATTTCTCGGAGTTGTCAATTATATTAGCCAATTTATACCACACTTGGCGTCGATCACAGCACCCCTGACTTGGCTTACTGGAACAGAGGAGTTTGTGTTGACCGCAACACATGATCACACCATGGATAATGTTAAGCGAGCCGCAGTACACAACCAAATCATGAAACCGATCGACCATGAATCAGCATTACCAATATGGCTGATAACCGACGCCTCTGATACAGGAGTTGGTGCTTGGGTGGGTCAAGGAGAAACAGCTGATACAGCCAGACCGGCAGCACTCCATAGTAGGAAGGTCTCTACCGCCCAGATGAACCATGGCACTACAAACCTCGGGGTATTGGCGAAAGTTGACGCCCTTACAGCATTCTATCACCTCCTGGCAGGAAACGAATTAACGATAGTCACTGATCACCAACCCCTGATGTACCTCAAAACAAGCAAAACACCAACAAAGAAGCGACTTAGGTGGCCAGGATATATAGGGCAGTTTAGGAGCAAAATCATATACCGGCCAGGGCAATGGAACTATTTAGCGGACGCTTTATCACGCCTTTATACAGAAGAGAAAAGCTATCCTCATACTATGCAAGACCCTACTCAAGATGATTCAGAAAGCAAGACTTCTCCTCTTACCCAGTTGACCGAATCCGATCCAGAAGACATCTCTCGATGCGAAATCCTCGAGGTTAACTACAACCACAACCACTCAGCCTGCAGCCGTAACCGCAGCATCCATCGAGCTGCCCTTGATCCCAGCGAGTAAAGAAATAAGGACCATATCAACAATTAGGGTGACTATCAGAGCATCAGCAGCGACCAGAGTGACGAAGAAATTGCATATTCAGCACAACACTAGTCAGATTGTTTCGTGCTAATGTGCCCTGTTCATGAAGATGAAAAGATGATGAATAAGGTCTATACAGGCGAGTTGAGAAACAGTCCCCCACTCGAAGATCCCCAGCAAGGAGCAATGCAAGACGCTATGGATCCGGAGATCAATGAGGAAACTATCCTCTCCCCTCGACCTCGACCAGACCTGTCAAAGATCAAAACAAGACTACATGAAGCCCTAGGCTGCACCACTACGAATGTCCCCTGCTAAAGCCGTGAGTGCCCGGTGTACCAGGCCCCCAGACCCTCACCTACCAAGCCCCTCTATGGAGGGCCGCTTGCCTCCCACAATGTTATTCCAGTTATTGAACCACCAAAGCTACCCCACCACGACAGAAATCTCTACCAGGTATACAATGTTATTGCAGAAGAGGAGGAAAGCGAGGTTACCAGGTGGAAAAGAATTGAGGATGAAAGAGATGTGGTTCAAGCCATGAACGAAATGGAGACTATATGGAGGGAGCAGATTATCAAAGGGTACATGAACGACCCTGTATACCAAATGGCTCAAGATTCTAGCAACACCTCCCGAGGTCGAAAAATGCAACACTACTGCATCTGTGATGGCCTACTCTCTGCCACCAGTGGAGGAGGAGAGGACTGCCTCTACATACCAAATGGACATGGGATCAATGGAGAAACACTTAGGGAACTAATAATTAGCGAGATCCACACAAGGGACACCACAGCGCAGATACGAACTTTCGGTATGCATCTGAATTTATCTACTGGCCGGAAATGCGGAAGGATTTCAGGGACTTTGTTAGGCAATGCGAGCTATGTCAGGCCAACAAAGAACGCAACAACCTACCAGCTGGTGATGCCCAAACCCTCCCTTTCCCCTCTGAGATATTTTCAAGCTATGCTATTGATTTTAGTGGCCTTTTTACCAAATTAAGGAGCCAGGATTTGGTCCTGGTAGTAGTGGATAGAGCAGTGGGATTCAGCTGGCTGATCCCAACATCGGTTACTGCAACAGCAGTACAGACCACTGAGCTACTCCGGCACCATATTTTTACGCCTCATAGAGTACCTACCTCGATTGTCCATGATGCTGACCCACGATTCACCTCTAAGTTCTTGAAGCAGACACTTAAGACCATGGGGATTGACCACATTATGGCTGTGCCCGGTCATCATCAAACAAATGGGCAGGCTGAGCGGATAATCACGGAGCTCAAGACTGCCCTGAGAAACGTCACCAACCTCCGCCAAACCAATTGGCTCACCTCCCTCCCTGAGGTGGCAGCATATTCTAACGCTGGCCACTCTGATACTATTAACATGTCCCCATACAAAGCGGTCTATGGTCGGGACTACTCCCTGTTAGACACCTACCGAGTCTACCCTTCCGCGGTTCCTGCCTCAGACGATTATTACAACAGACACCATGAAATCAGGAACGCAGCATACCAGGCTCTGAAGCTAGCGAGAGTTAGATCTAGCAAGACTGCAGCCAAGAGAAGGGACAATGTTAAACCTGATGAAATTGGGGGAATGGTAATGATATTTGGTGACCAATTTGCGACGGAATCTGGCAGGTCCAGGAAGTCACAACTACAATGGAGAGGCCCCTTTATCATCCTCAAATTCGAGGAACATACTGAGAATTACACAGTACGCATGGATTCGAGGATATATCAACGACAGAGAGGAGTATTCCACTGGTCAGTTGTGAAACCCTACCACCCTAACGATGATGAACGAGGCCCAGGAAGGGCACACACCAAACCGGCGCCTATCCTCATTGATAACGAAAAAGAATGGGGAGGTTGAGACAATTCTCGACCATAGGATGAGGCATGGCACAGGACAGTTCTTGGTGAAATGGAAAGTGTACTGTTACAATCTTCTCTTCCCCGGGTGATACTTGCAGCAGGTAACCGATAGTTTCCTAATGATCACTGCTTCCTTCGTCTGATTGATGTTGCGATAGCTAAGTCCGTTGACTCCTATCTAGCAACGACGATCGCTAGGGTCATCTAAGACGGTCCTGTCTTGTTTTCCAATAAGCGTGATAGATAAAGATTGTTGTATTGAAAATATATGATATGAAAGAGCTTAGATGGTTGCGTGAAAAACCCAAATCCCATGCCCCGAGGGTGGCCTTATAGAGGGGGTCTTCCCTCAACCCTAACCCTCAGTGACTCAAACTCTCGAGTCATGCGACTCATGACTCGTAGTAAGTCATAGTGTAGAATCCATAAGCTGACTTGTCCGCGTCAGCTGCGCCCTGCCTCGCAATCAATCAAAACCCATAGAACCAGTCAGGTCCCCTAACGGGGTCACATGCGTGAAACCCATGACTCATAACTATGAGTCATGTGCGAGATACATAAACCCCATGACCACAATCGTGCGTCATGTCAAATATCAACCAATAACAATAAACCAATCACACGCTATTGCGTCGTCATGTGAAATCCTATGAGTCAACTGATCTCATAGTGTGAAAGATAACAAATCGATGACTAATAACCCTTAGTCATCTGAGAGTCTGCCTTGCTTAGTCACCGTTTGTGACATTAGCTCCCTTCCCCCTCTTGCATCGGTCCCACGATGCTGGACTCCTTCCTTCCACAGCATACCCCCGATTTGGCGCATCGTCTGTTTGGTTCGATTGTAGGCTTGTTGGAGTTTGTCCTTTTCCTTATCGAGTCTTTCGAGGTTGTTGTCTTTTGCGACGAGCGTTTGCGCGGCGCAGTCAAGTTGGCTTCCGAGGTCCAAAATTATTTTTTCCAGGGCTTCCAGTCTGGAACAAACATTTTTTCGCTCCCCTTTCTCTCCAGCCTTGTCCTCAGGGCTTTTCTCTTCTTGTTTTCCCTTCTGTCATTCTTTGACAGTCTCCCTTTTTCTCCCACTTGTCCCGGGTAATAGCCGGCGTCCACCATTTCCCATCGGTGTTCCTTGCAATTGTCGTTGAAACAATGCTCCCAGCCCGTGATTTCGTGATGAGCGCTGCTGGCTCTCCTTTGATGGGGTTGTTGTGGGACCCAGTCGTCTCCTGGGTTTGCTTCCATCTCCTGTCGCCAGTCGTGGTCGTGGGCGACACTTGGTTTTCTCGATCTCCTGGTGAATTCTGGGTACCAGCCTGACCCTTGTTTTTCGCCGCGTTGGATTTGGCATCCATGATCGGTGCAGTGCCTCCAGTTCATGGAGGCGTGTGCCACCTCTTTTCTTGGTGAGCCTGAGTAGTCCCGCCTAGTGGGGGTAGCGTTGCGGGCAACGCGCTGGGCGTCGCTTTCTGGTTTGTGTAAGCGTCGTTGTTGTTTGACGGCCGGGGGAGGTACTGAGGACGACCTGTTGATCGTGACGTGTATCCATTCCGCGTTTTCTTGAGTAGCGTTGGTGGCATCGTTGGACTGTGTGTTCTGCATTGTTGAAGTTTTCTGCGGGGTACAAGACGTTATCTTTTTCTGGTGAGTAGCCTTTCCACTTAGCTCAATATGGAAGCTTCAGGTAGTGGAGCCGAGATTCGATGATTTTGTCAAGTTCCTATACGTCTTCTCCTTCTATCTGAATAAGATGAGGGGATTCTTTGATTTGTGAAGGGAATCAGTTGTCTTGGTAAGGTTCGAGGAGGGAGATGTGGACTGTGTTGTGTATAGCGATTGAGGCTGGCAAGGCCAGCTTAGATGCACTTGTCCCAATCTTTGCCAAGATTTTGAATGGTGCGATTTTCGTGTTGTCCAGTTTCTTCGATGTTCTCGTGGTTTTGATATTGCGTGGCAACAACCACACCTTATCTCCAGATTGTAGGTTCGGACTGGGTTTCCTGTGTAGATAGTAATATTCTTTTTGTCGTAATTGTGCGGCCACCCTTTCGTTTCTCAATGACTCATGTAGCCCAGTCATTTCTTCTGGTTGCTTTTGCTTTCCTTGTATCAGATGACTGATCATCTCGTATTCGGGGTTGATTCCGTAATTTGCAAAGAGGCGTGTGTTCTTGATGGTTTCCTGATATCCGTTGTTGTATGCAAATTCGCCTGGTGGTAGGTAACCGCACCAATAGTCTTGTTGATAATTGATATATGCGCGTAGATATTGTTCCAATATGGCATTGGTCGGTTCGGTTTGTCCATCCATTTGTGGATGGAATGCCGTGCTAAGTCTTCGTTCGATTCCTAATTTCCCCGTAGTTTCCCTCCATACGTCTGAGGTGAATAGTGTTCCTCTGTTGGTGATGATATCGTGTGGCACTCCGTGTAGTCTGACTATCTCTTTCATGAAGAGGTTGGCGAACAGCCGTGCATCGAGGTCCTTTGAGCAACGAATAAAATGGCTCATTTTGGTCAGCCTATCGATGACCACCAGTATGCTCTCATATCCTTCTGATTTTGGCAGGTCCGTAATGAAGTCCATTGAAATTGATTTCGAAGGTCGATCGGGGGCGTCGTTGGACTGCAGCAATGGGTATGGTGCATGTCGGACCACTTTGGTCCTTTGACATGTGTCGAATTTTTTATGAACCATTTGATATCTTCTCTTATCTTTGGCCAATAATATCGTCGACTGATGAGTTCGGTAGTTTTTGCTGTTCCGCCTTGTCGCGCTTGTGGGGGGTCGTGGTGTTTAGCGATAAGAGTGGTTCGTCTCCCTTCACCCTTTGGTATCCAAATCCTTCCTTGATACCATAAGAGGCCGTCCTTCCATTGGCATACCCCCAGCGCTACTCCTTTCATTTCTTTTCTCCTTTCATCCAAGTTTCTCTTGATGTCTTGAATCTCGTTGTCGACGCTGCTCGCCTTTGGTATATATCCCTCATCCTTGTCTTGGAATTCTGTCGTTTCCAATACGTCGAGTTTGATTTCTTCAGTCTCGAGGGTATCCCAGTATCGTTATTTTGGCAGTAGGATTCCCATACTTCGAGTGAGTCTCTTGTCTCCTGCTGTGGGTAGGTCTCCCTCTCTTCTTGTAAAGGCGTCTGGTTTTCCTCCTTCCTTTCCGGGTCGGTCTTCGATTTTGAAGTTGTATTGACTTAGTTCCTGCATCCATCGTCCTTGTCGCTCGTTCAGTTCCTTTGTTGTCATGAAGGTGACTAAGTGCTTGTTGTCTGTGAGGACCCGTATTGGTTTGGAGTTTCCTCTCGTGTATGTTTTCCATTCGTGGAATGCTAGAACTATCGCTAGTGGTTGCTTATCGTGTATGTCGTAGTTGCATTTGGCGTCTGACATGGTCTTGGAGCGATATGCCACCGGCCTCCATTTTCCGTCCCAGCATTGTTGTCAGAGTATCTCGGAGCAGAGGTATTTTGTGGCGTCTGTCTTGATTTTGGTCGGTACTAGGGGGTCGAAGTAGATCAGTACTGGTGCGGTGGTTAGCTTTATCCTTAGTTTGTCCAATGCTTTTTGTTCTTTGTCGCCCCATTGCCAGTTGCCGATGCATTCCTTTTTTGTCTTTGCGTATAGGGGTCAGGCTGTTCGGCTGAATCACTCTATAATTCGTCGGTAAAAGTTGCCGAAACCTACGGAGCATTGGATTTCTTTGATTTTCTTGGGGGTCGTCCAGTCCTAGATAGCTTGCGTCTTAACTGGGTGTGTCTTGACCCCTTCTTGTCCAATGATGAATCCTAGATATTCACTTTAGTTTTGGTGGAATTCGCATTCGGATGGTTTGATCTTCATCCCGGATTTTTATATTGCCTCGAGGATATTGCTGACGTCTTTTCGGTGTTGTTGTAGGGTGTTCGATTATATGAGTACGCCATCCAGATAGACGATGTACCACATGTTGATGTATTCCATAAGGACCTGATTGATCCATCGTTGGAACGCCGCTGGTGCGTGGCATAGCCCAAAGGGCATGACTAGGTATTCGTAAGTTTCTAGTATTGTTGAAAAGGTGGTCTTCCATTCGTCTCCTTCCCTGATTCGAATGTTGTAGTAGGCGTCCTTAATATTCAGCTTGGTGAAGTATTTGGCTCCTCCCAGTTTGTCCAATGCCTTGCTAATAAGCGGTAGCGGGTGTCGATCCTTCTTGGTGACTTCGTTGAGCGCCGGATAATCGGCGCATAGTCTCAGTTTGCGGTCCGTTTTCTGGACAAACATAATCGGTGATGCCCCTCCTCATTTCACCCTTCGAATCCATCCTCGGTTCTCGTTCTGTTTCATGTATCGATAGAGCTCGTCCAGTTGGTCGTAACTGAGGGCGTATCTTTCCTTGATGGGTACCGCTTTTCCTTCTTCCAGGTCGATTCCTAGATCGATGCCTGGTCGGTGTGGCGGTACTGTCGTCTTTTCCTCTTTTTCAAACACATTCATCCAGTGATAGTATTCCCTTAGAACAGTGTCTCTAATGTCTTGGTCTTCGTTGTTCTTTTTGTTTTTCATCGCGAGCTCTGTGCTAATATTGCAGCATGCAGCTGAATTTCGTTGTCGACTTCATCCCATTTTAGAATGCCGGTTGTTTCCCCTCTGGGGTAGAACTGTCCGAAGGCTTTTGCCGATATCTCGTTAATTTCTTTCGGTGGTTTGACACTCTGGTCCTTGACCTCTTGGTCCACGGTGGTCTTTGAGTTCCTGAATCCCTGATTTCCTCTCTCGGTATCATCCAACTGAGTTACTTCTTGTAGTTCGCTGTTGTCGAATTTTTCCATGATTAGTTGTGCTATTCTGGCTCCCTTCCCCACTCGGTATGGTTGGTCTCCTAGGTTGGCGAGGACCACCTTCACTTCTCCTCTGTAGTCGGAATCTATCACACCTGCATTTGTCATGAGTCGGTGTTTGACAGCTAGACTCCTTCGTGGTGCAATTCGTCCACAGGTGTTGTGAGGTAATCCGAATGCTATACCCGTCCCAACCATCACTTGCCCTCAGGCCTGGATTCCGGTTCTCTCGTTTGCGTCCACGTCGTCCCTTGCCACCCGTGCTGATCCCTTGTTAGGGACTATGGCCTTTTCGGATAGCTTGTTAACTCTGACAGGCTGGTCGCTGGCCGTCGGGCCACTCTTGGCCGTCGGGGCATTCCTCGCCTGGATCTTGGAGAATGTGGTAATCAGATTCTCTTCCAGGGCTATTTCTTCTGGTACCGCATATGCAATGGGCGAACTTTTGAGAGACCAAGTTGTACATCGTTCGCTGTTGAATGTGATCCTTTTGTTGTTCCAATCGATTGTTGGATTATGTTCTCTTAAGCATGGCATCCCGCGGATGACCACATGGTTCTGGAGATTTGCCACTTGGAAGGTTGCCAAATCCCTGTGGCTACTAATGTCCATAAGTACTTTCGTCCTATGGGTAACAGGTCCCACAGCGCATGGTCTTCCATCCGGAAGGTAAATTTTGTTTGGGTTTTTGGATTTGATCATCTGGATCCCGTGTTTGTCGCAGACTTGACGGTCAATGAAGTCTTCTGTTGCTCCTGAGTCCATTATGGCGTTGATAGTGACTGACTCCTTTTCGCCGTGGGGTTGTATCTGGAGCCTAATATGGTCGTTGTCGTTATCGTGTGTTTCCGTGTAGTTCAGTGCCGCGTAGTAGTTTTCCAGGATGATGGGTTTTCGCTCCGGTCTGGCCCTCAGACGATGTCTTGATGGGGACTGTCGTCGTTTCCCGACGGTTCGGGTTCCTGTTCGACCTCGATTTCCATAATCTTTGGTCTAGTTCGCCAAGGGGCGCTTTTCTTCCCGGGTTGCCAGGTCTTGGCCTGTCCGGTGAATGGTTTGGGTCCCTCTCTTTTTGGGCAACGCCTGGCTAAGTGTCCTGGTTGTGCGCACTTGAGGCATAGTTGTTATCGTATCCCTCTTTGGAATTCTTCCCTCGGGATGTTGAATCTTGGTCGTCTCCGGGTCGCGTCTAGTGCCATGGGGTCGCCGTAGTTCTGGTTGTTATTATTTGTGGGTCGATATGTCCCATCTGGGTTTCGTGGTATAGAGGTCTCCCGTTAGATGTTTTTTGCTGATGGCGATCCTTGGATATGTCTGACCGTTGCCCGTTTGGTTTCTTTCCGGATTGCCCATTGGGCTAGGGCTTCGAGGGCTTCGTATTCGTCGCTGCCAGCTCCCCAGGCGTTCTGTAGTTCTGGGTTCATCCCCTCTAGGAGCAGTTCTCCTCCCATTGAGTCGTCCAATTCGGCTTCGCTAGCGACGAGGCGGAATTCGTTCCAGTATTCCGTGACCTATCGTTTGCCTTGTGTCATGTTTTTTTGCCGGATTCTTGCTTCCCCCTTGGCGTTGACCCCGCCAAATTGTCTTTGTAATTCTGCTTTGAATCCCGCCCAATTGTCCCTTGTTGGGGTGATTCTTTCTTCTGCGTAGGGTGTGATCCAGGTCCCCGCGTCGTCCCTTAAGAGGCTTGTTGCATAGCGGATCTTTTCCTCGTCATGTCCGGTTTGCCATCCTACCGTTGTCTAGTACACTATGAGTTGGGCTAGCCATTCTCGTAGTTTGTGTTGTTCTCCTCGATAAACCTTGGGTTCCTTGGCCTTGGGCTTCCTGGTTCCTCCGCTTAGGGATGTAATGATTTGTCTCATCTGTTGCGGGCTCTGGATGGTCGTTGCTTCCGAGGAGACCGCTCCCCCTTGTTCAGCTATAGCCGCCATTGTGTTTCCTCGTGTCCTTCCTTGTTTTTCAGTTGCCTCTGATCCAATTGGTGATGCTGGTTCCAGTCTTTTAGGGCTTGGTGCCCTCACCTCCGTTAAGGCCCTTACAAGTCCTTCTTCTAATGATGAAAGGTCGAGATTTTCCGCTGGGGGGTCGATGTCGTTTTCGTTGTTGGTCTCCGATTTTTCTGTTTGTTAGGTGCTGCTGGTTGATGCAACCAAATGTTACAATCCTCTCTTCCCCGGCTGATACTTGCAGCAGGTAACCAATAGTTTCCTGACAATCACTGATTCCTTCGTCGGCGAGATGTTGTGATAGCTAAGTCCGTTGACTTCTATCTAGCAACGACGATCGCTAGGCTCATATAAGACAGTCTTCTCTTGTTTTCCCGTAAGCGTGATAGATAAAGATTGTTGTTGTCACAAACGGTGACTAAGCAAGGCAGACTGTCACATGACTAATGGTTATTAGTCATCGGTTTATTATCTTTCACACTATGAGATCAGTTGACTCATAGGTTTTTCACATGACGACGCAACAGCGTGTCATTGGTTTATTGTTATTGGTTGATATTTGACATGACGCACGATTGTGGTCATGTTGTTTATGTATTTCGCACATCACTAATAATTATGAGTCATGGGTTTTGCGCATCTGACCCCATTAGGGCACATGACTTGTTTTAGGAGTTTTGATTGGATGGGAGATAGGGCGCAGTTGACTCGGACGAGTCAGCTGATGGATTTCACACTATGACTCACTATGAGTCATGAGTTGCGTGACGCGAGGGTATGAGTCACCCAGGGTTAGGGTTGAGCGAAGAACCCCTATATAAGGGCACCCTCGGGGCAGGAGATTAGGTTTCTTCACGCAACCATCAAAGTACTTTCATACGCTATACTTTCAATCAAAAGATCTTTATCGTACTTCCACGAACCAAGACCCGCCGGTCTTATATGAGCCTAGCGATCAACGTTGCTAGATAGGAGTCAAAGGACTTAGCTATCGCAACCGCTATTAAGAAGCAAGGAAAGCGATCGTTAGGCAACTATCGGTTACCTGCTGCAAGTATCACCCGGGAAGAGAGGATTTTAACATTTGGTTGCGTCAACCAGCAGCACCTAACAAACTGACAAAACGTAGACCAACAACGAAAACGACATCGACCCCCTAGCGGAAAACCTCGACCTATCCTCACTAGAAGAAGGACTGGAAACGGCCTTAAGAGAAGAGAGGGCACCAAGCCCTACAACACCAGAACCACCATCACCAATTGGATCGGAAGAAACCGAAGAACCAGGAAGGACACGATGAAACACAATGGCGGCTACGGCAGAACAAGGAGGAGCCACATCCTCGGACACAACCCCAATACTAAGTCCAGAACAGATGAGACAAATCATCACATCCCTAAGCGGAGGGACCAGGAGACCCAAAGCCAAAGAACCGGAGGTTTACCGAGGAGAACGACACAAACTACGAGGATGGCTAGCCCAACTCATAGTGTACTACAGGACAGTGGGGTGGCAAAACGGCCACGATGAGGAAAAAATCCTCTATGCAACAAGTCTCCTAAGGGACGACGCAGGGACATGGATCAGACCATACGCAGAAGAACGAATCACCCCAGCATGCGTCAATTGGGCAGGGTTTAAAGCGGAATTACAAAGACAATTGGGCAGGGTTTAAAGCCGAATTACAAAGACAATTTGGAGTGATCGACGCCAAAGGAGAGGCAAGGATCAGACTGAAGAACATGAAACAAGGCAAACGATCAATTACTGAATACTGGAACGAATTCCGCCTAGTGGCTAGCGAAGCCGAGTTGGAGGACTCAACTGGTGGAGAGCTACTCCTAGGAGGGATGATCACAGAATTAGAGAACGCCTGGGGAGCCAGCAGCGAGGAATACGAAGACCTCGAAGCACTAGCCCAATGGGCAATCAGGGAAGAAACCAAGCTGGCCACGGTCAGGCATATCCAAGGATCGCCATCAACAAAAAACATCCAACGGGAAACCACCACACCACGAAACCCAGATGGGACATACCGACCCACCAATAATGGTAATCAGAATTATGGCGACCCTATAGAACTGGACGCGACACGAAAGAGACCAAGATTCAATATCTCAAGGGAAGAATTCCAAAGAAGAATGCAGGAACAAGTATGCCTCAAGTGTGCACAACGGGGACACTTGGCCAGGAATTGCCCGAAAAAAGAGGGACCCAAACCATTCAACGCACAAGCCCGGAGCGGCAACCCGGAAAGAAAGGCGCCCCGTGGCAAACTAGACCAACAATCAGAGAAATCAAGGTCGAACAGGAACCCGAACAGTCGGGAAACGACGAATGTCCCCAGTAAGGGATGGTCTGAGGGACACACCCGAACGAAAACCCATCATCATGGAAAACTACTACGCGGCACTCAACTACACGGAAACACTCGATAACAACAAGTACCATATTATGGTCAAAATACAATTACAGGGCGAAAAAAAGTCAGTGACTATCAACGCCATGATCGACTCAGGGGCAACAGAAGACTTCATAGACAGAGAGGTCAGCAACAAACACGGGATCAAGATGATCAAAGCAAAAAATCCAAGGCAGCTTTACCTTGCGGACGGAAAGCCAAGCGCTATGGGACCTGTTACCCATAGGACGAAAGTACCTATGGACATTAGTAGCCATAGGGAATTGGCAACCTTCCAAGTGGCAAATCTCCAAAACCATGAGGTCATCCTTGGGATGCCATGGTTAAGAGAGCACAATCCAACGATCGATTGGAATGACAAAAGGATCACATTCAACAGCGAACGATGTACGACTGGGTGTCTCAAAAGTTCGCCCGTGGCGTATGCGATACCCGAAGATAAAGCCCTGGAGGTGAATCTCATCACCAGATTCTCCAAGGTCCAGGCCAAGGAAGGTCCGACGACCAAGAATGGCCCGACGGCCAATGACCAGAGGGGCAGAGTCAAGAAGCTATCCGCTGAGGCCAGAGTGCCTCTGAAGGGAACAGCAAGAGCGGCAGGACACGACCTGTACCCTAACGAAGGAACCGATGTTCCTGCCATAGGGCAAGCAATTGTTGGGACAGGAATAGCGATTGGATTACCTCACGAGACCTATGGAAGAATTGCACCACGAAGCAGTCTTGCAGTCAAACACCGACTCATGACAAATGCAGGAGTAATAGACTCCGACTACAGAGGAGAAGTAAAGGTGGTCCTAGCCAACCTAGGAGACCAACCATATCGAGTGGAGAGAGGAGACCGAATAGGACAACTGATCATCGAAAAATTCGACAACAGAGAGCTACAAGAAGTAACGCAGTTGGACGATACCGATAGGGGAGATCAGGGATTTGGGAGCTCAGACACCACGATTGACCAAAGGGTCACGGGACAGAAGGCCAAAGCACATATGGAAATCAACGAGATATCGGCAAGAGCCTTCGTACAATTCTACCCAAGAGGAGAGACAACAGGTATCCTAAGATGGGATGAAGTCGACAACGAAATTCAGCTGGAAGCAATCAACATCAGCACCGAGCTGGCGATAAAGAACAAGAAGAACAACGAAGACCAGGATGTAAGGGACACGGTCCCCCAAGAATATCACCGCCTGTTGGATACGTTCGAAAAAGGAGAGAAGACGACAGAGCCGCCACACCGACCCTGTATCGATCTGGGGATTGACCTAGAAGAGGGGAAAACCTTACCAATTAAGAAAATATATGCCCTCAGTTACGACCAACTGGAGGAACTCAATCGATACATCAAACCGAACGAAAGCCGAGGCTGGATTAGAAGGGTCAAGTCAGGAAAGGCATTACCAATCATGTTCGTCAAGAAAAAGGAGTGCAAACTCAGACTATGTGCCGATTATCGGGCGCTCAACCAAGTCATCATGAAGGATCGACTCCCGTTACCACTCATTAGCGAGGCAGTGCACAGACTAGGAGGAGCCAAGTACTTCACCAAGCTGGATATCAAGGACGCTTACCACAACATTCGAATCAGGGAACGAGACGAATGGAAGACCACCTTTTCAACAAAACTGGGAAGCTACGAATATTTCGTCATGCCATTTGGACTATGCAACGCACCAGCAGCGTTCCAACGATGGATCAACGAGGTCCTTATGGAACACATGGACCTGTGTTGCATCGTCTATCTGGATGACCTACTAATATATTCAAATACCCTACAACAACACCGAAAAGACGTCAGCATTATCCTCGAAGCAATACGAAAATCGCGGATGAAGGTCAAACCATCCAAATGCGAATTCCACCAAAGCGAAATGGAATATCTAGGATCCATTATTGGACAAGAAGGGGTCAAGACAGACCCAGTCAAGACACAAGCCATCTGGGACTGGACGGCCCCCAAGAAAACAAAAGAAATCCAATGCTTCCTAGGGTTCTGCAACTTCTATCGACGATTCATAGAAGGTTTCAGCAGGACGGCTAAACCACTATATGGAAGAACAAAAAAGGAATGCATTGGCAACTGGGAATGGGGAGACAAGGAACAACAAGCTTTCGACAAGTTAAGGACAAAACTCACCACGGCACCAGTACGGGTCTACTTCGACCCCCTCGCACCGACCAAAATCGAAAGAGACGCCTCGAAATACGTCTGTTCCGGCATACTATCACAACAATTCCAGAATGGAAAATTGAGACCAGTTGCATACCGATCCAAGACGATGTCGGACGCCGAATGTAATTACGACATACACGATGAGGAACTACTGGCGATAGTGCAAGCATTCCACGGATGGAAAAGATACACCAGAGGAAATCCAAAACCGATACGGGTCCTCACAGACCACAAGAACTTAGTCACCTTCATGACAACGAAGGAACTAAACGAATGACAAGCAGGATGGATGTAGGAACTAAGTCAATACCACTTCAAAATCGAATACCGACCAGGAAAGGAAGGAGGAAAGCCGGATGCCCTCACAAGAAGAGAAGGGGACCTACCCACAGCAGGGGACAAGAGACTCACTCGAAACGTTGGGATCTTACTGCCAAAGGAAAGATACTGGGATATCCCAGAAACGGAAGAAATCCAACTCGACATATTGGAAACAATGGAATTCCAAGCCAAGGATAAGGGAGAAATACAGAAGGCAAGCAACGTCGACAACGAGATCCAAGACATCAAGAGAAACTTGGACGAAGGAAGAAAAGAAATGAAGGGAATAGCATTGGGGCTATGCCAGTGGAAGGACGGCCTCTTATGGTATCAAGGAAAGATTTGGATACCAAAGAATGAAGGGATACGAACCTCTCTTATCGCCAAACATCACGAACCCCCACAGGAGGGACATGGCGGAACGGCAAAAACCACCGAACTCATCAGTCGACGATACTACTGGCCAAAGATAAGAGCAGATAGCAAAAGATTCATATGAAATTGCGACACATGTCAAAGGACCAAAGTGGTCCGACATGCACCCAACGGATTGCTACAGTCAAACGAGGCCCGCGATCGAACATCGAAATCAATAGCCATGGACTTCATTACCGACCTGCCGAAATCAGAAGGATATGACACCATACTGGTGGTCATCGATCGGCTGACCCAAATGAGCCATTTCATACCATGCTCAAAGGACCTGGACGCAGGGCAGTTCGCCAATGTCTTCATGAAGGAGATTGTCAGACTACACGGACTACCACAGGATATCATCACTGACTGGGGGACACTATTTACCTCAGACCGATGGAAGGAAACTACCGGGAAATTAGGAATCGAACGAAGCCTCAGCACGGCGTTTCACCCACAAACACACGGACCGACCGAGCGGACCAATGCCATATTGGAACAATATCTACGGGCATACATCAACTACCAACAGGACGATTGGTGTGGTTACCTACCACTAGCAGAATTTGCATACCACAACGGATATCAGGAAACCATCAAGAACACACCCTTCTTCGCAAACTACGGAATAAACCCCGAATACGAGATGAGCGGTCATCTGATACACGGAAAGCGGACCGAACCGGAAGAAATGACGCAGTTACATTAGCCATCGAGAAACGAGATGGTGGCCGCACAATTACGACAAAAAGAATACTACGATCTACACAGAAAACCCGATCTGAACCTACAATCAGGACATATGGTGTGGTTGTTGCCACGCAATATCAAGCCCACGAAACGATCGAAGAAACTGGACTACAAGA
>Ga0307507_10006886_pt1 | contig 16958 bp, 16 predicted proteins | sample 7_EM_MG_FD_207223 | JGI IMG/M metagenome (GOLD analysis project Ga0307507, IMG submission 207223) | Populus trichocarpa ectomycorrhiza microbial communities from riparian zone in the Pacific Northwest, United States - 7_EM | ecosystem: Host-associated > Plants > Roots > Unclassified | place...
GGACGTTCGACGCGTGCTTGAGCAGGCCGACGTTGCCCGCCAGCAGTGCAGGCGCGGCGAAGCGGATCACCTGCCAGAGCGGGAAGTTCCACGGCATCACCGCGAGCACGGGGCCGAGCGGGCGGTAGCGCACCAGGGCCCGTGAGCCGCCGGAGTCCGTCACGTCGGACGCGGCGGGCTCCTCGTCGGCGAGCAGCTCCTGCGCGTGGTCGGCGTACCAGCGCATCGACTTCGCGCACTTGGCGGCCTCCGCGCGGGCCTGCTTGACCGGCTTGCCCATCTCGGTGGTCATGATCCGGCCGATGTCCTGCTGGTCCTCGTCGAGCAGATCGGCGGCCCGGTGCATGAGCCGGGCGCGCTCGGCGAAGGTGGACGTTCGGTAGGTGCGGAACGTGGCCTCCGCGAGCTGGAGCCGGCGCTCGATCTCCTCGTCACCCATGGCCTCGTACGTCTTGAGCGTCTCGCCGTTGGCCGGGTTGACCGTCGCGATGGGCATGGCTGACCTCCTGGAGCGGGCTGTGCTTCGACCTTCCCGCGCGGCGCGGGGGACCGCAACGCGTACGCATTTCGCGCTCGCTCAGCCCGAGTGCTCCACCAGCCGGTCGAGAAACGTGGCCTGCGCCGTGATGATGACCTCCCGCGCCCGTTCGAGGCTCAGCCACTCCACCCGGTCCAGCTCAGGGAACTCCTGGAACTGCCCCGACTTCGGCGGCCACTCCATCCGGAAGGTGCCCGGAACCATGGCCGCCGGGTCCAGATCCGCCTCGATCGCCCACGCGGTGACGACCTTCCCGTTGGTCTGCCGCACCTCGCCGAGCGCGATGGCCTCGCCCTCGGGCGGCGCGAGCCCCAACTCCTCCTGGAATTCCCGTCGGGCCGCGTCCCAGGCGGTCTCGTCGGGTTCGTACTCACCCTTGGGCACACCCCACGCCCCGGCGTCCCGCCGAGCGAAGAACGGTCCGCCCATATGGCCGAGCAACACCTCCAGCCCCCGATCGGTGTGCCGGAACAACAACAGCCCGGCACTCCGCTTCCCACTCCCACTCACGCCTTCACCTCCGGATGCGCTGCCAGCAACGTCTCCACCGAGTCCGCCTCCTCCGCCCGCTTGTCCTCCCGATACCGCACGACCCGCGCGAACCGCAGAGTGACACCGGCCGGATAACGGGTCGACTTCTGCAAACCGTCGTACGCGATTTCTACGACGAGTTCGGGCCGTACGGTCACCACGTGGCCGTCGCTCTCCACGGCCAGCTCCTGGAGGCGCTCGGTCTGCCAGGTCAGCAGGGCGTCGGTCATGCCCTTGAAGGTCTTGCCGAGCATCGCGAAGGAGCCGTCAGGGTTGCGGGCGCCGAGGTGGAGGTTGGAGAGCTTGCCGGTGCGGCGGCCGTGGCCCCACTCCGCGGCCAGGACGACCAGGTCCAGGGTGTGGACGGGCTTCACCTTCAGCCAGGAGGCGCCCCTGCGGCCCGCGTTGTAGGGGGCGTCGAGCCCTTTGACCACGACCCCTTCGTGGCCGCGCTTCAACGTCTCGGCGAGGAAGGCCTCCGCCGCCGGGATGTCCTCGGGGCCGGACACGAGAGTCCGGCGGACGCGCATCGGCTCAGGCACCAACTGGGCCAGTTCCGCGTGCCGTTCGGCGAACGGGAGGTCGAGCAGGTCGCGGCCGTCGACGGACAGCGCGTCGAAGAACACGGGGGAGACGGGGACGGTTTCGGCGGCCGTGGCCACGTCCACCCGGGACCCGACCCGACCGGCCGTCTCCTGGAAGGAACGCGGCCGTCCGTCCTCGTCGAAGGAGATGACCTCACCGTCCAGGATGAACCGGTCGCCTCTCAACTCCAGGGCTGCGGCGGTGAGTTCGGGCAGGCGGTCGGTGATGTCGTCGAGGGTGCGGGTGTAGAGCCGCACGACATTGCCGTCCCGGTGGACCTGGACGCGGATGCCGTCGAGCTTCTCCTCGACCGCGCAGGCACCCAGCTTCTCGACCGCCTCGGCGACGGAGGAGGCGCTGTGCGCGAGCATCGGCAGGACCGGGCGGCCCACGGTCAGTTGGAAGCGGTCGAGGGAGTCGGGACCGTCGGCGAGCAGGGCCTCGGCCACCGCCTGGAGCGAACCCGCCAGCATCACGGCCCGCCGAACATCCGTTGCGGGCACGCCAGTTGCCTCGGCCAGTCCCTCCACGGCGACCGCGTCCAGCGCGCCCTGCCGGACCTCGCCGGTGATCAGACCGAACAGGAAACGCTGCTCGTCGGCGGTGGCCGCGCCCATCAACTCGCCGACCAGGCGGGCGCGTTCGGCCTGCGAACCGGGGCCCGACACCTTGCCGAGGGCGGTGAGGCGGGCATCCACCTCGCGCACGGTCAGGGTGGGCTCGGGGGCCGGTTCGACAGGCCGGCTCAGCACCTTCCAGCCGATACCGAGCCGCCCCTGTGGCAGTCTGCCCGCGAGATACGGGATGACGATCGGGACGTCGTCCGCCTCCGCGTCCCGGAAGAGCTCCGCGAGCAGGGCGATCTTCCGGGACCGCGCCGAGGTGGCGGCGACCTCCTGGGACACATGCGCGAGCCGGGTCAGCAGCATGCAGCCATCGTGCAACGGAGCCGGGCGGTCTACACCCGGACGACGGCGTCGAGGTCGGTCATGAGCAGCTCCCCGTTGATCGTGGCGCCCGCGCGGTAACCGGCGGAGGCCGCGTTCACGACCTGCTCCCCGAAGCCCATCGCGTTGCCGACCGCCCACACCCCGGGCACGGACGTCAGGCCCGTCGGGTCGACCACGGGGTACGCGCCGAACGGGGTCTCCTGGAGCTCGGCGCCCAGCTTCTCCAGGAGGCCGGTCTGCGGGACGGGCCGTGGGGCCACGAACAGGGCCTCGCGGGGGTGCGTGGTGCCGTCCGTGAGGCGGACGCCGGTGAGCCGGTCGTCCTCGACGGCCAGTTCCGCGACCTCGCCGGGAATCACGGCGACCCCGGCGGCGGCCAGCCTGCGCAGGTCGTCGTCGGCCAGCTCGGACTCGGCGACCGTGTGCAGGAACAGGGTCACGTCCTTCGACCACTGCGAGACCATCAGCGCCTGGTGCACACTCATCGGAGTCGTCGCGAGCACACCGAAGGCCTGGTCACGGACCTCCCAGCCGTGGCAGTACGGGCAGTGGATCACATCCCGCCCGAAGCGCTCGGCGACTCCGGGGACGGTGGGCAGTTCGTCCTTGAGTCCGGTGGCGACGACGATCCGCCGCGCGTGCACGGTCTCCCCACCGGCAAGCGCTACGGCGAAGTCCTCGCCCTTCGTGACGTCCACCGCGCGGTCCCGGACCAGGTCGACGCCGTAGCGTGCGATCTCCTCGCGGCCCAGGGCGAGGAACTCGGCGGGGGACATGCCGTCCCGGGACAGATAGCCCTGCATGTGCGCGGCGGGCGTGTTGCGCGGCTCGCCCGCGTCGATGACCAGCGTGCGACGTCGGGACCGGCCCAGGACCAGCGCGGCGGAGAGCCCGGCCGCGCCGCCGCCGATGACGACCACTTCGTAGGTCCCGGTGTCTGTCCCGGTATCTGTCTCCGTACTTGTCTCGGTCACGGTGACCACCTCCACCCCCGAAGGTCGCCCCTTCACTGCCGTATTGACAAACACGTTTGCCGAAACTGCAATATCGGTCATGGATGACGACATGGACGACGTACTCGCGGAGGTCGGCCCGAGGCTGCGACGGATCCGCAAGGAGAAGGGCGCGACGCTCGCCGGCCTCTCGGAGGCGACCGGCATCTCGGTCAGCACCCTGTCCCGCCTGGAGTCCGGCCTCCGCAAGCCCAGCCTGGAGCTGCTGCTGCCGATCGCGCGGGCCCATCAGGTGCCGTTGGACGAGCTGGTGGGCGCACCGGCGGTGCGGGATCCCCGCGTACGCGCCGAGCCGATCGTGCGCGGCGGCCGCACCCACTGGCCGCTGACCCGCCAGCCGGGCGGCCTCCAGGCGTACAAGGTCCTCGAACCCCAGCGAAAGGTCGAGCCTGACCTGCGCACCCACGAGGGCTACGAGTGGCTGTACGTCATGTCCGGCCGACTACGCCTCCTGCTGGGCGAACACGACGTGGTGCTGGGCCCGGGGGAGGCCGCCGAATTCGACACGCGGGTCCCGCACTGGTTCGGCTCGACGGGCGAGGGCCCGGTGGAATTCCTGAGCTTGTTCGGCCCACAGGGGGAGCGGATGCACGTAAGGGCAAGACCAAAGCGCGGCCAGTGAGAATCGCCGCCCCCTGGAGCGCCCCTTAAGGGGCGCGGGGAACTGCGCGACCAGCCCCCACCGACCTGCGGCCAAAGAACGACCCGCACCCACCGGACCGTGACGAACCCGACGGTTCCCTGATCGGCAAGCGACCGCTTAGTATGCAATCGACCCCGGTCAGACAGAGCAGTCCCGTGGAGGCCCCGCATGCAGGCATGGCAAGTGCACCAGAACGGCGAGCCGAGTGAGGCGATGCGCCTGGAGGAGGCGCAGCAGCCGACACCCGGTGCGGGCCAGCTCCTGCTGAAGGTACGCGCCGCGAACATCAACTTCCCGGACGTCCTGATGTGCCGAGGCCACTACCAGGTCAAGCCCCCGCTCCCGTTCACCCCGGGTGTCGAGATCTGCGGCGAGACCGAGGACGGCCGCCGCGTGATCGCCAACCCCGCACTGCCGTACGGCGGTTTCGCCGAATACGCCGTCGCGGATGCCGCCGGCCTGCTGCCCGCCCCCGACTCGCTGGACGACGCCGAGGCCGCCGCACTCCACATCGGCTACCAGACGGGCTGGTTCGCCCTCCACCAGCGCGCCCACCTGGAGGCGGGCGAGACCCTGCTCGTGCACGCCGCCGCAGGCGGGGTCGGGAGCGCGGCCGTACAGCTCGGCAAGGCGGCCGGTGCCACCGTCATCGGTGTCGTCGGCGGTGCCGAAAAGGCGGTCGTGGCGCGGGAGTTGGGCTGCGACGTAGTGATCGACCGGCGTACCGAGGACGTCGTCGCGGCCGTCAAGGCGGCCACCGGCGGACGCGGTGCCGACGTGATCTTCGACCCGGTCGGCGGCGACGCCTACACGCAGTCCACCAAGGTCGTCGCCTTCGAGGGCCGGATCGTCGTCGTGGGCTTCGCGAGCGGGACGATCCCCAGCCCCGGCCTCAACCACGCTCTGGTGAAGAACTACTCGATCCTGGGCCTGCATTGGGGCCTGTACGCCATCAAGAACCCGAAGCTGATCCTGGACTGCCACGAGCAGTTGACCGAACTGGCCGCACGCGGTGCCATCAAGCCGCTGGTGAGCGAGCGAGTGCCGTTGAGCGGCGCTGCCGCCGCCGTACAGCGGGTCGGCGACGGTGTCACCACCGGCCGGGTCGTCGTCGTACCGTCCTTGGAGAACGGAGCCGCCGTATGAGCGAGGAGACCACGGGAGCGGACTCGGCCGCGGCCGAACTGCGCCGCCGCACCCAGGAGTTGCTGGCCGCGCATCCACCGCTGGAGACCGATCCGCTCGACTTCCTCAAGGCCCGTTTCGACGCGGGGCTCGCGTGGGTGCACTACCCCGAGGGCCTCGGGGGTCTCGGTGCCCCGCGTGCTCTCCAGGCCGTCGTGGACGCCGAGTTGGAGGCTGCGGGCGCCCCTGACAACGACCCGCGCCGGATCGGTATCGGCCTCGGCATGGCCGCGCCGACCGTTCTCCGCTTCGGTACCGAGGAGCAGAAGCAGCGCTTCCTCAGGCCGCTCTGGGTGGGTGAGGAGGTCTGGTGCCAGCTCTTCAGCGAGCCGGGTGCCGGGTCCGACCTGGCCGCGCTCGGTACGCGTGCCGTCCGCGAGGGCGACGAGTGGGTCGTCAACGGGCAGAAGGTGTGGACCTCCAGCGCCCACCTCGCCCGCTGGGCCATCCTCATCGCGCGCACCGACCCGGACGTGCCCAAGCACGCGGGCATCACCTACTTCATCTGCGACATGACCGACCCCGGCGTCGAGGTCAGGCCGCTGCGCCAGATCACCGGCGAGGCCGAGTTCAACGAGGTCTTCCTCACCAACGTCCGCATCCCCGACGCCCATCGCCTCGGCGAGATCGGCGACGGCTGGCGGGTCGCGCAGACCACGCTGATGAACGAGCGCGTCTCCATCGGCGGCATGCGCATCCCGCGCGAGGGCGGCATGATCGGCCCGATCAGCCAAACCTGGCGCGAACGCCCGGAGTTGCGCACCCACGACCTCCACCAGCGCCTCCTCAAGCTCTGGGTCGAGGCCGAGGTCGCCCGGCTCTCCGGCGAGCGGCTGCGCCAGCAGCTCGTCGCGGGCCAGCCCGGTCACGAGGGCTCCGGCATGAAGCTCGCCTTCGCCCGCCTCAACCAGGAGATCAGCGGTCTGGAGGTCGAACTCCGGGGCGAGGAAGGCCTGTTGTACGACGACTGGACCATGCGGCGCCCGGAACTGGTGGACTTCACCGGCCGCGACGCCGGCTACCGCTACCTCCGCTCCAAGGGCAACAGCATCGAGGGCGGGACCAGCGAGGTCCTGCTGAACATCGTCGCCGAGCGCGTCCTGGGCCTCCCGGCCGAGCCGCGCACCGACAAGGACGTCGCCTGGAAGGACCTCGCCCGATGACGGATCTGCTCTACTCGGAGGAGGAAGAGGCGCTGCGCGCCGCCGTCCGGGACCTGCTCACCGACCACTGCGACGCGGCGAGTGTCATCGTGCGCGCCGAATCGGACGCCCCGCACGACCTCTCGCTGTGGAAGTCCCTCGCCGACGGCATGGGCCTCGCCGGCCTCCTGGTGCCCGAGGCACAGGGCGGCCAGGGCGCCACCCATCGCGAAGTCGCCGTCGTACTGGAGGAGTTGGGCCGCGCGGTCGCTCCCGTCCCGTACCTCACGAGCGCGGTCGTCGCCACCGAGGCGCTGCTCGCGTGCGATGCCGAGGATCTCCTCGCCGAGCTGGCCTCCGGGCGGAGGATCGGCGTTCTAGCCGTCTCCCTGAGCGTCGCTCCCGGCGGTTCCTACAAGGCGGTACGGCACGAAAACGGGTCCCTGCACGGGGAGTTGACCGGGATCGCCGACGCGGCCGCCGCCGATCTGCTGCTGGTGCCGGGCGAGGACGGCGGGCTGTACGCCGTCGACGCGGGCGCCGTGACCGTCGTACCGCAGGTGTCCCTGGACCTGACCCGGCCGCTCGCTACGGTTTCCTTCGGCGGGGCATCCGCGCGCCGGATCGGCGACGCCGAACCTGCCGTACGGCGTGCTCTGCGGGCCGGTGCCGGGCTGCTCGCCTCCGAGCAACTCGGGCTTGCCGACTGGACGTTGACCGAAACGGTCCGGTACCTGAAGGAGCGCAAGCAGTTCAACCGGCCCGTCGGCGGGTTCCAGGCGCTCAAGCACCGGCTCGCGCAGTTGTGGCTGGAGGTCGTCAGCCTGCGGGCCGCCGCGCGCAACGCGGCCGACGCCCTCGCTACTGGTGAGGACGCCGACGTGGCGGTGGCCGTCGCACAGGCCTACGCGGCGTCCGTCGCCGTCCACGCGGCCGAGGAGGCCGTCCAGTTGCACGGCGGCATCGGCATGACGTGGGAGCACCCCGCCCACCTCTACCTGAAGCGGGCCAAGGCCGACTCGATCGCCTACGGCACGGCGGGCGCCCATCGTGAGGCCCTGGCGGAACTGGTCGATCTGCAAACCCCCTGACGCCAGTCGTTCATCCGGTGAAGCCCGTCCCACCTGGGGCGGGCTTTTCCGTGCGCCCCCGCCGAAGGAGTGAACAAGCGAGGGCGGTCCAGCCAACTCCTGGCAGGTACAGGTTCGTTGGAGTCCCGGGAGACTCATACTCCCTGTGGTTCGGACCCGCCCCACAGGGAGGAACACCATGTCCTTCGTCACCCGCCGCAGAGCCCTCACCACGTTCGGCGCCGCGTTCGCGGCCGTGCTCGCCCCGCCCGCGGGCAGCGCGTTCGCCGGCGAACAAGGGCACCACCGGCGCCCGTTGTGGCGCGCCCACGCCCACAACGACTACGAGCACCCCCGCCCCCTCTTCGACGCCCTCGACCACCGCTTCGGCAGCGTCGAGGCCGACATCTTCCTCGTCGGCGACCAACTCCTCATCGGTCACGACGCATCCGAGCTCGACCCGAGCCGCACGCTCGAATCCCTCTACCTCGACCCGCTGGCCGCCTTCGTGAAGGCCAACCACGGCTCGGTGTACCGGGGTTGGCGCAAACCGCTCCAGCTCCTGATCGACATCAAGACCGAGGGCTCCTCGACGTACCTCGAACTCGACCGCCATCTCCAGCGCTACCAGCACCTGTTCACGACCTACGCCCACGGACGCGTCCACCCGGGCGCGGTCACCAACGTGATCTCCGGCGACCGCGCGGCCCGTACCCCCATGGAGGCGCAGACCGTCCGACGCGCCTTCTACGACGGCCGGCTCACCGACCTCGGCAGCTCGGCGCCCGCCTCCTTCATCTCGCTCATCAGCGACAACTGGCAGACCAACTTCACCTGGCTCGGCGACGGCGCCTTCCCCGACGCCGAGCGGCAGAAGCTGCGCGACATCGTCCGGCAGGCGCACGCGAACGGGCAGACCGTGCGGTTCTGGAACACCCCGGACGTGGCGGGCCCCGCCCGTGACGCCCTGTGGGGCGAACTGTTCGCCGCCGGTGTGGACTTCCTCAATACCGACGACCTGGCCGGCCTGGAAGCATTCCTCGACGCGCACCGGTCGGCATGACGGTGTGACACCACACGTTCGGGGGACACGTCAGTAGCCCGGACGAACCCTCCGCTACGCCACACTTGCGGCCGAACGTCGTGAACCAGACATGGCGGCGTGGCGGAGGAGGGTGACGATGGCCATTTCCATCTCTGTGGTGCTGCTGCTCCTGATCCTTGCGGTGATCTTCATGCGCAGCGGCGGGCTGAAGATCTCCCATGCGCTGGTCTGCGCACTGCTCGGGTTCTTCATGGCGAGCACCAGCATGGCGCCCACGATCCACAGTGGCCTCACGGCCACCGCGGATCTGGTGAGCGGCCTGCACCCGTGAGATCAGCCGGCTGAGAAGACCCCGACGCCGTTCGGTACGGGGCGCTCGGCGCCGCCGCTGGGATGGTTCCGTACCGTGACGGCGCTCGCGCCGGGTGCGCGGGCGACCAGGGTCGTCGAGCCGCCGCCGTCCAGGCTGAAGGCGTCGACCGAACCCAACTTCCGCATCTGGGCGGCGACTTCGGCGATCGTCAGGCCGCTGCGGTACGCGACAGCGCCGTCCGTCGCGAACAGCAGCAGACGACGGCCGCCGTTCGCGATGCCCACGGCGGTACGCACGGCCGACGTCGAGTTGTCGAGACCGGCCAGCGGCTGTCCGTTCCGCAGGACCGGGTAGCCGCCGATGGCGAAGCGGTACGCGATCCCGCTCCTGGACGCCACCAGCCGGTGCCGCACCAGCACCCGCTCGCCGGTGACCAGCTTCCGCAGCCGCTGCGCACCCGCCTCACGGCCGACGAGGACGGTGGTGCCCGCGGCGATGGCACCACCGCCAGGAGTGTGGGACGCCGACACGACCCGGCCCCCGCGGACCGTCACCTCATAGGTGTCCGCACTACAGGCGCCGGCCCGGTTCGTGTCCGTGCCACATGTGGCACGCACCCGGGAGACGCTGCCCCACTGTGTGGTGAACGCACCGATGGAGTTCTCCGGCAGCGCGTACTGATTGAACCCGCCGAGCGCCATCGACCCCTGCGAGGTGCGGATCCACCCGTTGAGGCTGAGGCTGTCCAGCCGGGCGACACGGTCGACACCCACGCCGAGGACGTTTCGCGTGTTCGTGCCGGGCGGCAGCGCGGGCCCGAAGCGCTGGCCGTCCGGCACCGCCGCCTTGAGCGCGACACCGCTCGCGACGGCCGGTCCGTCGGTGGAGCCGGTGGCCTCGACACCCGGGTGCTGGGTCTCGGTGATGTTGAAGAAGTCACCGTTGACACCCGCGACGGCGCCCGCGGAGTCGGCCAGCTCGGAGACCGGCTCCCGGGCCGCCACCGCGCCCGGGTACAGCAGGTTGACGCGCACATGGGTGTTGCGCAGATCCACGACGACCACATGGGCGTGGGTCACACCCTTGGCCGCCGTGATGTCGAACTGGCGGTAGGTGACACCCGGCGCGAGCTGTGCGGTGCCCGGCACGGCGCCGGCCGGTGCCGCCCCCACCAGGGCCGCACCGGCCAGCGCGCCAAATGCCGTGAGATACGTGAGTGCCGATCTCCCTGCCCTGAAACGCTCCGCTCTGAAACGCCTTTGACGGTGCGTCACAGTGCCCCCTGATGTCTCGTCAACTCTCTCAGGACTCAGGGGAAGTGCATCAGATGACGATGGCCGGCGGGGCGGCTAGCCGCCGACTACACGGGAACGGGTGAGAAAACGCACCCCCTCGGGTGCCTCCAGCGAGAAACCGCTACCGCGGCCTGCTACGACGTCCACGATCAGGCGCGTGTGACTCCACAGCTCGTACTGGTTGCGCGCGATCCAGAACGTCACAGGCTCCGGCACGCCCTCGACCGCCAGCTCGGCGAGCAGTACGTCCGAGCCGCCGGTGCGGAACTCGCCCTCCGGGTAGCACATCGGTGCACTGCCGTCGCAGCAGCCCCCCGACTGGTGGAACATCAGCGGGCCGTGCTGTGCGTGCAGTTGGCGCAGCAGGTCGGCCGCCGCGGGGGTGAGTTCGACGCGCGGGGTGTTCTCGTCCATGTCAGCCGTCCCCAGGAAGCCGGATGCGGGTCACCGGGCCTCGCCGGCCCGGTGACCCAGCCCACCACACACAAGGTTGCGAGAGGGTTGCGCGTCCATTCGGCCCGCAGTGCGGTAGCCGTGCGGATGCGTGCCGCCCACCCGGCCGGCCGCAGCGAGCCGAGGACGGCGACGGCGACCCCGGCCAGTCCGAGCAGGACGACCGAGGTGACGACCGTCGTGACGGTCTGCCGGGGTGTCATGCCGAGGGTCTTGCGGATGCCGAGGTCGTGGACGCGCTCGTGGGTGTCGAGGACGACACCGCCCAGCACACCGAGTCCGGCGGCGCACCCCGGCATCAGGGTCAGCAGTGCTGTGAGCGAGTCGAGGACGGTGACGGTGTCGCTGCCGTTGGAGTACTTGGTACTGGTCGCGCCGACTCCCAAGGGCTTCAACTCGGCGTCGAGCGCGGTGACATACGCGTCCGTGTCCGTGCCCGGCTTCAGATCGACGTACTGGACATGGGGGAGTTGCCGTTCCGGAAACACGCTGTGTGCGTTCGGCCGCAACCGGGCGTTCGCGGACCGCGTCGTAGGCGGGTGGGAGCGGTGGCGGTGGGGCCGCTGTGCTTTGCAGACGGGCGGAAGCATCAATGAGCGGGATTCTTCGCACAGGAGCCGTGATGGCAGTCTGTGCGGCGGTGGTGGCTGTCGGCGGGGTGGCGGGGGCGTCGGGGTCCGCGCGGGCGGCGTCGGTTGACGTGGTGCCCGGGTCGGTACCCGCCGCGGTGGGCACCGCCACGCGGGTGGGAACCGCGCCCGCGTCGCAGCGGCTGACGGTCCAGGTGTGGCTCGGGCCGGACGTGACGCGCGCTGCCGCGTCCGCGGACGCGGTGGCTACGCCGGGCAGCCCCGAATTCCACCACTACCTGAGCCCGGACGCCTACACCGCCAGGTTCGGCCCCTCCGCCACGCAGGCCAGGGCGGTGGCGGCGTGGCTCACCGGCGAAGGGCTGACGGGGGTCCAGGTCGACGGCGGCCGCGACTACGTGTCGGCGACGGGGCCGGTCGCGGCGGTTGAGTCGGCCTTCCAGGTGCGGATCGGCCGGTACCGGACCAGGGATGCCGCAAGCGGGTCGGCCGGCCGCTCGTCAGTGTTCACCGCGAACGACCGAGAGGTGTCGGTGCCCACCTCGCTGGCCTCCGTCGTGCTGGGTGTGACGGGGCTGGGCAGCGCGTCCACCGCGTCGCGGAGCACCACGACGCCGGCCCCTCAGAGCCGCGCGGCGGCCAAGCCGGCGACGTGCTCCCGGTACTGGGCGCAGCACGCGCATGCCCTGCACCCCGCATACCGGGGGCTGACCCGGGTCTCGCTGCCGGCGTGCGGGTACTCCGCCGCGCAGCTCCGCGCCGCCTACGGGGCGACGTGGCGGGACACCGGCAGGGGCCAGACCGTGGCGCTGACCGAGAGCGCGTCGCCGACCGCGATGTTCCGGACGTTGACGGCGTACGCCCGCAGCAATCGCCTGCCGCTGCCGAAGCGTTCCCAGTTCCGGCAGATCCGGGCCGGAGCCTGCGAAGCGTCCTCGGCGGCGGTGGACCGTGCGGCGCAGTCGCCCTCTGTGGACGTCGAGGCGGAGATGGACTCCGAGGCCGTCTACGCCATGGCGCCGAGCGCGAACCAGGTGATGGTGGTGGGCGACGGCTGCGACGAGGACCAGGCGTTCCTGAACGCGGCTTCGGCCGTGCTGACCGGGGACGGCCACCACCCCTTGGCCTCCATCGCGTCGAACTCGTGGCAGATCCCACTGGGATCGGTGTCGCCGCGGATCGTGCACGCCATCGACGTGCGGGCCGCGGCCGAGGGGGTCGGCATGTACTTCGCCTCCGGCGACACCCCGGGCCTCACCGTCACCGACTCCGACCCGTACGCGGTGGCCGTCGGCGGCACGACCCTGGGCATCGGGGCCGCGAAGAACCGGGTGTTCGAGACCGGCTGGTCCGACGACTTCGGCTCGCTGAGCAGCGGCACGTGGACCGACCTCGGCGTCAGCGGAGGCGGCGGGGGCGTCAGCGACGTCTACCGGCAGCCGTCCTACCAGAAGGGAGTCGTCCCGGCGTCGATGGCACGGGTCCAGATGGCCCACAAGACGGTGCTCGGCCGGACCGTACCCGACATCGCCGCCGACGCCGACCCCGACACCGGCATGCTGACCGGCTACACCGAGATGGACAGCCACGGGAACCCAGGGCCCTACCGCACCGTGCCGAGCGCCGGCACCAGCCTGGCCACCCCGCTGGTCGCGGGCCTGGTCGCCGACGCCCAACAGGGCCAGAAGTCGCACTACGGCTTCATCAACCCGCTCTTCTACCGGCTGGCCCGCACCCACGCGTTCCACGACGCCCTGCCCATGAGCACGTCCACGCCGCAGCACAACCGGGCCGCGTACATCGCACCCGACGACACCTCCACCAGCGCGAACGTCGACGTCTTCGACGCCCAGAAACGCTCCGACACCCAACAGGTGACCGCCAAGGGCTACGACACCATGACCGGCATCGGCACGCCGAACGGTGCCGCCTTCGTCACCGCCCTGCGCCGCGGCCTGTGATCCACCCCGGCAGATCCGGCCACCGGGGTGCAGTCGGCGAGTGAGGTCATGCGCCGGGGCGATGGCGGCGTCGGCGGCCTGCAGCGCGGCGCCGCTTGCGGCCGCCACGTGTGCGTGGGTCTCGTGCCGGTAGCAGCAGGACCTCGATCAGCGTGCGCATGCCGGTGCCCTGAAGCCGGGCGCTGAGTGGGTTCAGGCGGCTCGGGTGGCTCGCCGTCTGGCGGCAGCCCTACGAGAACTGGGCCTGCCCCTTGATCGATCCTGGGCGTTCAGTCCTGGGCGAGCGTGGGCGTAACCCCCTACCCTCGCCACAGCCGACGGCGCACGCCTCCAGCCCGGACGTGACTCCGTACGCCGTATCGGTCGATGCGCCACGTGGGGACAAAATGGACCATACCCGCGGGAGGTTGCGTCATGGGCCACTACGCCCTCGACAACGTGGCTGCGCAGGCAGCCGACCGATTTCTCGCGCTGGAGACCTGCTACGACCCGGTGACCCGGGCGCATCTGACAGCGACGGGGCTGGAGCCCGGGTGGCACTGCCTTGAGGTCGGTGGAGGCGGTGGCTCAGTGGGTACCTGGCTGGCCGAGCAGGTCGCCCCGGAGGGCAGGGTCACGGTCACCGACATCGCACCGGACCGGATGGCCGACGCACCGCTGCCCGACAACCTGCGGGTGATCAGGCACGACATCGTGCACGACCCGCTTCCGGAGGACACGTACGACCTGGTGCACGCCCGACTGGTGCTGCTGCACCTCCCCGAGCGGCTCGACGTGCTGGCCAGGCTGGTGCGCTCGCTGCGGCCGGGCGGCCTGCTCGTCCTGGAGGAGTTCGACTGCCGGTGGACCCCGGTCCTGGCCGCTCCCGACCCCGCGGCGGCTGACCTGTTCCACCTGGTGCACGACGCTTTCCTGGCCCGGCTCGCCCACGCCGGAGCCGATGTCCAGTGGGGCAGCCGGATATACCAGGCGCTGCGCGATGCCGGACTGCACGAGGTCGCGGCGACCACGTACAGCCAGGCATGGCCCGGCGCGAGTCCGGCCATCGCCCTGCACCGGGCCAACTCTGTCCAACTGCGCGGCGAACTCCTCGACTCGGGCATCAGCGCACAGCAACTCCAGGACTTCTGGAACCTGTTGGAGAACCCCGCCTTCGCCGTCTCCTCCTACCCGCTCACCACCGCCTGTGGCCGCCGGGCCCCCTGAACAGCCCCCAGGAGACAGCTCCATGTTCACCGACACCGAAACCACCTCGTACCGGGAAGTGCGCCTGCCCGCGCCGGAGGACCCCCTGCGCGCCGTCACCGCACTGGCCGGATCCGGCCTGTTCGACCAGTACGTCGTCTACGAGAGCGAGGCCGAATGGTCGTTCGCCGGCGGCCGGCTGGCCGACCTGCGGGCATCGCGCACCGGTGCCGTCGTGCGGCACGGAAGCGACAGCACCACCCTGTCCGACGACGAGAACCTGTCGGCCACCGTGCGCGGGTTTCTGGCTGCCGTGCCCGTGTCCGGATGGCGCGCCTATGGCTGGGCCGCATTCGAACTCGCCTACCTCAACAGCGAGTTGGCCCCTCTGGCAGGGGACGACGTACTGCTGCACCTGCTCATCCCGCACACCGAGGTGCGGATCACCGCTCAGGACGTCCTGCTGCGCTCTGCCGACGAGGCGACCCTGGAGCGGGTGGCCATGACGCTGCGCGACCCGCCCAAGGTGCCATCCGTCCCCTCGGTCCGCCTGGAGGTGCCGGTCGAGGACACCGGCAACTACCGCGCCGTCGTCGCCGCGGCCGTCGCCGCGATCCGCGCCGGCGACCTCCAGAAGGTCATCCTGTCCCGCGTCCTGCCGGTTCCCGAGCCCGTCGACCTGATCGCCACCTACGCAGCCGGACGCGCCGCAAACACCCCGGCCCGCTCCTACCTGTTGAACCTCGGGCGGATCCGGGCGGCCGGCTTCAGCCCCGAGACCGTGGTCGAGGTCGGCGCGAACGGACGCATCGCCACCCAGCCGCTGGCCGGCACCCGCGCCCTGACCGGCAGCCCGGCCCAGGACCTGCGTCTGCGTGCCGAACTGCTCACCGATCCCAAGGAGATCTACGAGCACGCGGTCTCCGTCAAGACCGCCTGCGACGAGCTCTCCGCGCTGTGCGAACCCGGCAGCGTCCAGGTCGGGGAGTTCATGACCGTGCGCGAACGCGGCACCGTCCAGCACCTGGCCTCGACCGTCACCGGCCGGCTGCCCGCTCCTGCCGACACCTGGCACGCCTTCGACCGCGTGTTCCCAGCCGTCACCGCCAGCGGCATCCCCAAGCCTGCCGCCTACCGGCTCATCCACGACCTGGAGAACCAGGAACGCGGCCTCTACGCGGGCTCGGTCCTCACCTGCGACCACCTCGGCCAGATGGACGCGGCCCTGGTCCTGCGCACCGTCTTCCAACACGCGGGCCGCACCTGGCTGCAGGCCGGAGCGGGCATCGTGAGCCAGTCGCTCCCCGAACGCGAACACGAGGAAACCTGCGAAAAGCTCCGCAGCGTCGCCCAGTACCTCGTCCCCGCGCACGAACCCGGCCAGGTCTGCATCTGACGCCGACATGTCCGTCGAAGGAGTCCCGTGCGCATCAACGCTCTCGCCGGTATCGCCGTCGCCGCGCTGTCCGCCGTCGATCTGACGACTCCGCCGGCCCGGGCGGTCACGGGGCGAGCAGGCGGCGGCCCACCTGCCCTCACCGGCTGTCAACCCGTCCGGTCCCGGTCACCTGAAGACGCAGGACAGCAGCAAGGCGGTGGACGATGAGTCCGGGTCAGGAGGGTGTCGTAGCCGGTGGGGAGCTTCTCGATCGGGGCCGCTCGGTGGCCAACTTCGTCACCCCGTAGGGGGAAGAGGGCCGGGCCGAACCGTTCTCCCTCAGCAGCCCGCGCCCTCGATCACGGCTGCTAGCGGCATGACGGCCAGACCGCTGGGGGCGAAGGTGAAGGCGTCCGTGCCGAGGCAGGGGGCGAGTTGATCGGCTACGGCGGGGTCGTGCGCCGGGTCCCGCCGGTCCACGCCGCTCACATGCCGCCCCTCGGCGAGCAGTGCCTCCGCGAGAGGGGAGCCGATGAACCCGGCCACGCCGGTGACCACCACATGTCCGTCAACCACCCTGCCGTGAGGCCTTGTTGATGCCGCGAGCCGTCAGCACCGGAGTCCGGGGAGGGACTGGTTCACGGCCTGCCCCGGGCACTCCTCGTCCGCGACGGTGGAGGGTGAGCATCAGGAGTGCGGAGAGTGCGGCGGTGGTGATGAGGACGAGGAACAGTTGGGAGGTGTGCGATCCGGCGCTGTCCGCCGCGCGGGCGACGGGGTTGGGCACACCGAGGCGGTCGAGCAGCCAGCCGAGGGCGGCGCCGGCCGTCAGCGCCGCGCATGTGTTGCGCGGCGTGGCGTGCCGGGGCAGCCGGGAGAGAGCGATCAGGCTCGGCAGGGCGAGCAGGACGAGCAGGAGTTGCATTGCTTCGATGCCGAGGTTGAATCCCGCGAGGCTGAGGGCGAGTTGGGCGGCGGAGAGGTGCATCTCCGCGAGGACGAGGGAGAACGCCAGGCCGTGCCCGAGCCCGAAAACGCCGGCGACGACTGCCTCGCGCCCCGGAAAGAGAGGGCGGATCGC
>Ga0307507_10006887_pt1 | contig 16957 bp, 4 predicted proteins | sample 7_EM_MG_FD_207223 | JGI IMG/M metagenome (GOLD analysis project Ga0307507, IMG submission 207223) | Populus trichocarpa ectomycorrhiza microbial communities from riparian zone in the Pacific Northwest, United States - 7_EM | ecosystem: Host-associated > Plants > Roots > Unclassified | place...
TTATAGTTGTGGGTTAAGTATCCGTAAGGTTTAAGTGGAGGTTTAAAGGTAAGGAGGTTTAAGGTTTAAGATTTAAGGTTTAGGGTGTTCTCTACAGCCTTAGGGCCTATAGAGTGTCCTTAATCTGGGAGTTTAAGGGTTAAGGCTTAAACAGAGGTCGAGGTTAAGGTTAAGGTTAAGGGTTAAGGTTAAGGTCAAGGGTAAGGTCGAGGGTAAGGGTGTAGTTAAGATTAAGGTTTGTGTATACGTTCTCTACAGCTGTTAGACCTATAAAGTGTTCTTAATAAGGCTGCTATTCTCTTAGCGATCTGCTATATTAGCTGTAAGGCCAATACATGCTCTTAAGCTTAAGTAGAAGTCGTAGTCTTCTTCTTTAATGAAATAGACAAGAACTAGGTGATTGGTGAACTGTTTTTAGTACTACTCCTTAAGCGCTAGCTATTGCGTATTTCCTAATCTATACGTCTACTGATTAGTGTTAGTATACATACTTTAATTAACGGGTATAAATATCACTGTATAATACGTATGCGTTGTTAATTGTTAGATGATTGATTGTTTTAGAAGTAAGGGGTTGCTCTAAGGTTAGGTTAACTAGCCTCGCTTCGCGGTCTTATAACCACGTCATATAACTAACATTCCGACAGTACCTTTATAGTACATTAAATAGGCGCCTATAAAGTAGGCACTAACTACAAGCTATATAATAGTATAATTCTTAACAGCGGAACCATGATACACGTTATTAATAATTAATTAAGGTTTGTTAACGAGCTTCGACTAAGTAATGACTTTATATATACCGGAATGGGCATAGATCCAATTAAGGGTGTAAGGATAGCAGTTGTTACTATCTAGACGCTATTAGGTCCTAAAAAGATCTTCTTAGCTAGCGTAGTATATATACCAGCCTTTTATACAAATTTAGCCTACCTAAAGAAGTTTAATAAGAAGAATATATAGTAGGACAATAAAAGAAACCTACTATATCACAAGAACAATTATAAGACGTTTACCTTTTACGAAAGCTATTATAACTAATTAATGCTTAAGTATAATAAACTACGACTAAGGACCCTAAGTAAGGCCTTATTTATAATCTAATTACAAGACCCCCTTCCTAATTAGGAAATATCAGGCAAACTCTAGTATAAGAGACTAGGCTATATAGGACCCAATATAATTAAGCATTTACCCTAGGAAGCAGGTAGTGTAAAACTTTAAGGTCTAGTAATAATTAACTATAAGACCTATGCTGTCAGCAAGGCTTATAAAATTATATTAAGAAGAACGCCTACTAGTAAGGCTACTAGGCCCTTCTACTAAGTGTATATTAACTTATTTCTAGAGATTGTGGCGTATAACGGTTATATCTAGACGATATACTTCTATGACAAATATCTGCGTATAAATAAGGTAGAGACCTTCGCCTATAAGTTATTAACAACGCAAGCAATTATACAATATTTAAATAGGGTGGAGCGTTAGTATAAACTAAAAATCGCAATAATTTAAATTAATGGCGAAATGTCCCTAGGTGGCGAGTTTGACGCTTAGAGGACTTAAAAAGGAATACTATTTATTAGTTATATAGGGTGACTCATATAACGGAACCTTGTAGTAGGAACTACGGTGGGTTCTGTTAATAGGCTGGGTATATAGGTACGACAAAAATGATAACGTAATAACAACTGGTGGAGTGGTTGCCTAATAGATTAACTCCAATTATATTCTAAGATTTACTACAAGGAGAGAACTATCTACGGTAGGGACTGAGGTCCTTTAAATATATAACTATACTCCTAAGAAATCCTCTCTTGTACGTGAGGTACGTGTTATACGTGTTATATATAGCGTACACTACGTACTCCTTGTATACTGTGTATAATATTATATAACTCGCTTACCATTCCTCGTTATATAGTTCCACCAGATCCATTCTAGACTATACCTATATTAACCAACTAGCTTCCGCCGACTCCTCTCTAAGTAGTTGTAATACCGTACTTAAAGCGTCCGTAATACTATCTCCCTCCTTTTTATCTTCGTCCTTAAAGATTCCTAACATCTCCAAGTCGTCCACTAGAGGTATAATGTCCGTTTAATTAGTCTGGTTAATATCTGTACTTATTATAGCTAAAGCTCCTTCTTTCTTATAAGCGTAGTGCTATGCTCACACCATGGCTGCCATACTGTCGCTTGGTAAGATAATGCCGTCTCCATATTCTTATTGTGTAAAGGCGGGGTTGGTATATATTGCGCTAGCAAGTCCTTTGTCTTAACAACCCTTGTCTTACTTAGAGTGTACTAAAGCAAACGTTTAATTGTCCTGCGATGTTCGCTCTATTTCTAACACTAAGTATACGCGTTTGATAACTCTTAACAGTCTTTAAGTTCCCTAAGTAACTTGTTATAGGGTCTTATATTTAATCTACCACTACAAAACTTGATAGTAAGCTCTTAAGCGCCTTAAATAAGCTTCGTTGTTTATAAAAAGCGGAGTAGGAGGCTACAGCTGCTTAACAGCGTGCCCTTAAAGCCCATTTATCCGCTTCTACCTGTCTTCTTCGTCTTAAATATGTCCGTAAGAAGGTCCGTTCCAAGGAGTGGAAACTTGTTTAACAGGGTTTATCTAAGCTAGGTAATAAAAAGATTAACTCTCCTCCTACAAGGGAAACAACTCTAAGTAGCTCGGCAATTGCTCCTCTTAGGTCCCCCTTAGGCGATTTATTTTTTAGCAACTCCTCTTTATTAATATTACCTAACCTACTTTCTTCTAATACTCCTATACCTTTCCCATAGCGTTCCTTAGGTTGCTTAGTGGTTTTTAGGTAGTCTTACTGTAGCCTATCTACTTTACTTTATACTATGTTTCGTTATCTACATCCTTATAACTAATGATCTTTAAAACTTACCATTTATCTTTCTTTTATCCTCTATACGTGTCTGCCTTATAGACTAGTAGCTTAATATTTCCGTGTGCTAGTTCTAGCATTGCGACATGCTATACAGGGTGGATTTTCATTTTGGCTAGTAGGTTTAATTTATATATAACTAATAAAATTCTTTACTTAACTTCAAAAGGTCCTAGTCTAACATAGTCTAACTTCTTGCTTAGTCGTTAATTCTTAAAGTTTTTGTGTAGTAGCCACACTTTATCCCCCTCCTTAAGATCTGGTCCCTTAGATCTCTTAGTATTATAGTACCTTTTTATTCGTTCTTATACTAGTTTAGCTATTTCTTTAAGGTTTGCATGAAGATTTATTAACATCTCTATTTTTTACTTGGCTGTGCTACTCGTCTTTTTTACTTATTGTGGCGATAACAATGTTCTTAGCTCGTACCTATAGTTCACTTTAAATAGTGATGTTCCCATTCCTTCTTGTGGTGTTGCATTATATGCAAACTATATAACTGGTAGTAACGATACCCAATTATTCTATACATAATTAATATAATGCCTTAGATACTGCTCTAGTGTCTAGTTTAGTCTTTCCATTTATCCGTTTATCTGCGGATAATACACTGTAGACGTTACTACGCGAACCCCTTGTTCTGCCAGAAACACTTTCTAAAATGCTGCTATAAATCTTAAATCTCTATCCAACACGATCTTATTTAGTGCTCCATATCTTGCAAATACTTCCTTTATATAGATTCTAGTGATATCTTCTACTAATATCTCTTTAGTGCATGCTATAAAGTATCCCCACTTTGTTAGCTTGTCCACTATTACTAAGATTGCGTTATAATCTTGCCCTATAATAGGATCTCTTGACTTTGGTAACTTAATAATAAAGTCCTATAATATAACCTCCCATAGTCTTTCTAGTGTCTCGACAGGTTATAGCCCTCCGTACGGCTTATACCTTATCGGTTTATTCCTTTGGCAATCTAGATATTCCTTTATAACTTATTTTACTAGTCCCCAGATTCCTTAAATAATGTATTTCTCTTAAAGTCTTAACACTAAGCCTATAGCTCTGTTGTGTCCTTATATTATTCCCTTGTGGAATTCCTTAACAAATTCTTCTGTAATAGACTTAGGCATATATGTTGCTTCTCTGTTTTTATATTGCTCTAAGTCTGGATCCTCTGCTTGTGCTTCTTAGATCTTCTGTGTCTAATCACTCTCTGGTGATTTATGGATCTGACTTTCCTTGGTTACTATAATCTTTGGATAATTATACCTAATTAATCCGTCTTAATCCTTTTGTAACAAAGCTCCCAATAGCTTTTTATTACTTTATAGTTCAGCCTTCCTGCTTAGAGCATCTGCTCGTGCATTGTCTGTACCCTTAGTATGCTGAATTTCGAAATGGTATTCTGTAAGCATTTCCGCCCATCTAACCTGTCTTTGGTTGAGTTCCTTTGTTGTTAGAAATCCTGTAAGGTTCTTATGGTCTATCTTAACCACAAATGGTTTTTCTATGCCTTATAAGAACGCTCTCTATTTCTTAAGTGCTGTAACTATACCTAACAACTCCTTGTTGTAGATGTTATAGTTTAACTCTAGTGGTGTCATCTTTCGACTATAGTATGCTACTGGGTGCCATCCATCTTGATATTTCTATAGGAAGTACGCCCCTAGTGTAAAGTCTGATGTATCCGTCTCTACAACCGTCTCTAGCCCTGGTTGATAGATCTTAAGAACTGGCTCCTAGGTAAATAACTCTTTAACTTTTTTAAACAGTTCCTGTTATTCCTTCCCCTATACCTATAGTTCTTCTTTCTTCGTTAACCACGTAAACGGCTTAATGTCCTATAACTACTGCGCTATGAACCTTCTGCAGTAATTGCAAAACCCTAGGAACGATCTTAACTATATTATATTCTCTAGTTCTTGCCAATTCACTATAGCCTCGATCTTTTTTAGATCTATACTAAGTTGGCCTGGTTTAATGATAAATCCAACAAAATCGGTTTTCCTGGTAAAGAACTCGCATTTCTTAATCGCTACTGGCATCTTTTCTTCTTGTAGTCTCTTTAAGACCCATTTGACGTGTTCTCTATGTTCTTTCTCACTTTCTAAGTAGATGATAATGTTGTTAAGGTATACCATAACGAATTCATCTAGGTGTTCTCCTAATATACTATTAATTCGCTTTTAGAACATTGCTGGTGTGTTTATAAGCCCAAATTGCATAACTAATGGCTTATATAGTCCTTCCTTTGACCTAAAGGCTGCCTTCTATTTGTCGCCTTCCTTGATTTTAATCTGGTGGTACGCCCACCTTAAATCTATCTTTGTAAAGATCTTTGCGTTACCTATCCTGTCTTAGATTTCGCTAATTAAGGGTAAAGGATACCTATTCTTTCTGGTAATACTGTTTAACTGTCTATAGTCTATACACATCCTGAGTTTTCTGTTTTTCTTTGGGATGAATAGTACTGGATATCCTGCTAATAATTGCAACGGTCTAATATATCCCTTTCGTAAGTTCTCCTGGATAAACTCCTTAAGCGCTACTAACTCTGTTTTAGTAAGCTTGTAGATTGGAAAGAACTTTAGACTTATTCCCTCTTTTAATTCTATCTTATAGTCCTAAGCTGTATGCTCTAATAGCTTCTTACTTTCTAGTAACTATAACTTTTTTCTATACTTGTGGTATCTTTTTGGTATATAACTTAAGCCTCGCTTAGTCTCTTTATATATCGCTCTAACTTGGTACTATACCAACTTGGTTTGCTGTTGCACTTTATATTGTTATGTATTCTTAATATCGACCTAACCTATAACCCAATCGATCTTTGGATTGTACTCCTGTAACTAAGGCATTCCTAGTATCGCCTTGTCCTGTCCCAACGGTAGGATATTAAAAGACATTCTAACTGGTCTCCCTTTAATAGTTATCTAAATAGGTCCTGTTTTGAGATTAATAATGCCTCTTCTATAGGCTATCTGGTCTCCTGAAATTGTTATAAGTGGATACGGGTGTTCCTTTTGTCTATATAGTAACCCCATCCTTTTTACTGCCTTTGGTGATATGTGGTTCCTTATTACTCTATTATCTACCAACGCTTCAAACTGCTGATCTTGCCACTTAGCTCTTAAGTTTAGGTATCATCCTTAAACTCCTTTAAGGGTTTAAGGCTCTAACACTAGTTCCCTCTGGTTTTATGCGCCTCCCCTTTTCCTAACTGTTGGCTGCTAAATCCTGCCTATACTTAGTCCAACTTTGGCTAATACTTAGTTTATTTCTTTTCCTCTACGTGCTATAGACAAGTGTTCTCTGGGCACTCCCACCACTATTATCTGTTTAGGTATTCTTCCGTAAGGAATCTTCCTAGTTAAAGTGTTAAGTCTCCTTAACCTTATACTTCTACTGGGTGCTAACTATGCATATACTTGGCGTTTTTAAACCGCTTTTCCTCTGGTGCCTAATATATCCTTACTAGGTACTTCCGGTTCTTGTCTTTAGGTGCTCTATATATGTTACACGTATTATTCACACAAGCTATCCACGATAGTGTATAATATACTATATGTTTTGGGTTAACTCTTAGTTTGTCTTTATCCTTGAATTTAAACCTATACCTAGTTAACCTAACCACTGGTATCTCTACTGTAGGTATTAAGACTTGCCGCTTACTTCTCTAGTCCCTAGATCCCTCTTCTAGGTTTCTTAACGTTATAATTAATGCTCCTTTGATGTGACTTATGCGTTTTTCTGTAATGGGTTGGTCTTGGATAACTTTTTTATTTAGCTATATATAAAAGTCTTTCTATTTGTTATTGTGTCGTTGCCTATACCACTTTCCATACAGCTAGTTTAGTGTGTATGGTCTATCCGTTAGAAAGTACCTTGTTATCGCTATATCGTAATATTCTTTGGTATGTCTTTCTTTGAACCTAGTTGGAATATTTAAATCCTCTTTTTATTTTAGTTTATTTAACCACTTTACCCTAGGTGTCCCTGCACTTAGCCTATTAGTAATTCTTTATACGGGTGCTCTGTCCCTTATATAACCTAGCATAGCTGATCTCTTGTCTAGCTTTTGCTCTTGCTATATAATAATTCTTGTTTTAAACTTATCTATAGTTTCTTGTTTTCTGCGTCTTGTAGCTAGATCCTTGTAGTCGTCTTGTTTTTTAATCCTGGTATTGACTTTTCGATCTTTAGGCCGAGTACTGCGTTTGCCTAGAATTACTAACGTTCTTATTTGTTCCCTGAACTTGTAGTTCTTGAACTTGCGTCCTATACTCGTTTGTTTGTTACTGAACTGAGTTACAGCCCTTTCCCATTGGTTTTCGTCTGTTGTGGGTTCTTAGGTGTGTCTTATCTTACTTTAAAAATCTTAAGCTTCTCTTATCTCTTCTTAAGAATCTTAAGCCTGTGGCCTTTTACCTTTACCAAGTAATAAGCTAGTACTAGTAGTTATCTGCTTGCTTAGTTTCTTCTAAACGTTGCTCCTATTGTCTTATAAAGCGATGGAAATTGTATCTAATGGTGTCGCTACGCCTGTTACTAAACCTTATTCGGTGATGGTCTTAGTCTCTGCTTCTATTGCGTTATTAAAGTTTAAGTGCTCCTAGTTAGCCTCCTTTTCGTCCTCGTTGCTGTTAATTAATAAGTACTCCGACTCTATTATTATTACTACTAATCTTTATCCGTACGTTGCTGTAATATTTTAATCTAGCTTATAGAGTTGATCTTGTTCTTTGTTTAACTCTCTAGTTCCTTGGAGTTCTTTTAACTCTAGCTCTTATGGCTAATAGCTTGCGCCATACTTAGCGTCTTCATAAATTTGGCATGCGTTGTTGTAACAATACGCAAAACTATTAATTAAACACTCTTTTATTCCTCGCAGTGCACCGTCGTCCCTCTGTACGTATGTGCCGTCTACTGGTCTGGTTCCCTTTACTGTGTGGTTACTCTGACCACCTCTATAGTCTCTAGCGAAATGACCCTATTTTCCGTAATTTATATAAGCTCTATCTTTAAACCATCTTTTTTGCTGTGGAGTCCGCCTAAACGTCTTCTGCTGCTGAGATCCCTGGTTTGGCCTCTGCTCCTTGGTCCTTTAATCACTTAATCCTTAACCTTTGGGTTTCCATGGTTTCTTTTCCCATCTTTAGGTTTCTTTGGTACTGCTTAGGTCCATTAGCTCTGCGCCATTCTATAGTTTTTAACTCTATATCTGTCGCTACGTGCTCTGCGCCTTATATGACTATGGAACTCTGTCTTGCCCTCTCTTAGCTTGTTCCCTTTAATAGATTCTGTTATTGATCTTTATTAACTGATCTATTAACTCCCTTAGAGTATCCGTATCTTCTATTAGGATAATTACGTCCTAGACTTTAGCCTTAAGTCTCTATTTATACTATACCATGAGCGCCCTGTTGTTCTACTTAACCTATATAGCTAGTGTTTGAAACTGTGTTATATACTTAATTATTAAAGTGCGTTATACTAAGTTCTAAAGCTTTCGTTCCGCTATGGTTGTGGCCTCCGGGTCTCTAAATATCTGTGTTAGTTGCTTTGCGAACCCGTTCTAACTGGTAAATATATACCGTACATCCTGGTTAGTAGTTGTTATGCCATTAGCCTATATTTCCGTAAGATACGGTTTAAACCACTTAAGTACCCCCCCCGTTAGGAACAATCCTGCATAGGCTACTTAATTTAATAATGTTGCTAACTTCGCTCCTTCCTGTACTACCTTAAAGTGCATCTGCGTAAGAAATCCTTTGAGCTTTAACTTTTCTCCTAAGAATCATTTAATTAAAGGTAACTTAATCTTTGCTGCTCTGATTCCATTAATGCGTTCTTTAAGTATCCTATTATTGTCTTATAAGTGATTAACTATTTCCTGTAACTAACCTTGCGTAACCACTTGAGAATCCCTATTATCTATACTGGTATCACCTGGCCCTAAGGTTGTAGCTCCCATCGATGCCGTTATAACTAGTGCTGCTCTTGGTGGTATATTACTTAATTTTGTTCCAATACCGTAACCTTGGTAGTGAATGTGTAACGGAACCTTGTAGTAGGAACTACGGTGGGTTCTATTAATGGGCTGGGTATATAGGTATGATAAAAACGATAATGTAATAATAACTAGTGGAGTAGTTGCCTAATAGATTAACTCCAATTATATTCTGAGATTTATTACAAGGAGAGAACTATCTACGGTAGGGACTGAGGTCCTTTAAATACACAACCGTACTCCTAAAAAATCCTCTCTTGTACGTAAGGTATGTGTTATACGTGTTATATGTGGCGTACACTGCGTACTCCTCGTATACTACGTATAACATTATGTGACTCGCTTACCATTCCTCGTCATATGGTTCCACCGGATCCATTCTAGACCGTGCCTATATCAACTAACTAGCTTCCGCCGACTTCTCTCTAAGTAGTCGTAACACTATACTTAAAGCGTCCGTAACAACTCACCAATAACGACTACTTGAGTAGGGTTACAGTGATGTTAGTTAATATAATTTTTTTAATCTAGAATAGGGGAGGGCGAGGAGCTTAAGGCTCCTCGCTATACTAGTGCCGCGGCTACACGTAACCACACGTGATATATTCCCAATACTAGCAGCTCTTCTTTTATGGTTGCCATCTATATATAAAATACCGCTTAACTAGCGTAACAAGTATTAATCCTCCTTACTTACTATTGCTATTGCAATATGTGACGGCTTGCATAAATGCTTTTAAACTAAAACTTACGGATTGTTATCTAATAAAGATACTAAGCTAAGAAAAAAAAGAAGAAGAATAATCATTAGGGAGTGGTAGGTAGACATATCGCGAGGGCCGCTAAGGCGCTAGTAGTAAGCGAACCAATAGCAATTTTCCATCCTGGGGATAGAAAATCCTAATTAGTTATTTGGAGTTAGGGTAGATATCGTATTAAGGGCGCCAAGGCGCTAAGCGTAAGCGAGCCAATAGCGATTTTCCATACTGGGCATGGAAAATCCTAATTGGCTAGCTAAAACCAGTATCTATAGATTGTAGTAGAACTTGGTGGACAGTTGCGGTGGAACTTAGTAGACAGTTGCAGTAGAATTCGGTGGACAGTTGCAGTAGAATTTAGTAGACAGTTGCAGTGGAATTCTACTCCCTTTTAACCCAACCTTTAACTTATATATAGAGAACGTTCGTGTTAACAAACGTTTCTAGAGCCTTATTTAGGTTTGCCTTTATCATTGCATCTACTGGGTTGTTTTGGCCATTAATCTATTAAATCTTAAAGAGTTCTCGCCGTTCGTAAGATTGCCAAAGTGCTATAATATCAATTATAAGGCGCTTCTCCTTTGTGGTACCAAGCTTAACTAAACACTTATAAAGGGAATATAAGTCGGTACATACGATTATAGGGATAGCAGGAAGTTCAAGTTAATCTATAATTATTTTTAGGGTAGTTCCAATTGTAATTGCTATATTAACTCCGCTAACCATTCTATATATCTCTAACGCTAGAACGCTTTAAGTGACGTACTTACTCTTAGTTAAGCTCTAATGGATAAGATTGCCGTAGATTATAAAGTCATTCTCTCTAGTAGATTCGTTCGCGATAATAATCTTATATCCCAACTAGGAGCTAAAATCTTTATTATTTACGAACAATCCATCAATAAATATAAAGAGCTTGGCGGTGGGAAGACTAATAGGCACGTAAAGTAGTCCCCAATTAAGATAGTTTATTTGCCAGGAGAGACGCTTATTTAGGGCAAGGACGTCATTCTTAGTTGGTTCCTAGTATTAGGCGGCAACAGAGAGATTAAATAAAGCCTTAGGTTAATAGATAGAAGCAACATAAGCTCCGCAAGCGCATTACTCTACATATTCTTATTTCGGAGAGTTAATGTTAATAACGTTAATCTTCTTGCCTTAACCCTTCTGGCGCAAAGCAATAGAATCCTCGTTTAGGGAGAGGATGCATCCATTAAAAAGTAATAGTATTGTTAAATTAAGCTTTTCCTTTAGCTTTGCTATAAGATTTACCTTTACTAGCTTATCTTCTTTAAGAGCTAAAAATTGGTCGTCTTCTAAGATAATTATATTATTAGTTTACATGCCAATAATTCCGAATAGAGTTCCCGTAGTTGTAATAAGGAAGCAGGGATTAAATATAAAAGTAGTTATTAAAAGCTTCTCTTTATAGTGCTTACTATAAGTAGCCCACTAATAAGTTCCTACCTCTACAATTCTATATAATAGCTTAAGTATAACCATAATCGTATCTTCGGGATATTGGTAGCGAATTTGCTCTAAAAGGTATACCAGTATTAAGCGCTAAAGGCGCGTCTCTAATTGGGTATAGGCCTAAGTAATATCTCTTAAATAAACCGCCATTCTATTCTTTATTAGGGAGGGAGCTAGCACAACAATAACTCGCTAACTAGCTTATTGAATTGTAGGGGATTGCGTAAGAATTACTTCCTTACTATTATTGTTATAACCTTAAATAACCAGTCTCGACTTCTTAAATGGGGTGTTAGTAGCTTTGCCTTTAATCTTATTAACCATTCTTAACTTAAAGATACGAACTCTATCGAACTTAGTAGGGTCATATTTCTTAAATTTAAAGACTCCTCTTATAATAAGACCGTCGATCTCCTGCTTGTTAAATACTTGGAAAGGGGCTCCTAGAGTTATAATACGGCCTTCCTTTCAGAGTTATTTTGCGAGCTCAAAGTCCGCCTTCTCTTTAGCTATTATAAAGGCCATTAACAACTCAACTCTACTCTTAATAGCGGCAACGAATTGCTCTTCGAAATTAATAAAATGTTAGCAATTTTGTAATCCTTTTAGACGACCTCTACCGCGTCATGGTTGCGGCATATTTGCTACAACTGTATTAAAATTATAGTCGCCTTCTAGAGCACGTTAATCGTGGTTCTCCTCTGGGGTATCCTCTATAGCATCCTATAAAGGCTTAAAACTGTCGTCCCTATAGTAGGGCTTAACAACGGTTAAGCGGAATTAAGTGGGTCCATAGGGCATCTAAAGAGTACAAGTTTGACCCTTAATGGCGATAAGTGTATATAGGCCTAACCAGCCCCCTTTCTCACGCCATACCCGTACTTCAGATTGGAGTGGTAGATCTGTTGTAATTAAGGTATTTAGACCATTTCTTATTCTTAGTACATTATTAACCTAGCGCGTGGCGTAGATACGGCGCACCTTTTTTATTGCCTTACGGATAGCCTCAGCTCGTTGCGTAACAGATAGAGATAGTAAAGAATTATTAGTTATTTAAGGGTAGGCGCCAAAGACTAGCAACGTAGGTACGAGCCTATCTGGGCCAGCGGAATTGTTAACAGCCTTAACAGCTATCTATAAGGTAAGCTCTTCGCTAGCGCCCTCTAGTTCCAAAGAAATAATCTTATATACTTAGCGTAATAGCGTATAATATCGTTCTACTTTTCCAACACTATTGTGTGCCTTAATAGGGACTTCCTTAACCTTAATTTCTATTGCCCTTACCTATTGCCAAAACTCTATAGATAAGAAGTTCCTTCCTATATTATAAATAACTTAATTAGGGGGTCCTAGGTAGACATTAATCTAGCATAATTAGAGAGTATCCTATACGTTCCTAGCTGATATATCTTTTAGGAAGCGTGCGGCTTAGAAAGAGGTTAAGAGGTTAACAACTTAGAGTACTAGCTTACCGCTAAGATATATAATGTCAATAATAATACAGAAGTTGAAGTCATAGTTATCTTTAAGGGTAAACTTAAATCGGCCAGGGGACTTCTAGTTCATTTAGCAGTAATAGCAGTACTTTATAAGATGCTTAATTATCTTAGCCTCAACTTTATAACCTACTCGCTAAAGAACCCTAAGTAATCTATAAACTAATAGGTGACCAAAGCAACGGTATAGTTAACGTAACTCCAACTTAGTTAAATGGCTCCAAGCAACGCTCCTTTCTAGCTATTAAAGGAGCAACCAAGGGTAACCCCACTTACATATAATAGGCACCTGATTCTCTCCCTAAACAAGCATATTCTTAAGGTTATTAAGCTTAACGCCTAACTTATCCATATCTTAGATATAGAATAGAAACAGGGTATTCGCGGAAATAATATAGAAAGTAATACATCCTAACAGAGTTTAGACCTTAATTGTGCTAAGGAAGATTGCAGTACCCTTACCAAAGCGAATTATATATTAGCCTGCTGTTAATTAGTCAATCTAAACAGAGCTATCAAGCTACTAAAGAGCTCGAACTTAAGGTTCTCCTGCTATAAATACTCCTATGGCTCTAGTATCTGGCATAATACCATAGAAGACGTTCGCCGAGTATCTATCATTAAAGGAGAACGCGGAACTTTCTTTTAGCTTATTAAAGATATCTAACTTTATAACAGAATGGAGCGTAGATTGGTTGTTAAGGACAGCAACAGTTTATATGCCATTTACCTCACCATACTTGGTGAAGTATTAGTCGGGAGAGTAGTCCTTAATTTCTATATCCATAAGGAGCTGTTCGGCCTCGTTAACCTCACCCTTAAGATCTTCTTCGCCTTTATATTAAACCAGGAAGCTTTAGAAGTAGGCTATAGTAACCTTACAATTTCCAACGTTTTGTGCGCTCTGGCGAAACTTATTATATACCTCCTTTCGTCTATTAAGAGGGTGCCTAGTTAACCAGTAATTTGGCTTCTTATAAACATAGCATTTCTTCTGTTAATTATTTTAAGATAAACCTCCATAAGGACCTCCACAATTGCTTTATAGTTAACGTTAATCGTGCCCTCTGCTATATCCCCTACCCTAGCCACTATATGTTCGATCAGTCTAGTTATAATTGTGTTAGTTAGTCGGGTTGATCAAAGTAGGTTAGGGTTAGGTGTTAAATTGCTATACTTCTTAAGAGCGCAGAGCGGTGCCAATAAAGGATCTTAATTAAGCACACACTCCTTCATAAGTATTTGCAGGATTAAAGAGGGCAAGGTTGCATTCTTTAATACCTTGGCATACGCTAATAACTTAATCACATAGGCTGAAGTCCTCTTAATATAATTTAGATAAACCACGCTAAATTATCTAAAGTTAATTAAAGAGCTTTTAAAGACAATTAAGCCAAGAAACACCTAGGTTTGTAGTAATAATCCTTAGGAAGGTAGTCTCTCTCCACTCCAATATATACTATTGCTTATTCTCTTCTATTTCGAAGTGGCACCTTAACTTATATATTATGCGGTCAAAATCGTATCCTTTTCCTACCAAATAATCATAATAGAAGGTGCTAGCTCGGCCCCTAAGTATAACAGAATAGGCATTGTGGTATTAATCAGACTCTATTCCTATCTTTTAGTAACAGTTATAGAAGATACGCAGTTTTAAATTAAAAACATTATATAATTCCCCACCAAATTTATTTTCTTAATCTAAATAGAGCTTCGTAAGTTCTATAAGCAATTTTAAAGTGCTTTTAATTTAAGATTAAGATAGAGGAGGAAGTTACATTATAGGTTGTAATAGGGATATAGGTCTAGTTAGTAGAGTCTAAAGGCTGTTAGCTTGCGAAGCAGGGGGGTTTTGTATTTACTTTAGTAGCGTATTATTTAGATTCTATCGTAAGTTAAGCTTCCTTATAATGCGTAGTTAGTGCTTGATCTTCTATAGAGTCTATTTATGCTCTTCTTTTACGTCAATAACTTGCTCTTAAATATTGTCTCTAATAGCGCTTCTATCTATAGGGACAAACACTCCATTCTCCCAAAGGAAGTTACGGAAGTCTTATATAATAAGCTTATTCGCAAGAGCCTATATTTCCTTTATCCATCCAACAAAGTCCTCCTTCATGCAATACTATAGCATAGTATTATTGTATTTACTGTCTGTGTAGTATACTATGTGGTATAATAAGAATCCGTTCAGGTCCTTTTGCTTAGCGTTTATAGGGTCAATATCTTTATTCTATATCTTTGGGTTAATATCTTCTTTATACTTCTTTGGGTAGGTTAACGCCATAATAGGTTAAAGGTAGGTAGGGTTTTTGGTTTTATAGAATCTTGTAGGTTTGCTATTAAGAGGTAGGCAATTTAAGATATTATTTAACGCGTTTCAGACGTTAACTTGGGACCTTAGGTTTAGTAACACTTCTAACCTAAAGTACTTAACCAAATCTTTATAAACGTGGTTGTTCTATATAATGGACGCAACTTGGTATCTCCTAGTACTCAGTAACACTTCTATTACTAGTTTTCCGCAAGTCTAAGGTAGCACAGTATCGCCGGGATCCATTCCATATAAGCGCATATAGCACCCCTGTACAAGACTATCTCTTCTATTCGAAAACCTAGCTGGTCTGTGGTTAACTGTGTATTCAACCACTAATCAGTGTTGGTCACACAGGGTAACTCACCAATAACGACTACTCAAGTAGGGTTACAGTGATGTTGGTTAATATGATTTTTTTAATCTAGAATAGGGGAGGGCGAGGAGCTTAAGGCTCCTCGCCACGCTAGTGCCGCGGCTACACGTAACCACACGTGATATATTCCCAACACTATTAAAGAAATCAGCCCTATATATAAAGTCTTAAAACGGTTCTGCTAAACGTTCTAGGGGGGTAATTATTATCAAGTCTTAATGTATGCGAATTAAAGCTTAACTACTAGAAGAACTATGGCTAGAGGTTACTAGAGCTGTAGCGTATTTAATTAATTAAATACCAAACGCCCAGCTTAGCTAGATAATACCTTTTAAAAAGCTTTAGTCAGTACTAGGGTTCTCGCCATTAAAGCTAAATATAGCTCACCTATAAATATACGGCTGCAGAGCTTACCCGCTTAAATATAATATCCTACGTATACGAAAGCTTGAGCTAAGGGCTTATATTGGATACCTAGTTAGGTACTAGTTAACAAATATCTATAGGGTCTATATACCTAGCGAAAAAAAGGTAATTTAAACAAGAGACGTAATGTTTAATAAGCAGTTGCTCTATAACGACAGTTAGCCAGATCTTGCGAATCTGCTCCAAAAACAAGCTAATTAAATTTTAGAGGTAATCAATATATTAAATAGCAATAGGATGCTTTAGGAAGAGCTTAATAAGATATTAGATAAGGAGGATAAGACGTTAGATAAAGAAGACAAGGTAAATAGTAGTGGAAGTTAATAGGTAGATGCTAATGAAAATACAAATTAAGATGATAACGTAATTAGCCTATAATCCTTAAAGGATAACTTTATACCTAGCCTCCCTACCCTAGCTAAGACGCTAGAACCTCAATTAAATACTATAAATATAGAGCTATTAAGTTCCTTAATTAATTAAAGACCCCGATTTGAACTTATTCCTAAAAAAGAAGCCCGTCTAAGATAGGAGATTATAGGCGATGTAGGCGATATTAATGTTATAGAAGGTAAAAGAACTAAAAAGCTCTTAATGCGTTAAGCAGCTTACCTAATAGATATTAAGCAATTAGATACCCTTCCTGCCTTTTATAGAGCCTTTGCTACCGGAATTAGATATAACTAGAAGCGATTATACCGCGACAAGCTTCTACTACTACTACGTAGCTAGAAGGAGCTTTAAGCTTACCTATATAAAAATAGCTTTATGGAAGCCGCTAATAAGGAATATAATAATCTTAAGTAGTAAGGGACATTTAAGTCCATTAAATAGACAGTGTTGCTTAACGTCATACCCGTTACCTAGGTGTTTACTTATAAGTTTAATACTAATAGATATCTTATTAAATTTAAAGCCTGTCTTTGTGTATAAGGTGACTTATAATAACTTAGTAAAAAGGATACGCAGTGCTTTTATTAAACCGGACCCTTATTGACGGTTGTTTGGTTTAATTAATTTAGTCTAATTAAGGTTTAATTAATTTAGTCTAATTAAGGTTTAATTAATTTAGTCTAATTAAGGTTTAATTAATTTAGTCTAATTAAGGTTTAATTAATTTAGTCTAATTAAGGTTTAATTAATTTAGTCTAATTAAGGTTTAATTAATTTAGTCTAATTAAGG
>Ga0307507_10006888_pt1 | contig 16957 bp, 6 predicted proteins | sample 7_EM_MG_FD_207223 | JGI IMG/M metagenome (GOLD analysis project Ga0307507, IMG submission 207223) | Populus trichocarpa ectomycorrhiza microbial communities from riparian zone in the Pacific Northwest, United States - 7_EM | ecosystem: Host-associated > Plants > Roots > Unclassified | place...
TATAATTTTTAATTTATTTAATTATATATATATATATATATTAGTTTTTTGATTCACCATTATATTTTTTTTTAATGTGAAAAACATGTTGGAAATGCCAATACATTCTAAAAGAAATGTATATTAGTATAGTAATCAACTTCCATGATTGATCGAGTTAATTATATTTTGATAAAGTCCATCGAATCTTAATTGAGGCAATCTAACGAGTCAATTTTCTAAGAAGTCTTAATAAAAAATCTTAATATTGATACATTTAAACAATTTAATTTCTCTCAATATTGATTTCAAAGTTAGAACTCAAGAGATCAATAAATAAAATTATTTAGTTAGTTCTTAAAAAAAAAAATGATGATGTAGCCATTTCCTTTCAATATAATTTTTTTTCCCATACGAGAACATGTTTATAAACATGGTCCCCTAAACTATTGATTGAAATGTAATCAATCCTTGAATAAATTATTGAATGCAATTGGTTCTTAAACAAATCAATTTTAATCCGTTCTTTCTCTTCTTAAACATGTCTACGTGTGTTTTTAGCCGGTTAACAATAGAATGAAAAACTGATTTTAATTAATAAAAAGGTTGCTTAAATCTTGAATTTTTTTAATGACTAATTTACACTATATAATTTTCAACCTAAACAAGCTAGGAAACCTAAAAATAAAAACAAAGTAATAAAAGTCTTAAATAAACTAGAAAAAATAAAATTATTAATCTCAATATTAACACCATAAAGTAAAAGATTTTTCTAAACTAAATAGGAAATAATAATAATAATAATAATAATAATAATAACTAAGAAAAATAATATTTCTCTAAAAATCCTTTCACATCAGTCTCTTCGGGTTAAAGAGAACTCGTCCTCGAGTTCAAATTGTAATTACCCGGATCTCATGGTTGTCCAATCAAAAATCTCTAACCCCTTACATACTCATCCTTTCCATTAAAAACATCATATTTCTTAAAAAACATCATATTTGTTAAAAACATACTTAACTTCCCTAACAATGAAATCAACTTTGATTTAGTAGAAGATTTATAAATCTGATTTACAACTTTTATTTGAAGTATATGAACATTAACTTTGTCACTACCGGACATAAATAGACCTTTCAAATTAAAAGGGAAAATATGGAAAATGGAGTCCCACCTAGTTCTTAAGAAAACTATTATTGGTGGATTTTGTCGAGTTAGTATCGGACCCTGAATCATGAGTCTCACAACTCAATAATTTCTTTTAGTTTTCCTTTTTGTTTTGTTAAAAACATTGTGTTAGGTCTATATTGGTCTTTAAAACTAGAAGATTCATTGACCTAACCGTTAAAACCCAAGTTTTAAAAAAGCATATAGTTAACTTGACATCAACTCACCGACACATATTTTTTAAAGTTAAAAATATCATGTTAGGCCTACATCGGTTCCTAAAAACTATGAGACATGTTTTCCTAGCTATTTAAAAATCAAGCTTAGATGAAAACATGATGCAAACTTGATGAAATTTGTCAACACAATTTTTATTCTTGTTTAAAAAATAAATATTTACATGCACACGCACATAAAAAGGTGACAACACAAATATACAAAATGATAATAATTTTATTTCAAATCCAATAAAAATAAAATAACAAATGCATGTGTGAGAAATTGCTAATTTCTAAAAATAAAATTTTTCACACGTATAAGTAAAAACATGACAAAACAATTTTATAAAGTTCTAATAACATTATTAAAAGCCATTAAAAATAAAATAAAACAAAAGGAACATAAAAAAATTGAATGAGTGAAAAGTTGCTGATTTCTAAAAATAAATTTTTTTCAAACGAATGCATATGTAAAAAGGTGACATTAGAGTTTTATAAAATAAATCTAATACTATTTGAAAGTCTATACAAATAAAATAAAATTTTGGTGAATAGTAACCTCCATGCAAAAAACTAGGGTAAAAAAAAGAAAAAATGATTTAAAAAAAAGAGTTAAGAGTTTTACCCTAAAACTTGTTCTAAACGAGGAAGGAGCTATTTTGATGGATGATGGTGGCTAGTGATGCAAGTGATGGGGTTGGGTCACAGGTTGGTTCAGTTTTGGGTGGTTTTCTTGAGCTTTTTTTTTCATGTTTTTTTCTTTTTTCTCTCATTTTTCTCCTTTCTTTTTCTTTCTTTCTTTTTTTTTTTTCTCTTCTGCTACTTTAGTAGCTCAGACCACCTCCATTTATAGCTGAAAAACTCCTTTTATTCTCTTTCTCTCTCTTGGTATTCTTCCCTCTCTAACTCAAGGTGTCTTTGTTTTTTTTTTTTTTTGCTTCACCTCTTTATTTATAGGCAAGAATAAAGGTTCTAGAACTCTTCTTGGTGGTATGATCATGGTCATTAGTCTTTTTAGGTTAGAGCATGTTTATTTTTGCATTTCAAAAGCGTTTTTGGAAAAAATTGAATTGAATTTTATTTTTTTCTTTGCTTTAAATTAATATTTTTGATGTTTTTATATCATTTTGATGTGCTAATGTCAAAAATAATTTTTTTTAAAAAAAATTATTTTTGATGTATTTCCTAGCAAAAATACTTTGACAAACAATCGCTATCACACTCTCAAACACCCCCTTAATCTCAACCTTTCGCAGTAATTTTACACATTGGACGAGATGCTCAAGTTGCTCTTTTCACACTAATTTTTGCAGTGTTTCAGAAGTTTAAAGCTTTATTTCTTGAGCTAGCCATATAGTAACATGCATATAAGGAGAGTGATGTGTTTCTTGGGTTGAGTAAGAGGTATGGATGAGAGAAATGAAAGGCCAAACATCTAACCAAAACAATGAAGAAAAAAGAAAACAAATAAACATGCACAGTAGCCTTGGGAAGAAGAAGGTATTATTTTGGTGTCATACACCAAAACAATATCTTTTTAGCCTTTTGTTTTTTTTTTCTTCTTGAGTGAAACGACGCTATTTCACGTGAAACAAGCTATTTCACGTGAAACAAACTATTTCAATTAAAATGAAGTGTTTTGTTTCACTTTTCCTTTTTTTTTTATTTATTGTAAAACGATGTTGTTTTTAAGTAATGGGAAGTTTTTTTTTAAATGGTCCCCTAAGTTTGGTCCTCGAACATTTAATTGTTTTTTTTAGCCATTCAATCCTTTTCTCTTTATTTCTTTCAATTTTGTTTTTTATTACATTAAATATAGACCTTTAATATTGACACTAATTTCAATTTGGTCCTTGACTTCTAATTTACAATGTTTAACCAATTTCAACTATTTTCTAAAATTTCTTCTCTTTTTATCCCTAATTGTACTAAAATAGTCCCAATATTAATGTGTTTTCTAATTTAGTCCTTTGCTTTCTAGTTTATAATTTTTAGCTAATTTCAACACGTTTATTTCAATTTCTTCTTAATTTCACCCATGATTGCAATTTTTTTAAATTTTTTTTGCTTTTTTTCTTTCTTTGATTTTTTTGAAATATGTTTTTCTTTTTTTACTAAAATATATTTTTGGATATTTGAGAGGGGTCAAATATTTAGTTATAACAGTTTCCCCCTCTTTACAATGTTTACGGTACAAAATTGCTTTTTCTTAGGCTTTGTTTAGCAAGCTTGTAAAGAAAAGATTGGAGTCTTGCTGGACTCAAATTAGTGGCGCCCTCCTGGGCTAAAAAAAAATACAAGAGCTTTGTTGGGCTGAAAATAATAAAGAACCTTGTTGGATTCAAATTTGTTAGAGTCCTACTAGGCTTAAAAAGAAAAAAAAATTGTAAGATCCATACTAGGTTTAAAATAAAATAGAACCTTACTAGGTTTAAAATTTTTAGAGTATTGCTAGACTTAAATTCACTGGAACTTTGTTGGGCTAAAAAACAAAAACCCCAGGAATCTTGTTGGGCTAAAATAAAAGGGAACCTTATTGGGTTTAATTTTATTGGAGTCTTGTTAGATTTAAATTTGTTGGACAATTGTTGGGACCAAAAAGAAAAAAGAATTTGCAAGAGCCTTGTTGGATTCAAAATAAAAGAGAACCTTGTTGGGTTCAAACTCAAATTCATTGGAGCTTTGTTGGGCTTAAAAAAAAATTACATTATGCTAGTTCAAATTTGCTAGAGTCTTGTCGGACTCAAATTCGTTGAAGCCTTGTTGAATTCAAAATAAAAAAGAACCTTATTGAATTTAAATTTATTAGAGTCTTGTTGAATTTAAATTTGTTAGAACCTTGCCAGGTTTAAAGAGAAAAAACAAATTACAAGAGCCTTGTTCAAAGTAAAAGAAAACCTTGCTAGGTTTAAATTTTTTGATATGTTATGCCAATTATATACAAAAGAAATTAGGTGGTTACCTGTAAGAAATATACGCCTTCTTTTAGTTTCAACTCTTCCCTTGGTAATTACAAAAAAGAAAAAAAAAAACTAAAAGACATCAGTTTTTTATTGTGGCCTTAGACTCATAGCATTTTGGATTAGAATGGTGTTATGACATTTAAGCCTTTCTTCACAAAATTAAAAGATGTTGCTTTTAAGGGTGTTTTCGTATTTTCACAGGGATTCAATCAGCATTGCTGAATTTATTAGGGGCAGTTTGATCTTCACATAAATTTTTGGCACAATATAATGGTTTTTTAACCTTTAAAGCAAAATGACATGTACCTATCACTTAGGGGTATTTTTCACGTTTCAACTTTAATTGTATAGTGAATTCACGAACTTACTCCTTGAAGATCAAAAAAGAAACGGGTGTGCAAGGGCATTTATGTAATTTTCTTTTGATTTTTGGGTAATTATCGAATTGAGAAAGGGGTTGTTGTGTCTTTTACCAGTTATATTATATTATTTAGATTATTAAATTGGAGGCGCGTGGGGGCACCAAAACAATTGTGGTAGTGTCTACGGCCAAGATATGTGATCAAATGGTAGCTTTCAAGGCAAAAATGGAATCATCTTAGTGGTGCCTACTTGACTAGGCGGCACGTGTTTCTTCTCCGCCTTTGATTCGCGATCAATGGTCATTGCTTTTTTTTTCTTTTCTCTCTCATCCTAGGAAAGCATGTTGTCCATAAGAAAATTCAATACAACTCCTTAATTAGTTTTGTCTTCAAATTTGATCCTTGATCATTTGATTCATATTTGTTTTATTTGAAATAATTTATAAAAAAAGATATTGTTTTCAATTTCATTCCCAATGGATTTTCTTATCTTTGAAATTTGGTCTTTACATAATTCAATGCAATCCTTCAGGTTTTTTTTTTTTAGATTTCATCCATGATCTTTTGATTAGCATTTTTTTATTTAAAATAATTTATAAAATTAGAATTTTTTTCAATTTCATCCCTCATGGATTTTTTTCATATGTTTAATTTGGTTCCCATTATTTTCATTTCTATTTATTGCATTTAAAATGGTTTTATAGAATTAGTTTGTTTTTTTTATTTCATTCTTCTCAGGTTTTTTTTCCCTGTTGAATTTTTAATTTTAATTTTATTTTGTGATTTCATCGTGTAACATTAAATTTTTCGGGTGTTGGCCTTCTTGATTGAGTACAAGTCTATAGCTTAACGGGTTACGAGTTTGAGATATTAATATGGAGTTAGGAGTTTCATCCGAATTTGCTGAGTTTTTTTCATTCCTTTTTTTAATATGTTTTTTTTGTTTCATCATTCAATGTTTTTTTTCATTTTTGATGGGACTTTTCTGACTTCTTAAAAGTAATACGGGTTACCTCGGGTTTTTTTTTTTTTTTTGTCTTTGCTAGATCTACCTCTTTTAAAAAGAAATTACTTAAATTAGATTATTTCATCCTTCAACATTAAATTAATCTAGTATTGCCTCAATTTTTTCTTTTTTTATGCTCTTTGTTAGATCTTGCTTTTTTAAAAATATATTTTTTAATGAAATTAGTTTATCTCACTCTTCAACATTAAATATGATGAAATTAGTTTATCTCACTCTTCAACATTAAATATGTTTTACATTGAGCTTCTTAATCGAGCCCAGGTATGAAATTTAACGGTTTGCGACTTTGAGGGATTGACATGTGTTTAGAAGATTCATTCGAATTTGCTTGGTTTCTTTCCCTTTTTTAGATCATTTTTTATCAGTTTCATCTTTAGATGTTTTTTTTCCACTTCCTGAGAGATTTTCCATTCGTTTTGAGAAAAAAAAAACGTGTTACCTAAATCTTTTTTTTTTCAAGCTTTGTCCAATTTTGTTTTTTTTTATGAGGATTTTTACTTTTAAATTAAATATAAGTATCACATGTTTTTTGTGCTTTATTCCAATTTCTTTTGAAAACCGGGCTAGCCTAAGGGTGCAACATTAGTCCTTCATTCCAAGCTTGGGTCATGAGTAAACCCGTCGAATCGAGCATAACTTTAATTTTGATTTTTTATTTTTTTTTCAAATTGAGTCCTCACTCTCTTGATTTTGATTTTTGTTTTGTATTCTTTTGTGAAGTTGTGGCCTTAAGAATTTTTAATTTTACCCTTCAATTCAATATTTGATGATATTTGAGGTTTTGACCCTAAATGTTTTTATTTTTAATTTTTATTCCTCCTTTTATCAAATTTTATTTTATTTTTACTTTTTTTGTGCATTGTTTTTTTTTTTTCATCTTTCAATGTTTTGATTCTTGAAAATTGACGGTTGTTATTTTTTAAAAAAAAATTTGTATGATGTTGAGTAAATTTTTTTTTTAAAAAAATACATTTACAACATTTAAACATTGTTTTTTTTTTTTTTACAATTTAAAAAATTTGACGTCGCAGGGCAAGCTACCTAGTTATAACAAAAGTTAAATGGTGTGGGGAAATCACTGTAGATCAAGAGACCTTTTACTATGGATTATAATAGTAGTTTCACTTTCAATTTTTCATCTTTTTACGAGACGTTTCTTTGGCTTTTTATTTCTTCCCCAACGAATGGGTGGCGCCCGCGCCATTAAGGAGGCAAGTGTGACACTTACTAGTGGCCAAATTTGGCAATCCACCATCTCACTAGATGCGTAGTCGTGCTCTCTTTCATATGGTTTGACGCATGTAGACAAATAATGATTGGATTGTCGTTGGTGATCAATTGCTTGTGTTTTTTCTTTCTTTTCTCTCTTCTGAACTAAAGTGCACAATTGTCTTCTTTGTTTGTTGTTTGTCAAGTCAGACATGGTTTCCAGACCCAAGCGCCTAGGCCTGGCAACCATGCCAATTCGCATGTTTTGGTCTGCCATACCCACGCATGGGTCAAATGTTTGGGAAAAAAATTTAAAATTTTTCAAAAGCATAATTGGACTGCAAAAATAAATACTGCCTCATGCAAGCAAGATTTTTCATTCATATGCATATAACTTAACTGCAAACTTTTTTATTTATTTGTGCAACTTATTTTATAAATTTGTTATATTCGGCGAGGAAAGAATGGAAAAGAATATTGAGTTCTAAGTGATTTATTTCAAGTCTTCAAAAATAAACTTCTCTTTTTTGTATGTATTGTGGATGAAAATATTAATTTTATGTTTCTATCCAAGTGTTTGATAGTTTTTTTTTAAAGGGCCCATGCTTTTTTAAATTTGAGATATTGTTTCATAATCTAATTTTCAAAGTTTGTTATAAGAAGAGTTTATTCTACATTATAACTATTAGTATATATGGAAATTTGAAATATATGATCATAAAAGAAAACTTTTGAACTGATAGATTATGTTGTAGGAAAAGAAAATATTGTATATGTAAAAGACTTATTGTCCTTTTAACTATCTTAATTTGTACAATTTTATAAATGATTTCTTCACTAAAATTAGAGATTAATAAAAAAAATTGAGTGGATTTTAGGGATGCATTTCGCAACCATGTATGGGTTTGACATTGTTGTCAGACCCAGACGCTTGGGTTTGACATGACTACCAAACCTGCATCTGGGTCAAAATTTTTAATTTTTTTTAAAAACATGATTGGACTACAAAAAAAATACTGTCTCATTCAAGCAGGATTTTCATTCACATGTAGTAGAACTTAACTGCAAACTTTTTTTTTGTTTGTGCAATTTATTTTATAAACTTGCTATATTTGACAAGGAAATAATGAGAAAAAAATATTGAATTCTAAGTGATTTATTTCAAGTTTTTAAAAATAAACTTTCTTTTTTTTGTATGCATTGTGGATGACAATATTAATTTTATGTTTCCATCCAAGTGTTGAATAATTTTTTAAAGGGTTCATGTTTTTTTTTTAAATTTGAAATGTTGTTACATGAACTAATTGTCACAGTTTGTTACAAGGAGAATTTATTCTACATTATAACTTTTAGTATATATAAAAATTTGAATATATGATCATAAGAGAAAACTTTTGAATTGATAAATTATGTTATAGGAAAAGAAAATAATGTATATTTAAAAGACTTATTATCCTTTTGATTATTTTAATTTGTGCAATTTTATAGTTGATTTATTCACTAAAATTAGAGATTAATAAAAAGAATTGATTGAATTTTAGGAACGCGTGTAACAACAATGTCAGACCTGCGCCTTGGTCTGACAACCACGCCAGACCTAAGCTACTCTGGTCTGGCAATCATGTTTGGGTCTGATATGGTTGCCAGACCCAAACGCGGGTCTGGTATTGGTTGGGTTTGATATGGCTGTCAAATCCAAGGCATTTGAGTTTGACTGACAAAGAGTTGAGTAGAGGTTTAAAAATTAATCCATTTTATTAGATTTAATAACACTATTAAAACATCTTCATACTCTTAAATTTTTTTATATTTTAAAAAAATTAATATTGACCGTTGTGGACCATATGCTAATATACTATTAATAACTAAATGCTCTCATATTTGCTAATATTACTACCATTGTATATGCTGATATATACGAAATGTAACATACTTTTTAAGTGCGTGTGTGTGTGTATGCCGACATGCATTTGTTTTTAATTCTATTTATTTAAAGGGGTGTTTTTGTTAACTTTATTAAAATTACTGGAACCAAAATCAAAAGGCTCGTACGTCCTTTTTTTTTATTATTATTATTTTTAATTAATTTCTCCACTTGTATTCTTCATTTATTTATCTTTTTGGTGAAAATTCTTTCTATTTATATTCTGAGGTCTCTCTGGTTCTGTGTGGGCGTGTCGGGGGCAGAGCTGAAGATGGGTGATCATTCAGTAACTGTAACTGACAATAACAATCATCAAAGCACTGTAATAGAAATATATCCTCTGGGTAGTTATTACTTTGGATCCAAAGACCCTATTGCTTTCAGGGATGAGACTATAGCTGACCGTGTCCAAAGAATGAAATCCAAGTACTCTCTCTCTGTTTTCTTTTCTTTTTTGTTCAATATAGTAGCTCTATTCTTTTTTCAGTCCATTGATTTTGTACTAACTTGAGAATTGTATTTTTAATTAATTTGTTTGTTTAAATTCAGCTTTAGTGCTCGTGGACTGAGGACTTCTGTGCAAGCTGTTATGCTGGTTGGTTCATTGCTTTCTTTCAATATCGCCTTTCTTTTAAAGTCTTTATTCTCTATGTTTTTGTTTGATTGTCTCTTGAAGTTGTTTGAGGGCTTGCTGAATGAAAATTAGCACAGTAGTGTGTCTATTGCTAGTGTTTTATTTGCTGTTTTTGATTTAATCTTGAAAGAATTGATAGATAAAATCATGTGATGACCATAACGAACATCATGTAGTTTTTTCAAGTTTTAGCAAATTGATTAAAACAAGTAGGAACTTGGGAAGACGGGCATCTTGTAATACAGGATATGATAAGGTTTTCGCTACAGGTGCCATAGTGGTCAAGGCAACTGGATTTCCACACTTTGATTCACATCGTTTTGAAGGGTGCAGCACCAGTCCTTAACCCCCTTCCTTTCCTTTGCTTTATAAAGGAGAAATGAAGGTGTGCGATGTCGAGACTCTATGAAAAAGCTTAGAATCCGCAATCTTTTCAATCCTGTGGCTAAGAAAACTTGGAATATGATAACATATTGAACAGAGGATTTTATGTATGTTACGTAAAGTTGAGCTGTTCAAACGTCTCCCTCTAGCGTTTAAGAAACATCTGAAACTAGCCTTTGATAACATGTTAAAATGAACAGTTTTAATGTTTCAACTGTACAATTACGAAATCTTAGCATTTGATAATACATTATACTAAAAGGTTTATATGGTTGTTAAATCAGGTTGAGCTGTTTAAACATCCCCATCTTTTGCTATTGCAAGTAAGAAATGCTTTCTTTAAGCTACCTGGTGGTCGATTAAGACCAGGTGAATCAGGTAAATCTTAAACTGTAATTAAGCAATTCTATGAACTGAAATTAGGAAGGTAAATCGCTCTTGAACCAAGGGGTATGCTTCTAAGGAATTATTGAAGTATATGTTTTTGGACTTTTCAGATATTGATGGATTGCAACGTAAGCTATCAAGAATGCTTTCTGTGAATGAAGATGAAACTGATCACTGGGAGGTAATCAAAATTGTGTTTAGTTGTGGTATTACCCTTGCATGTTCTGGGAGGTTACGGATTATCAATGTTTTAGGTGGGAGATTGCCTTGGAATGTGGTGGAGGTCTGACTTTGAAACCTTGTTGTATCCGTACTTGCCCCCTAATCTCAAAGTGCCTAAGGTAAGTACACTGAAACTGTTCCCTCAAAGTTCTGGTTTCTTAAGGTCATTTATTATACTTGTTTCATTATTCAGGAATGCACGAAACTCTACGTTGTAAAGTTACCAGCCAGTCGAAAGTTCATTGTACCAAAGAACCTTAAACTGCTTGCAGTTCCTTTATGCCAAGTTCATGAAAATCATAAGGTATAACTAACTATTTTCGAGGATCGGCAAACATCAATGGTGTTTGGATGTCCGTAGAGATTAAATCAGTGCTCAAATTTTTATTTTACAGAAGATTTATTTGGCTTTATTACGTTGTCGAATGCATTTAAGTAGTCCTTCCTTGAGAGAGGAAGTTTGGGGGATATTGATGGGCTGCTGTCTTTCCCTTCAGTCTTGCTGATTGTAGTCTCATATTCATATTGCATCACTAACTTGTTTCTCCAATTGCTATCAGATTGCTCCTAAATCCTAACTGATTCAATTGCCTTGGACATCTCTTTGTTAAAATTTCCTAAAGGTGGTTTTCATTTCTAATGCCCAACAATTATAATATTTTGTAGACATATGGACCAGTAATATCAGGAGTTCCGCAGTTGCTATCAAAATTCTCCTTCAACATCAACTATTGAAGAAGGCTCGGTCACTGTGTTGCGGATGCTATGGGTTAAGTATAGAGAAAATAGTATAATGTTTACCTGGAAATAATTTTTGTCCCAGGATATGTACTTTTTTAGTGAAATCTTGAACGGATGTGTTGTTTTTACCATACATTTTACAAGCTGTAGCTGTTGATGCTTTGTAATGAAAACATATCAAGTTTTTGTGTTACGGTATTGTTTGGATGTTCAATGCACATAATATAGTTCAATACAAAGTTTTTATGTATTTATTTGCCATTGTTTGGAATTCGTGATAGTACATCCAAACTGAGTTTAGCAAAGAACCAAAAGGCATTAATAATGTGAAACTGAAGAAAGATGTTACCTTTATCCATATTATGCCATTCCAAGAAATATGTATTTTGAATGTTTATTTCACTAGATTTTCATTATTTAAGGCTCATAAATAAACAAAATTTTAATCCAAGCATGAAATCTTTGAAAAGAAGAAATTATTAACCTGTTTCCTTTACTTGATGTTTGTGAATCCTGAACTTCGCAATGTTGGCATCCAATAATGATCATCTCTGCTCAGACTGGCAACTATAGTTTTTTCAAGTCTTAACAGGTTCTTTGGAGGCGTTCAGGTCAATGTTTTTTTTCTTGTGATAATTGCTGAGGAAGCAAGCTTCCTTTAACTTACTGCTATCTTCTAGTTTTTTCTAATTGTTTGAGCTGGGTGAGGAAGCTAGCTTCTTTCATCATACCTAAAGCTTATAGGCTGGTACTGTCACAATGTTCCAGTCCGTGTTGCTGTCAGACTCATTTTTTCCGGCCAACTACAGCTAATTTTCATGTTGGATGAATATTTTATTGTTGCCGCTTCATGCGTTAGACGTAAGACTGGAGTTAGGTTTGGCTATTTCCATCAGCTAGCTTCAACTTTTATTTTGATCCTTTAAAAACAGAGTTACTGGCAAAATCTGTGTTGAGTGACAATGGTGAAGCAGTTGGCTTATCTCCTGGTTGTAGCAAGTTATTCTTCTGCACTAATCTAACCTTTATCCACCCATACCAAACACTTCGCCAATCATACCAAGGCTATATGGAAAGGGTTTGAGTTGGCCCCCATATTTCAAAGTTGTAAACACCATGCCCTGCAAAGATATTGCACTTGGTGGGCTCTGAAATATTGAATGGAGGGAGAAGTTTCCCATTTCTAATACCTGTGACATGTATGTCCATTGCAGAACACAGGCCACGGTTTAAAAAAGAGAGAAAAAAAAAAGCTTCTGGTTTTAATTGGGTCATGACAACTAGAGAGATGACAGGCAAATCATGAATCTATAGACGACTGTTAGATTGAGAACACAATTGATCAGTTTTTTTTTTGGATGCATGCATGCATGCATGCTTAAACAGAAGAAATTGAAGTAGAGAAAATATAGTCTTTTTATGCTGATTTTCTTACTGGGAGGCTTTTGGTTTTGTGTTTCTTGTGGGGTTTTCCTCCTTGAAGTAGGCAGTGGTATCTGAAGCCATTTTGTTCTACTTGGATTTATTTATTTATTTATTAACCCATTCAACAATTTTTATCTACCACCCAATGCAAATTGGAGAGAGCTACAAAACTGGATAATGTGTTCTATCAACGAGCAAGGCAAATGGTGCATGCGCTAGCTACCCTCCCTAATATTGCTCTAAATTGTGATCTGTGAATCATAAGCTCACTTGTCCAGCAATAAACACAGGGAAATCGCAACATTATTTCCCTGTAAGTAAGCTAGTTTTGGTCAACATGCTCTTAGGAAGAATGTTTTTATCTGGTTTTTTACGGCTCGTTTGGTATTATAGTAATGATTATTTTTTAAATTATTTTTTATTTAAAAATAAATCAAAATAATATTTTTATTTTTATTTTTTACACCATACAAAACATGGAAACAAGTTTAAATTCCTAGGAAGCTAGTATCAGGATTAAGATCACCATTTCATATTTCAAATTCAAATGTCTTTGTATTTAGTAACAGACTCCTTAAGTCTAGGTGTAAATCAACTTCTCTGTAATGTATATGTACACTCTTTTCATTAATGGAATGTAGGGCAATATCATAAGTAAACTGCTAAGCCTACATGGTATCAGAGCAATTCAAGGTTCTCCTTCATTAGTCTCTCTTCTCTTCTGCTAAAACACGGTTTTAGCAATACTAATTTTTTTTTTTACTTCCCAAACACGAAACCATGACCACCCCAACCAACTCCTCAGATATTCACCATGAGGTTTCTCTCATTACCATCAATACCATTGCTCAAACACCTCTTAAACTAACTTCTATTAATTACATCTCTTGGAAACTTCAATTTGAAATGCTATTCATTGGGTATGATCTCATTGGATATATTGATGGTTCAATACCCTACTCTCCAAACACTATCACTACAGACAACCACACGTTCCCAAATCCCTCTCACAAACTCTGGATTCGATAGGATCAACTATTGCTTAATGCCATAATCAGCTCTCTCTCGCCCACCATCATTCCTTTCATTGCCTGTGCAGGTACTGCTAAGGAAGCATGGAACATCCTTGCCAACACATATGCAAAACCTTCTCGTGGTCACATCCAACAGGTCAAGAACAAACTTAAAAACCCAACCAAAGGCACTCAGACCATCACTGAGTTTCTTCATTCCATTAAAGCATGTGCTGATGAACTTGCTATCCTAGGTGCACCAGTCGATTCAGAAGATCTCACTGACAAAATTCTCGATGGCCTAGGAGATGAATACAAGGAACTCGTTCGAGCAATCCAAGCTCGTGACACACTCATCTCATTTGATGAGCTGCATGAAAAACTTCTCTCTTTTGAAGCTCATGCAACAACAGAAACCTTAGCTACGTCCTTTCCCATTACAGCCAATCCCATGCACAAGACTGATCCTACATGGCGTGCCCCTCATTTCAACAATCCTCGTCCCTCTTATTCCTCACCTGCCACTACTCACCAGTGGCGTTCCCCTCATTTCAGACCTTCCCATTCACCAATTAACAACTCTCCCTATCGCCAACATCGGCCTCCATCGAAACCATATCAAGGTTTTTGCCAAAATTGTGGCATTCAAGGTCACACAGCCAAACGATGTCCCTCATTCCAACTGATCCCAATTCAGTCTTCAGCTACTAAGCATTCCTCAGCACAACATTCCACATCTTCTTGGCAGCCACGAGTTAATTTTGTCACCAAAACTGCCTCTACTAATACAACTTGGCTCCTTGACAGTGGTGCCTCTCACCATGTGACTGCAGATCTTGACAATTTGTCACTCCACTCCCCCTACAATGGCCATGATGATGTCATGATTGGCAATGGTACCAGTCTCTCCATCACACACACTGTTCTACAAAAATTTCCTCTCCCCACTCCACTTTTAAATTGTCCAATGTCCTTTGTGTGCCAACTATGAAACGCAACTTAATTTCTGTCTATCAGTTTTGCAATTCTAACAATGTTTCAGTGGAATTCTTACCATCTTCGTTCTTTGTGAAGGATCTTCAATCAAGGGCACTTCTGTTTCAAGGCAACACTAAGGATGGAGTGTATGAATGACCGGCTTCTAACCCTGCGTCTACACCAATCTTAGCTTTCTCCACAATCAAAACTACCTGCACCAACTAGCATCATCGTTTAGGACACCCAGCATTACCTATTTTACAGCACATTTTGTCTAATTATCAATTAGAATCCTCATCTTCTATCACCAATGAATTCTCCTGTAATGCTTGTCTCTGCAATAAAAGTCATAAATTGCCATTCTCTACTTCTACTCTAGTATCCACGAAGCCTCTGCAAATTATTTTTTCTGATGTTTGGACCTCTACAGTGACATCTTCTAATGGCTTCAAGTACTACATCATATTTGTCGATCACTTCACCAAATATCTTTGGTTTTATCCTCTCACGCGTAAATCTGAGGTTCTTGACGTTTTCCAACGTTATAAATCCATTGTTGAGAATTATTTTAACCAACGAATTGTCACTCTCTACTCTGATAATAGAGGTGAGTATTCTGCACTCAAAGCCTTCCTTTCAAAAACTGGAATCACTCACCTCACAAAACCCCCACATACACCTGAATTGAATGGCTACTCCGAAAGACGACATCGTCACATTGTAGAAACTGGTATTGCACTCCTCACCCATGCCTCCCTTCCATTATCCTTTTGGCCTCAAGCATTCAGTACTGCTGTCTATTTAATAAACAGAATGCCTACCAAAACACTCCAATTCTCTAGCCCCTTTGAATTAATTTTCCAAACTGCACCAAACTACTCTAAATTAAAAAGCTTTGGCTGCTTATGTTATCCATGGCTTCGTCCTTATTCCTCACATAAGCTAGAACCAAAGTCCAAGCCCTGTGTCTGCATTGGTTACTCATTATCACAAAGCGCATATCCCTGTTTTGAGCCTAAGACTTCCAAAACCTATGCTTCCCGTCATGTCAAATTTGTTGAAACAATTTTTCCCTACACCAGTCTCACATCCATGTCACCTTGTCCATCTCACCCACCAGCTGTCTCCTGGTTTTCACCTGTTCTCACAGTTTCTATGCCTCTTCCAGCACAGCCGCCTTCTAGCACTCTTGAAGTACATGCACCAGAACTGCCTCCTGCTGTTGATCCTTCTCCATCTTCTTCATTGATCTCCCAACCTATAGTAAGTACAACTCCCCACTTCCAAGACTCACAAACCAATACTGCCCAACTCCCTAACCATCCCATGATTACCAGAGCCAGAAATCATATCACAAAACCAATACAGAAGCTGAATCTTCATGCAACATTAACCTCCTTCACACCTCAAGAGCCGACTTCCATTACACAAACTATCAAAGATCCAAACTGGAGAAATGTAATGTCAGCTGAATATAATGCTCTTGTTAGCAATGGCACATGGGAACTTGTCTGTCCCACGACAGCCACCAACATTGTAGGCTGTAAATGGATATTTCGTATTAAAATGAATTCTAATGGCTCTGTTGACAGGTATAAGGCACGCCTTGTGGCCAAAGGTTTTCATCAACGGCCAGGTGTAGATTACCTTGAAACGTTTAGTCCAGTTATAAAGCCAACAACAATTCGCCTGGTGCTTAGTCTTGCTGTCGCCAACCGTTGGTCACTTCGCCAGTTGGATATCTATAATGCATTCCTTCAAGGCAGTCTTTCAGAAACAGTATTCATGGCTCAACCACCTGGCTTCATTGATTCTGATCATCCCAACCATGTCTGCAAACTACACAAAGCTATCTACGGCCTCAAACAAGCTCCAAGAGCATGGTATCATGAATTGCGATCATTTCTACTGGCTGCTGGTTTCACAAACTCTCATTCTGACACTTCTCTGTTTACTCGAGCAACTGGCAACAACCTGCTTTACCTGTTGGTATACATTGATGATATTATCCTCACTGGTAACAATGCTGATTTTGTGTCTCAATTTGTTACTCGTCTAGCTCAGAGGTTTTCTCTAAAAGATCTTGGTAATCTCTCATACTTCCTTGGTGTTGAAGTTGTTCCCTATCCCAGTGGTATTCTTCTTTCCCAGCGGCGATACATTCAGGAACTGCTTGCCAGAACACACATGGAACAAGCTAAACCTGTCCTTACTACATTGCCAACCAACTCCTCATCCCTTACATTGTCTTCTGGTTCCCCTCTCTCCAATCCTACTGAATACAGAACAGTCGTTGGCAGCCTCCAATACTTATCGCTCACACG
>Ga0307507_10006889_pt1 | contig 16949 bp, 13 predicted proteins | sample 7_EM_MG_FD_207223 | JGI IMG/M metagenome (GOLD analysis project Ga0307507, IMG submission 207223) | Populus trichocarpa ectomycorrhiza microbial communities from riparian zone in the Pacific Northwest, United States - 7_EM | ecosystem: Host-associated > Plants > Roots > Unclassified | place...
AGTCATGAGTTTCGCGCATGTGACCCCATTAGGGCACATGACTTGTTTTATGAGTTTTTGATTGGTTACGAGATAGGGCGCAGCCGACTCAGACGAGTCAGCTGATGGATTTCACACTATGACTCACTATGAGTCATGAGTCGCGTGACGAGAAGGGATGAGTCACGCAGGGTTAGGGTTGAGGGAAGAACCCCTATATAAGGGCACCCTCGGGGCAGGAGATTTGGGTTCTTCACGCAACCATCTAAGTACTTTCATACACTATACGTTCAATCAAAAAGATCTTTATCATACTTCCACGAACCAAGACCCGACGGTCTTATATGAGCCTAGCGATCGCCGTTGCTAGATAGGAGTCAAAGGACTTAGCTATCGCAACCGCTATCAAAGAGCGAGGGAAGTGATCGTTAGGAAACTATCGGTTACCTGCTGCAAGTATCACCCGGGGAGTAGAGGATTGTAACAGCTGAAGGAAGAGTGATCTTGAATAATATTACTTTACTTTTGTGAGAAAATACACCCCTCTTGAGTTTAGTTTATGCCATATAGGTATTATTCATTACAGGCAGGTTAGCTGCTGGGACTTGGAAGCCAGAGGGGAAGGGCATATCTACATAGACAGTGATTTTTCACCTTTCTGTACATATTGTTAGACTACGGTGACTAGGAAAGAATGAGCTTTCTCTTTGCTTACATGTTGTTTTATTATTTTCTTGTTTTTGCTATTTTCTTCAGTCACAAACTACCAAAGCAAATGCAAGAGTCGGACAATATTATTATTTGAAAAGGCAGCCTTATGCTCTATAGAGGAAATACAGCAGTGGAGACATTTTTTTATCCGGGTACTAGGGAAAGGAGAGATATATATAGCTTTCAACAACACTACAGATTATACTTTGCCGCTGTGAAAATGAATGGTGAGTAACTCCCTTTATCTTATATCAGTACTATTAATTCTGGGTAAACTGAACCCACTACTATTCTTTGTATAGTGTTTACTATTACTGGAAAAGTCCTTTTGCCACTGGGTCAGCCTTTAAGAGAAATAGTTGCTCGCTTAAGAACTTGAAGTATGGCAGTAGATCAAGTTTACCCAAAATTTACTGTATCTCAACTTACATCCTAAGACTACCTTCTCCAGCATACCACAATACACTAAAGATTCTGAATATTCACGAAGCATTCAGGCTAATAACCCAAAAGCTGGCAACCCTGAATTTTATGATTAATTTGCAGCATTTCTTCTCATCTTGCAATATTCTGATCTAGATACTGATTATTTAATTGGCTAGTCTGGGAATGCAACTAGGACCGCCTATGGGTCACTGCTTCAATACAAAAGATACAAGGATGATGAGAAATAAGGTAGTGTTAGAATAAGAAGTATCCCGTAAGGGAGGTAATACCTGTGCTTTATGACATACTGAGAGAGAAGCTTTAGCAGGAATCAAAGGTGTGTGCAGAAGGTTTTTTTTCTCTTGATCAGTCCCAAAAGTTTGTTCACTTGTTTTTTTATAATCTGCTTGTAGTCAGTTCAAACTGTAGACTAACTCACTCAGTAGAACAAAGAAACCATCATCCTTCCTTGGACACTACGCAGCCCTCCACTCTATTTTTTTTACACTAGATTTATTGTTTCACAGTCTTTTGGATACGATTTCTTTTTTGTTCTATTTCATTATTATGATATATTCTTATAACCAATAACTATTAGTCATCTCAAACCAAGTCCTCACTTAGTCACCATTTGTGACAATAAGAGACTTAATTAATGCTACTAACAGGGAAAGGGCAAAGCTAGCTTAAATCATGACACCCCTTTGAACATAATTACTCAAACACACATGCCTGTTAGGATACGAGTTTCCATATCTTCCTCGTCCTCCTACTTTTGCTCTGGAACCATGGCCACTTTTCCCAAAAATGCCGCCACATACCACCTCAATTGAGATTTACACATCCCTGATAGGACTTTATCTCCTAAAACCTATCATACCCCTACCACCTCTTGTCATACTTGGAATTGAAATTACAAGGTAATCAGTAACAGCAGAGGGCATTGCGACCCCAGGTTTGAGATTTCATTATTTTAAGACCACAGTGAAGATCTATTGCAGTAGGTGCACAGTTTGAGATATTAAAGTTGTTGATAATTAATTCGAGGATTACGTTGGTATATCATATTCAGAGCTAGGAGTTGTGTAACCCCAAAAAACAAACTCTCGTATAATGCCCCGGTACCACGTCAACTAGCTCTCTACATAATGGGCTCACCGGGATAGGTGGCCGCATACCATAACTGTTCTTTAATCCCCCGACCCCTCAAAGAAGCCTTTCCTATGATACTGCATCACTTTTCTTCCTTTCCCACTCCTACCCAATTCAGTGCCGGTACTCGCTCTCCATAAGCACTCCGAGTGATTTTCTATGACAATATCCCTCCCTGGTAGCGCACATATTATTATAGGTACAGTCGGTTATTACTGCAACACCCTAGTTCTTCAGAAATATTTACATTCCACTTGTAACATGTTCTTCAGGAACTTCCTTTGAAAAGCATACCGGTACTCGGGGTAGGGGGTCAAGTATGGGGACTTTGGTGGGATTTCGTACGGGAGTGAAGCTCTGGCAGAATGGCGCAAACCTCCTAGGAAGGGTATCAATTATTACCACATATTGCTTAGGAGCGTAGGATCTGAACTAAAACAACATGGGAATGAATAGCTGACTCAATCCTCATTGTCTAAATAGAGTAATGTTAGACGCAGACAACAGGTAGTCCCTAAAGGTGTGATGTGGGGCCGCTATTCTAGCTACAATGGTTCTCGGCCGTTCTACAGGCGTTCTAAATCGATTTGTATTATGCTATGCGATGCCGAGTGGAGAATTTGGCCCGATAGACGAAGGAGCAGCGGGAAGGGAGAACCCCCGATCGAGATCTACGGCGAAGTGGAAAAGCGTAATAGGGCGCGTAAGCCTTGGCCGTTGGAATTGGTTATGATATACTACAGGTATTAGACGGTGCATTACGTAGTATGAAGGGGGAGGTTGCAAAGTCGGGCAGGTTTCATTGGAGCACAGTATACACAGTAGGAAGCCAAGAGGGGGGGGGAAACACTGTAAGTACGAGTACAATAGGGCACAAAGTCCGGGTACTCGCAGGTCTTGTTGCAGTAACACAAAGCTTATTGGGGAGAATTACGCAGCGCACTGTCATCGGTACGTACTCGGCATAACTTTACCCTAACTAATGGAAGCCTGCGTCTTCTCCTGCCTGGTCTGGACCACACTCCCGTGCTAGCACTGTGATTTCTCAAAAAGTTTCATACTGCCGGTGGTATGAGAGAATCGCACCACGTCTCGGCAGTCCCTCTTTCTAAAACCTCCTCTCCTAGCCATCACCGCAAAAAGCGAACCACAGACGACTATAACCGCCAATGCCAAATTCCTAGGTGAGAAGCATTTCCTCGTCTCGCTCTCGTTTACACGGGCCCCTTTCATAACCCTACCGTATTCTGAATCGTATCATACCTACTAGAGTGCTATCGTACCAGTACTTGCACGAAACATTTGCGAGCAGGAGCGCTAACACAATTATCCAAGAACACAGGCGCCAATCCTCAGCATCATGGCATGAGAATTCCGTACCCTACTTGGCGATTCATAAAGTATTCGGATACCAAGGCGCCAAGATTGGCCTGTTTTGGCGCCTTGGCATCCGAATACTTTATGAATCGCCAAGTACATGCACTGGTGCAAGTACTATATCCATCAGCGACATCCCAGCAGACTTATTTTTATTTCCAATGAAAAAAAGAGATTACAAACTATCTTAGCGTCATTAACGGGACCTACCGCGCGACTAAGGTTAAGCGAGCCCAGCTGGAATATTCAGGAACGGCGCAACCCGTGCTAGGATATCGTAGGAGATTTATTCCATGGTCTGGACTGCCGGTACCGGACGGGAGAAGTGTGGCACCAGTGCCGGCACATCACGACAAAAAAGACCTCTGTCCCTGCGAATGTACTCGTCCTGGTACTTATCGTGAAAAAATCTCGTGAATCCAGCCATCTCCGCCAGTCCTTTAATTTCCAGATTCCGAGACAAATGCTCCTGAGAAGGGTTAGCTCTTTCCTGAATCACCGTAAGATCACCCCACAGGGACCGTTGAAACTCATTAACTGATATTCGCAATTCTGTTAAACTTTTCAAGCTAAACTTATCATGGGCTGACGGGCAGATATTCCCCGACGATCCAATAGTGGATTCCATGGGGGTTGGCGGACGGCAGTGTACTGACAGTACGAGTACTCTACTGCTCACCCACTCTCCCGAATCACGTTGAATCGGATACCCTGCTGCACTATACGGAACCTACGGCATCGCTGAGCAGTCAACCACATCAGGGAGTTTTCGGATTCATGTGAAGTTTCTCCAAACCTCTCCCTGGCCCGTGGAGAGAGTTGGCCTGTTGAGCCGGATGCGACGGTAACTTGTCGAAAATCTGTGTCAAAAGAGGGAAAAACACATGGTCCGGTGAAGAGATCTAATGAGAACCTGTGGAAGGGGGAGAGTGGGGTGTGATAGAGAGAAGAAAGGAATAAGGAAAGGGAAAAGTAAAGCCAAAAGGGAAAGGGTATTAATACCGCCTATGGATATGTTTAGAGATAAGGCTTAAGATGGGAGTGAGAATATACCTTCTCTATTTTTCTTCAAATGATACGATTTTTCTCTCACTCTGTCACACCAGATAGGTTGTTTGTCCTGGATGAATTCCTTGAAGTTTCGTCCAGCATAGTGAGATGTGAGTGGGTAATAGAGCCGTACCGAGGCACAATAGATGCTAAATTTATAGTATCTCCTCTTCGGAGTAGCAAGGAGCTCAGCACAGCAAGAATGAAAGAATTGGAGAAGTGCAACATAGAAGGAAAAGCGGGGAGTTCTAGGGAAATGGGGTAGGAGGCCTGTAGATAAGAGAAAATATTTAGGGAATAAAAATTATCCTGAATGAAATACATCCAAAGATTCCGTTTTCCTATAGCGCCGGTACCTTAGGTACAATCAGGATCAACACAGAGCCGGATAGATATGCTTTGTATATATCTAGCCATCTAAACATTAAAATAAAAAAAACAATTTAAAACAATTTAAAACCGGCAAGCTCTTCAAGGATCTTTCTTTCTCTTATCACACACTCACAATGCCAAAGGAAACAACAACCTATCACCGTTGGAGGACCAGCTACCGGTATGGGAGATGAAGAAGAATAAAACGATCATGGAATTAGAAATTCCTCCCCGGGGAATTCGGAACTCGTTCGTACCGGTATCTAATACGCTTTGAAGACTTTATCCCAACATATGCCATTCTGCTTTATCAGCCGCCTCGGCTAGATCGCATTTATCGCATTTGTCTATCCGTTTATCATTTTTCATTCTAGCAAGGGGATATATAATATGGGAACAAAGGGGGCGTTGATGCCAGAACCTCTCAATTCAAATTCAGTACTTGTATATCGCGGTGCGACTGTATGAGCAGTGGTGAAACTCGGTCCTCACACCGCACCGTCCTCGGTTACGGATCTTGGATCGGACTCACGATGGGTGGTGGTGGTGAAATTGTACATGTAGATACTTGTAATTGTCGGATGTAGGGTGCAGTAGGGTGAACCTGAGCCGAGCTCTGTTAGAATGTTATTGCCGGTCAACTAGAGCCCATGGAAAATCCTCGCATACCGAATTAGACCACTTGCGAAATTTCCTTCTTAGTCGGCCAATTGGTCTGGGGCATGCCGTGTCGAGGGGGAGGGGGAGGGGGCGGGGACAGGGATTGGGGTTGACAAACGAATGGACCTTCTGTGAGGACTACGGTACAGTACAGAGATGACCTTTATCTTGCTTTCCTCCTACTAATGAGTTTGAAATCAATGACTGGGGTCACGTACGAGTGCTCGAGTGCTGCACAGTGCAGTAGTGGGCCGTTTGATAAAGGACGTGTAACGCCTTAGATTCCAGCCCCGACCATGACAAAGCCTTGTTGATCCTGAGTGAGGTAAAATCCATAGATCAGTTCTAGACGAAACCACAACCTACTCGGACGGATGCTGATTTGTTCATTTGTCTACGAGGAAATCACCCCCTGGCCTCTTCACTGATAGTATTTTATCTTCACCACAGGAAAGTTTCCCGTTCAAGTTTCGCCGGTCGAGGGAAGGGGCGTCCGAGTGGCTTGCTGCCTCGTCCCATTTGCTACAAGTACAGTATGCATTCCAGCCCGGTTCAAAATGTGGGATACTGGGCCAGTTGGATAATCGTGATACCATAATCTGCGGAGAACCAGAATACGCGAGCAAGGGACGAAGAATTGTTTGCAGCCCGAAGGGATGGAATTCTGTGTTTCCGTGGGGATTATGCGAAATGCGATTGCTGTACCCCTGAAGTAACTTCTCCCCAAGCCACGCCTTCTAACCCTTGCAATTTGTATTCTGGAAGGGTGTAGGAAAAACTTTGGTGGCTCAAAGGAGGTCTAGCGCTCAGAATACGGCTGAATCAGTGCTAACCGTACTTGTACTGCTCAGCATGGCAATGGTGGAAACGTGAGAGTCCGCGTGGATTTACCCCCCGATTCCTAAAATAGGCTAGACTCAGCATTTAAACTCGGGCGGGAGTGTCTCAGCGGGTGAGAGAAACAGCTTCCACCTTCTCGAAAAGACGCTATTCCAAACTTAGAAATCTTGGATCGGGTTCGCCACGGATGCGGGTTTTGGTTGCCCGGACCATCCGGCGCGGCAGAAACATGGGACAGGGATAGACAATTGTACTCGAGTACGTACGGTGCGAAACTAAAATGTCAGTAGCAACGGCAGACCTGGGAAACATGATCCGGATCTCTATTTCCTCTTGCGTTGGTCAGCCTTGAGGAAGTACAATTGATGGGTGAGGAACCTGGTCACTTGTTCAACACACCAATCAAAAGAAACGGCTGTTTCCAGGCTCATGTTCCTTGCTAGCAATCGAAGGTTTGGCTTGCGTTTCCAGATACCGTAAGCCAGTCGGAGAGAAACTTGCCACTAATATCGACCAAAATCAAGATCGACCCCGCTGTTCCGCACCATACCACTTTTTTATGCCTGACCCTTGTACGGTAAACTCCAACCAAGGTTTGTATGTATCAGATTCTCGGTAGGCACTCCGATGGGAGGTGACTAAGGGAGTTATGATACCTGCCCTGTTGTTGCTCGAGAAAGCCTCCTCTAGACCAGCCTGCCAGCCAACTCTCCCTATCTAATACCATCGGTGTTTCAGCCTTAAAATTGCACGCTACTAGTGGTACAAGAGTGAATGATAACGGTAATAATACTGTACAAGCACTTTTTAGAATAACTTGCATGCGCCTCGCATAGGAAAATTTAAAATTTGGGGTACAAAGTCAATAGGAAATTAGTGTGATCTCCGGGTAACCCAGAAAGGCATTGCTCAATTCATGACGGGGGACGATCGTGTGCCAGTGGATGGCTTGTGTTGCTTGGAGTTTGTTGAAAACTCTCGTTTTTAGGAAAGGACCAGGGTGGTTATGGAGCCAAGCTGTGAGACCATGCTTATGATCTGGGTTACAAGTAACATTATGAGAAATACAGTAGTTTGTTTTGCACCAATCATACATTCTCTGTCTGAGGTGTTTCCGCGAGTTTTTTTTCTTTCTTTTTCTTTTTCGGGAAAAAAGCTAATAACAACAAATGCACCTACATCTAGTTTACCCGTGAAAAGATCTTTGGATCTTTTATGGATTTTTTGTGATTGCGTTTTTCTTGGCTGGAGGTTGACGTACAGTATTAATTTCCTAGCCATAGATGGAACTTTGCGTTTTGGAGTGCGGTATGATACAGTACGGTACAGTACAGCACAGGTCTGAATTTAGTGTGGGTGCTCCGGTGTGCACAGACAATCTGCCATGCAAATTCTTTGATCCCTGTGTTCTGGTATAATAGTGGAGTGCTTTTAAGGGGTTCATGTGAAGATATCGCTGGTGTTCTACGTTCTACAGGGAGAGTCAAGGATTGGTGGCATAGAGTGGTACCGGTACTGTGTTATAGTTGGCTTAAACAGGACTAGGTCTAGTGGGTCATGTTTAGGGGACTGGAAAGTGTGTTTATCTAATGGAGTGCAGTACTGTACTCGTACTGTACAGTACTGGCACCGATACGCTATGGTACTCTACTTATGAGATCTAACGAATAAGCAGGCTAAAACCTAGTCTACCATGAGAGAGAACACAAGGCGGGAAGGAAAGGTGAGAATTGTATCACTGGTATTAGAAAAAAGCCGGTGTTATTCCATCGTGCATAGGCACCTAGAGTGCGCTTCACAAGGATGAGATATCTCCATCCCGCGATCTCCATCTAGCCAAATGGCAATCATGAAAAAAAGCGGTAGTCTAAACCAAGGCTTTCGCAACCCATCAATCAACCCGCTGGCCGCTTACGTTCAGGGGGAGCATCAGACTTCTGATTGGCCCGCGAGTTCTACCCTGCGTGTCCCACCGGCCATCGCAGCACCCGAGTAAGTAAAAAGTCTCCCCGAGTCTAAGGGACTACGATACTGGAGTAGTATAATACTGTGCAAGTATATCGGTAATTACTATTACCGGTGTTATTGTTATCATCAGCACCATACCGTATCTCAATCGCATTAGTGTGCTCTGGCTGGCTTGTGTTTGTTTTTTGGCATTTTTTGGTGTGCGAGGGTTCATGCAAGGGGTTTCTCTTTTTTAGATTGTGGAGAGTGTCTTGTGTGGACAGTGTGGTTGATGAGGGAAAGTTTCGCTTAATGCCACGTGTGGGCGCGCCTTTCGTGAGAGTCTGTGTGTTGTCTGTGGTTGGCGGTGCAGGGGTTGGGAAATTTTGGATGTTTTCTTTGTTTTCCCACCTCACAGTGCTACTCGAGCATACTCCTACTCGAGTACTGGTACAGTACCGGTACTCGTACTGCACGGTACGGTGCGGCGCCCCTACCTAAGGTTACCGGTGCGATACTTGCTCACCATCCATCGTTGTTTATGGTGCCTCACCCCCAGCCCTCGAGTAGAGAGGCAGAAGATGTCTAAGGATGAAAAACATACCGGAGGTTGGCTTGATGATTGATTAGCAGGGGGGGAGGAGGATCTTATGATTTCCCGCGCTTTGGCCTGGAAGGTTTTAATTAATTAATTGATGCGAGGCTGTTCGTATTAGGCTTCCCCTCCAGGCTCAACTGCAACAGCTACGCCCTTTCCACTATGGTGATGGTGGACGATGAAGCGTACCGGTATGGGATGCCTACTTTAACGGTCTACGGCAGTTCACTGCAAAAGGAGTCTAAATAAACCTCCGGACCGATGATATTCACTTGTGATACACCCCTTCCAATACCGGTATTTTCTTCTCTCTCTCCCTCCCCCCTCTGTGACCATCTTCCTGGGGCTCGATCCAGTCAGTACAAACCACATTCACACCGCCACTCCCAGAACAAATCCCTTCACAGACTCTCCAGCACTGTGTTTCATCCACTACGCGCACTTGTTCCTACATATGTACCACAGCCCGTGCGAGGCTTTCCCCATCTACTCGAGTACTCTATCTACCGATATCCTGAGAGTCCCTCCATCTACTCATCCATCATCCATCATCCATCATCCATCATCCATCATCCATCATCCATCAACACCATCATCAACACCATCACCACCACCATCATCATCGCCGGAGGCCGTCCATCCACCCATCACATCAGCTTCTGATTGTGTGTGCTACCAGAGAGAGGAAAAGAAAGAAAAAAAAGGAGAAAAGGGAAAAGAAAAGAAAAAGGAAAAAAAAAAGAGAACCAACTAACTTGGAGCCTCGCCGTGCCAGTTTGTGGCCGAATTCATCCCGCCAAGCTCCTTGCATTGCCTGTGAGGGGGGTGCCTTTTTTTTTTTTGTTGCCACCTGCCATTACTATTATTGCCTTTCTGCTCGAAGTGCCCTTGCGTGCCGTACTGTAATACCGGTCGGCAGCTTGGCCCCCGCTTCTTTTGCTGGTGTGGGAAGTGATTGATTGGGAATTTGCTAAAATGGTAATTACCTCAGCTGAGTGTTATCCTTGACTTACATGCATACATACATAACGTCGACATCATCGCCTCGCAATCTACACCTTTTCTTTCCTTCCTTCTCCTGGGAGGAATTTGCTTGTTTGCTTGTTTACTTGCTTGCTTGTTTGTTTGTTAGTGGTTCTCAAACTGAACTTTTCTTTATAGGTCAAAAAACGGCAATCGAGAGCTATGGTCATGGACTGTGACGACGGCTTTATTGTGACTTTGGAAGGACACCAACCTACCATCACCGAGCAACTGCAGCTATTACCCTTCTCGCAAAACGTCCTCTGCCTCCCACCACTAGACATACCCCCTCCTCCACCGCCGAGAAAATCTGCATCTCCATCCTCAACACCATCATCACGAGATCAATTCCCCGTCCTCGACTCCGCGGTTCGGAAGTATATACTATCATTGCACGATGCGCACGTCTCCAGAGTTCAGAAAGCGAAGAGGTTCCTATCAGAGCGCAGTAAAGGTAGTGGGAGGATGGTCTTCATGAACGGGGGTTTTGCCGCTGCACAAGTTGCGTGTCTGGAAGCGTTGAAGCAATCCTTAGCGTGGGGCGAGGGCGAGACGGAGATGCAAGAGAATGCAACGAGGGAAGCGGAATGGATGTTTCAAGATATAATGCATGGAGGCGTTCAAGCTTTGCAGTGCAATCCCTCCGACGGGAGCAGGGCAAACGGGCTCAAGAAGAGCCCTTGTCGGGGGTCTATATCTGATAGGATGCATCGGAGGATGCGTTCTGAGAGCGCCTCGGCCAGGTCCAGGGGGGGGATTCTAGAGGAGGAAGTGGCCACCCCAAGATCTGTGGCTCCGGTGCATAGCCGTCTGGGGTCTCCTATGAGCGGGTCGCAGTCTACGACCTGGGCGTCGGCTGCGGAAAAGATTGATCCCGTCATGTCCGAGGGCTCGCATCTTAGTCTTGCTACTATTGCTACGGTTTCCACGACTGCGCCCCGGTCACCAACGCCCGAGGAGATTGAGGCTGGGATTGAAATTGGGAAGGCTATCGCTGTGCATGTTAGGAGTCGGAGTAACACCACCAACACTGTTGCCCTACCAAGAGATTCCCCTCCGCCTTCGCCGCCAGTGATGAGGTCTGAGTCAAGACGAGGGAATAACGAGGATCGATTGAGAGAGAGGAGGAGATCACAAAGTATTCCCCCATACAGCGGGAGAAATAGACAGTCCCTTACAAGGAAGACATCAAGGAGAAGGGATACTGCTTTTTTAAAGATTTCTACAAAGGAGCCAGACGACCATGTTACCCCCCTCATGGACACGGTCTATTCCCCCGTGGACATAATTACCCCTCCTTCTAGCGCTGGGGTGTCGCCAGAAACTCCGACTTCCAACCAGCCTTCGTCTGAGCAGCACCACCACTCGATCCGTGATTCGTTTGGTCATATCGGAGCCCGTGATTCGGTACCTTCCACCAGGGCCACCTCGCCAGCACCTAGTTCCACAGTAGATGCTAGTGGTGCAACAATCATGCCTCCCCCCGTGGGGCTCGGCACAAACCTTAATGGCTCTCCGCCAAGTGTGGTTGGGTGCCTTGTCGGGGAGTCACTGGATCCGTTGTTTCCATCTGCGGACGATAACCTTGTAATCTACTTTTCAGATGAGATAGAAAAGGGCTCCAACGATCTTTTAGAACGAGTCCTCGGTGACCTGTCAGCATCCTTCACAATCCGTACCCCGGGAACATGCCCACGGGAGGAACCAGAGCATCGGTTTCTCCCAGCTGGGTTCCGGCATCATCACATTTCCACGAGGCACGAGTCCTACCTGTCGTACTCGTCCATAGCATCTACAGAGACTACCCGCTGGTCATTAAACACCGTATCCAGCCATGGTGGGAATGCGACAAATGGGGGTAGACAACAAGATTCAAACTTCCCAACGATAAGCCTAACTTCGCAAAAGTCACCTCTAGATTTACAAAATGAGCTGCGAGGCATAATGCGCCAGCACTTCCCCATGCCGACATTCCCGATCCCGGGCCCAGACGATGACGATGAAGAAACCCGCTGGCTGCTAGAAGATGATGAGATCTCGGCACTGTGGGCGCCGGTATTGAGTCCACACTCCTCGTCTACCTCCAACTCCGAAGAGGACACGCCCTGCTCGGCAATAGACCTCCTCATAGCAATCGGCTCAGAAACCACCCTCTCCTCCGGCGCAGAAATCGACCTGGCAGCGCAAAGAGGAGAGGAACTCTGCCATGAGCTAATCTCCTGCACAGAAAAGGAAGTCTCGAAGAGGAAGTGTGCATCAGGCCTCCCCAACAACCGCGTCTCCCGCGTGTCGTTAAAGCACCTCCTGTGCACATCCCATGCACTCGTTTCCCGCCAGCACCCGGAAGCCTCAAATCTTGAAAGGTTGATTGTAAAGGGCGGCTTCCTACTCCCCATGATCGAAAAGTACATTTCCCAAAACGCGGATGTAAGGGCTCTAATAATAGACTTTGACCTACACATGGGCTCCCAAGCAATTCTAGAGCTCCGCCGACATCTCCACCGCCCTATGTACACCCCTGAAATACCAGATACCACCCCGGCAGTACTCAAAATCGCGTGCATTGCCGATGGCGCAACCCAGATCAGTGCTAAACCTCCTGTACGGAAATTCCCGAATGCATCACTCCAGCCTCCCAGAAATAATGCCACCATCTCCGCTACCACTGCCTCCCCTGCAAATCAAATTCGGATAAGAACCTCGTATGGGCAAACAACGACGAGTTACACACTTAGTGGATGGACACCTACCAGCCCGAACATACCTGCCGATGCACTACGCATTCGTAGATCCATGCGCCGGAGGAGGGACAGGAATTGGGTGCCGAAGCAGCGGTTGATTTCTCTCGCAGACGTGCTGCTCCCGCCGCTGGGGACTGCGCCTGCCGGGCCGGGGTTTATAGCTGCAGTGGAGGTGTTAGTATCCGGCGTGTCTGAGAGGGAAAGGCTCACGGGGTTCTTTGGAGACGAGGGGGATGAGGAGAGAGGATGGAGGGGTAAGGATAGATGTGGCAGGAGGGGGGAGGACAGGAGGGTGGAAGACAGGAGGGGAAGCAGTTACTTTGTCGATGATGAAGATGAAGATTATGGTGATGAGGGAGAGGAGGAGGGGGAAGAAGGAGAAGGAGGAGAAGGAGGGGAAGGGGAAGAAAGTGAAGTAGACGACGAGAGGGGAGCCATGGCAAGGAGGAGGACGAAAGGCGGGAGCAAAGCTTTTAGATGGCTGGGCTTAGTGTGATTGGTGGATATATGATTACTTGCTTGCTCGTGGACAATGCCATGCGCTCTTTTTTTTCTTTTATTTCCTTTCTTTAATTTACACCATTGATTTATTGTCTGGGTTTGGTCATCTCGAGTTGGGTTGCGCAGGTGGTATGATATATTTCTTGGTTATATTTCGTCTTGGTTTTCCTTTTTCTCGCTGGGCGCTGGTTTTTCATGGTTAATTGGCTAGTTTTTTTGTTGGTGATAGGCTCGTGGCGGGCTAGTTAGTCGGTCCAAGTTTCGAATAAATGAGATTGTGATACATAGATGTTTAAGCAAGGACTTTACACTCGTCGTGCGCTGCTTAGTGAATGTTCTCCGCTGCTGATATTAGAAGCGGACATGCTGCACCACTGCTGTTCTACGAACTCGAAATTCCCCTAGTGAATTAGTATCTGCTTCCGGATACGCAAGGCCCCCATTGGGAAGGAATTTACGAGGAAGATACTTGTATGGAATGCTGAGGAATTTGGGGCTTTACTTGTAAACGAGAAGAACACAACCGCAACTCCTTCACCCGCATGCATGGGGTAGGAATAATACTTTATCAAGCCAAGTTTTTGAGTTCTACTTTTGATAAATGATACTACCTCCTCCTCCTCCGTTCTATCCTAAATAAAAAATGCAGATACAACTACGGCCACGATCTATTCAGCATACAACCGCCTCTCATGCTATGGGCGATATACATACCCACCCTCCGTCGCAACCTCGAAGAAAGTATAATAACCTTACGCTAGCCAATTTCCTTTCTAGTATAATCGATAGGTATAGTACTGAATTGGCACTTATAATAGTTTACCCGCCGCCGATCGATATGTCATGGGCGGGGCGGGCGACGGGGGACGGGTGTATCATAGGAGCTTTGGTCTACGAGCAGCGTGGCCTGGGCATCATACCGCACCGTGGGTTACAGGACAAACAACCTATAATACAAGGTACTAATATGGAGGGAGGGAGAGGGAGCCCGGGGTACAGTACGAGCACTCTGACCATTGAGACTTTTTTGTGTCAAGAACGTGGCTGTTAGGGGTACCATGGGGTTGAAAGTGAAAAAGGTGGAAATTTGGTGCGACAAGGCGTTCATGCGGGAGTGGATGTTTTAAGGTTGGAAGTGTGGGGGGCGGAGCGTGGGGTATGTTGTGTGGGTGCTGGTAACCAGGAATATTATATCTGGGAATTGTTGGGGTGTTTGTGCTCGAGCGCAGTACTCGTACTCTACAAGTACGGTAGCGCTGCAGGTTTTTTAATTGGCATTTTCTCGCGTATGATAGATTTACTAACTCGGGGTATTGTAATGGCTGATTGGGCGTATACAAGTAGTAAAATACGAGTACGAACGGTTGTGTCTTTGAATCTGTCGTAGGTGAAATGCCGAAGCCTGGTACCTGTATCCTTCCTAGTCGTATCGAGGGGCAAGCCACAGCACACTTAGATTTTGTGCTTGTAGAGAACTATTCTTGTCTGTATCTACCTGCCTTACTATGGTAACTTCCGCCTCGCGTGCTGTGAGGGGTTGCGATAAGGAGGGAGGGAGAGTGGGGACCAATTGCATACCGGTACTCGAAGCTGACGACCGAGTTACTATTATTTGCTACCGGAATTATATAACACCCGGTGAGCCCGTCCATGTACAAGTACTGTACTAGTACTACGGTAGCCCATCCTCTCGTGTTATTAAGGTACGGCACGCTGCATGGCGTCGCTGAGTGACTTCCTCTGGGTCTTGGCTCTGGATAGACCCGTCCTACTCGAGTATATACAGTGCCCTATCATATCGTATCAGTATCGTAAAAGGCGCTGTGCTGCGGAAGAAGGTGGGTCTCTAACGGCTGACTAATGCCACTGACTGACGGTATCGAGAGAGCTGAAGTTGAACTTCCGACCGTGCTGCACCTTTGGGATTGAATATTCGGTGATTGCCTTGCGGGGGGGGTAGTCGGGGTATAACTAGTCAATGAGCTCGCTTTCTGGTTTTTTATTTTTATTTTTAAAAAAAACTTTCTTTCCCCCTTCCTGCCTTTATGTATTAGCCACAATAACAATGCTTGCTCGACCTCCTGGACGAAATCGCCTTGATGATGGCGGGCATCAGTAGGCAACAAGATGTGCCACACCTCTTCTCGAAAAATCGGCGGTTTAGCTCGCTGCTCATTCGCTCGCTGGAGAACCCTGCATTGAGAAACGAGGAGAATTCTGCTATGCCGCTGTGTTACTACCTGTAGTATACCTCTCCACCTCGTCCAAGAGTATGATAAAGGAATTATTAGAGGGCGGTCCTTAGTTCTCCATTATTTTGGAAGAAGGTGGAAAACACTAGCGCATGATTCTTCACACTGCGCCGGTATCTGGATACTTTTCAAAACCGTAAGTACTGGGTTAGTAACTATTTTCCCAACTCTCTAGGATGGTGAAGCATACATTGATATAGAGCGTCTATGTTAGGTTAGTTTATGAGCAATGGGGGTGTGCGGCTGTGAGAAATAAAATTTAGCTGGATTATATAAAGGACTCCGTAGGTCGGATATGAGAGACTGCACTGTTGAGAGCACTGGTTGCTCCATTCTCAAGCGGTGGTGTTTGACCTATATGAAGCCGTGTTAGTTAAATCTGTGAGCAAAGTTGCGGGTGCCTGGTCAGAGAAATACATGGCCTTTCCTAGGTCTTGGCACAGAGAGCTTTTGCTGTTTCAAGGTAAACAAGTTTGTTCCTGAAACAACCCTATGTTGCGGAGAGCGTTTTACACCTTCGACAACCTTGGACAACAAAGTATTTACACTCACCAGTCATTGGCCACAAAACTGTTTTCACTTTTCGAAAAGGCATCTGCTAGCGCAAACCTAAAGCTTTCTCGCTCTTATTATCTGTGAGTAATAGTGTTGTTGCTTAAGTTTCTGCTTACATTTTTCTTGTCCTCTCAAATCCCTAACCTTAGTGTGCTATTTTAGGAAAACAGACTAGTTGGATGCCGAGAGCTGAAGCATTGCTTCCTAGTCTTGTCAGATGTTGTCAGTGGAGCAGACACTATCCTTGATGTAGTCGGGGGTTGACAAAAGTCGGGTCCACTTCCGAAAAGAGATGCCTCCCTTGCGTGGCACCAAACCCGATTAGGGAATTCGAGTGATAGTGAGTGAATATTTTTTGGTGTTGGCAAAAAGTCAGGACCGGTGACACAAGCACTTGCCAGTATTTGCTGGAGAATTCGCTGAGCGAGGGTTTGTGTTACCGGTCCCCAAATACCTTTACACCCGAGTACATAGTGGCGATTCAGAGGGGGAGGGAAGCGAAGGCCCAATTATCTAGTTCTGCTTAGACAGATATATAGATTTCGATAGTTTTTATTTTATTTTGCTTAGACACTTAGTGGGGCTCGGAAATTAGGTTTGTCATTGTCGCTAGCTCTAGTGTAGCATTTGTCTATCTATCTATCTATATATGTACTGCAAGGTTTTATCTCAAAGTGATATCTCATCCATCTCAAATGACGGATCTGATGATCTGATAGGCTGTGCTCCAGTGTACCCCTGCAGTACAAGCCATCACAGCCACAT
>Ga0307507_10006890_pt1 | contig 16949 bp, 3 predicted proteins | sample 7_EM_MG_FD_207223 | JGI IMG/M metagenome (GOLD analysis project Ga0307507, IMG submission 207223) | Populus trichocarpa ectomycorrhiza microbial communities from riparian zone in the Pacific Northwest, United States - 7_EM | ecosystem: Host-associated > Plants > Roots > Unclassified | place...
CTCGAGGATCGTGGAGACTATATACTACGGGCACGTGCCTCCGGCACGTGACCGACGGCCATCCGAGGGGTGTCCGGGGGTTGTCCTGAGGGCAACCCGAGGTGACCTGCAATAATATCCCTTACAATTAGTTAATAAAGATTAATAATAAAATCTACTAAAGGGAACAAGCTAAGAAAGGGCAAGATAGAGTTCTATAGTTATATAAGGCGTAAAGTACGCAATAACCAACATAGAGTTAAAAACTATAGAACGGCGTAGAGCTAATAGACTTAAGCAGTACCAAAGAATCTAAGAGATAGATAAAGAAACTATAGAAACCTAGAGGTTAAGGATCTAATAATTAAAGAACCTAGGAGCAAAGGCTAAACTAGGGATCTTAGTAGTAGAAGATATTTAGGCGGACTCCATAATAAAAAAGGTAGTTTAAAGATAGAGCTTGCATAAATTACGGAAAATAGGGCTATTTCGCCAGAGACTATAGAGTTAGTTAAAGTAACTATGTGGTAAAGGGAACCAGACCAGTAGGAGACATATACATACTAAGAAATAACGGTGCACTGCAAGGAATAAAAGAGTGTTTAATTAACAGTTTCGCGTTTTATTATAACAACACATACCAAATTTATAAGGACGCTAAGTACGGCGTAAGCTATTAGCTGCAGGAGCTATTATTATCTAAGTTTAGAGGAACTAATAAACCAGCTTATAGATCAGACATTAAAGACAATAGGTTTAACACAGGTAAAGCATTTACTAACAATAAGGTAACAAAGGTAGCTTACTAGGAGTATATAGACCTTAAAGAAATCAAAACAAAAGCAAAGACTAAAACCACTATAGAGCGAGGTTTAGTAACAGGTATTATAACACCATTAGATACAATTTCCATCGCTTTACAAAACAAAAGAAGTAACGTTTAGAGGAAACTAAGTAAGCAGACAACTGCTAGTACTAGCTCATCACTTAATAAAGGTAAAAGGCTATAGGTCCAAGATTCTTAAGATAAGATAAAAAAGGCTCTAGACTTATAAAATGTAATAAGGACAGCTTAGGAACCCACAACGGACGAAAACCAATAGGAAAGGGCAGCGACTTAGTTTAATAACAAACAAATAAGTACAGGACGCAAGTTCAAGAACTACGAGTTCAGGGAACAAGTAAAAACGTCAGCAATCCTAGGTAAACACAGTGTTTAACCTAAAGATTAAAAAGTCAATACCAGGATTAAAAAGCAAGATAACTTCAAAGATCTAGCTACAAGACGTAGAAAATAAGAAACTATAGATAAGTTCAAAACAAGAATTATTACATAGCAAGAGCAAAAGCTAGACAAAAGGTTGGCTATGCCAGGTTATACAAGGGACAGAGCACCCGTATAAAGAATTACTAATAGGCCAAGTGCAGGGACACCTAGGGCAAAGTGGTTAAATAAACTAGAACAAGAAGAGGATCTAGACATCCCAACTAGGTTTAAAAAAGACATACCAAAGGATGTTATAATATAATAATAACAAGGTACTTTCTAACGGATAAACCATACACACTAAACCAGTTATACGGAAAGTAGTATAGGCAAAGAAGCAATAACAAATAGGCAGATTTCTATATATAGCTAAACAAAAAGGTTGTCCAAGACTAACCTATTACGGAAAAACACATAAGTCATATTAAAGGAGCGTTAGTTATGATATTAAGGAACCTAAAGGAAGAATCCAGGGACTAGAGAAGTAAAAGATAAGTCTTAGTACCCGCAGAAGAAAGACTAACAATTAGATCGGCTAGACAGAGATTTAAACTTAAAAGTAAAGACAAGCTAAGAGTAGACCTAAGTCATTTAGCGTATTACACCCTATTATAGATAGCTTATATGGATAATATATATAACATATATAGAGCACCAAAAGACAAGAATCGGAAATACCCAATAAGGATATATTAGGCACTAGAAGAAAAGCGGTTTAGGGATACCAAGTATATACATAGATAGCACCTAGTAGAAGTATAAGGTTAAAGGGACTTAATACTTTAACCAGGAAGATTCCTTACAGAAGAATACCTAGATAGATAATAGTAGTAGAAGTGCCTAGAGAACACTTATCTATAGCATATAGAGGAAAAGAAATAAACTAAGTATTAGCCTAAATTGGACTAAGTACAAATAGGATCTAGCAGCCAATAGTTAGGAAAAGGGGAGGCGTATAGAACTAGAGGGAACTAGTCTTAGAGCCTTAGACCCTTAAAGGAATTTAAGGACAATATCTAAACTTAAAAGTTAAGTAGTAAGATTAGCAGTTTAAAGCATTAGTAAATAGTAGGGCAATAAGGAACCACATATCACCAAAAATAGTAGAAAGGATGGGGTTACTATATAGACAAAAGAAACACCTATATCCACTTATAACAATTTTAGGAGATTAGATAGCCTATAGAGGGGGTATTATCAATCTTAAAATAGGACCTATTTAGTTAACTATTAAAGGGAGACCAGTTAGAATGTCTTTTAATATCCTACTATTAGAATAGGACAAGGCGATACTAGAAATGCCTTAATTACAGAAATATAATCCAAAGGTTAATTGGGTTATAGGTTAGGTCGATATTAGAGATACTTAATAATATAAAATACAACAATAAACCAAGTTAGTATAGTACTAGGTTGGAGTAATATACAAAGAGACTAAGTAAGGCTTAAGTTATATACTAAAGAGATACCACAAGTATAGCAAAAAGTTATGGTCACCAGAAAGTGAAAAGCTGTTAAAGTATACAGCATAGGATTACAAGATAGAGTTAGAAAAGGGAATAAGTCTAAAGTTCTTTCTAATCTATAAGCTTACTAAAACCGAGTTAGTAGCACTTAAAGAGTTTGTCCAGGAGAACTTACAAAAGGGATATATTAGACTATTATAGTCGTTAGTAGGATATCCAGTATTGTTTGTCCTAAAGAAAAACGGAAAACTTAGGATGTGTATAGACTATAGACAGTTAAACAGCATTATTAGAAAGGATAGGTATTCTTTACCCTTAATTAGCGAAATCTAAGATAGGATAGGTAATGCGCAAATCTTTATAAAGATAGATCTAAGATGGGTATACCATCAGATCAGAATTAAGGAAAGCAATAAATGGAAAGCAGCTTTTAGGTCAAAGGAAGGACTATATAAACCATTAGTTATATAATTTGGGCTTATAAACGCACCAGTAACGTTCCAGAAGCGAATTAATAGTATATTAGGAGAACACCTAGATAAGTTTATTATAGTATACCTTAATAACATTATCATCTACTTAGAGAATAAGGAAGAATATAAAGAACATATTAAATATGTTTTAAAGAGACTACAGGAAGAACAAATACCAGTAGTAATCAAGAAATGCGAGTTCTTCATAAGAAAGACCAATTTTGTAGGATTTATTATTAAACTAGGAAAAATCAGTATAGACCTAAAGAAAGTTAAAGCTATAGTAAGTTAATAAGAACCAGAGAACGTTACACAGTTAAGATCGTTTTTAGGGGTTTGTAACTACTATAGGAGGTTTATAGCATAATGGTTAAAAAGCATTAAGCCATTCACAAGATTAACAAAGAAAGAGGAACTATAGGTTTAGGGTAGTAAGCAAAGAAAGCTATTCCAAGAACTTAAAGAGTTGTTTACCTAAGAACTAGTCCTTAAGATCTATTAACCAAAGTTAAAAACGGTTATTAAGACAGATATATTAGACTTCGCACTAAGAGCATATTTGCTATAAAAATACCAGGACACATAGCACCCAGTAGCATACTATAGTCGGAAGATAACACTACTAAAACTAAACTATAACATCTACAACAAGGAGCTGTTAGGCATAGTTACAGTACTTAAAAAATAGAGAGCATTCTTATAAGGCATAGAAAAACCATTTATAGTTAGAACGGACTATAAGAACCTTATAGGATTCCTAATAACAAAGGAACTCAACTAAAGACAGGTTAGATGGGCGGAAATACTTATAGAATACTATTTCAAAACTTAGTATACTAAAGGTACGGATAATACACGAGCAGACGCTCTAAGTAGAAAGGCTAAACTATAAAATAACAAAAAGCCATTAGGAGCTTTATTGCAAAAGGATTAAAATGGATTAATTAGGTATAATTATCCAAAAATTATAGCAACTAAGGAAAGTCAGATCTATAAATCACTAGAGAGTAACTAGATATAGAGAATCCAAGAAGCATAGGTAGAGGATCCAGACTTAGAGCAATATAAAAACAAAAAGGCGACATATATACCTAAGTCTGTTATAGAAGAACTTGTTAAGGAATTCCATAAGGGAATAATATAAGGACATAACGGGTCTACGGGACTAGTATTAAGACTTTAAAAGGAGTATATTATTTAAGGAATCTGGGGACTGGTAAGATAAGTTATAAGAGAATATTTAGATTGCTAAAGGAACAAACCGACAAAGTATAAGCTATATAGAGGGCTACAACCTATTAAAGTACCAAAAAGACCATAGGAGGTTATATTATAAGACTTTATTATTAGGTTACCAAAGTTAAGAGATCCTATTATAGGACAAGATTATAACACGATCTTAGTAATAGTAGACAAGCTAATAAAGTAGAGATACTTTATAGCATACACTAAAGAAATATTAGTAGAGGATATCGCTAGAATCTATATAAAGGAAGTATTTATAAGACATAGAGCACTAAATAAGATTATATTGGACAGAGATCTAAGGTTTATAGCAGCATTTTAGGAAGTATTTTTAGCAGAATAGGGAGTTCGCATAGCAACCTCTATAGCGTATTATCCGCAGACAGATAGATAAATGGAAAGACTAAACTAAACACTAGAATAGTATCTAAGGCATTATATTAATTATGCACAGAATAATTGGGTATTGTTGTTACCAATTATACAGTTTATATATAATATAACACCACAAGAAGGAATAGGGACATTACCGTTTAAGGCAAATTACGGGTATAAGCCAAGAACATTATTATCGCCATATTAAGCAAAAAAGACGAGTAGCACAGCTAAGTAAAAAATAGAGATGTTAATAAATCTTTATACAACCCTTAAGGAAATAGCTAAACTAGTATAGCAAAGGATAAAAAGGTACTACAACGCTAAGAGATCTAAGGGACCAGATCTTAAGAAGGGAGATAAAGTATAGCTACTACACAAAAATTTCAAGAGTCGACAACTAAGCAAGAAATTGGACTATATTAGACTAGAACCTTTTAAAATTGCATAGAGGATTTTATTAGTTACATATAAGTTAAACCTACTAGCTAAGATAAAGATCTACCCTATATAGTATATCGCAATACTAGAGCCAACATATAGGAATATTAAGCCACCAGTCTACAAGGCAGACATATATAGAGAGTAAAAAGAAGATAAGTAGCAAGTTTTAAAAATCATTAGTTATAAGGATATAGATAACAAAATATAGTATAAAGTAAAGTGGATAGGCTATAGTAAAACTACCTAGGAACCACTAAGCAACCTAAAAAAGGCTATAGAAAAGGTAAGGGAGTATTAAAAGAGAGTAGGTTAGGCAATATTAATAAAGAGGGATCGCCAAAGAATAAGTTACCTAAGGGGGACCTAAGAGGAGCACTTGCCGAGCTATTTGGAGTTATTTCCCCTATTAGCAAACGCGAGTCCGCCTTAGCCTCCTCTACTTCTAGCTTATAGAGACCCTATTTAACTAGGCGAAACTCCTTAGAGCGTACCTTTTTATAAACCTTTTTAAGGTGGGTTAACTAAGCGAAGGTAGTCTAATAAAGTTTAAACGTATAAGCAGACGCTTCTAACGCATAATGTTAAGCCTCTAGCAATAGGGCTAATTCCTTAGCAGAACAACAGAGTTTATTATAAGCGGCTATAAGTAAGCTCTTAAGCTTTTTAGCCTCTAGTTAAACACAAGACCCTATAATAAATTACTTAGGAAACTATAAGACTGTTAAGAGTTATAGAATGTATATACTTAGTATTAGAGACCAATTTAATATCGCAGAAAGACCGCATATTAGATTTAGTACATTTAGCGCAAAAAGATAGTTGGTAACTAGAGGGAGCCGCAATTATAACATATACTAACTTCTTGTCTACACAATAAGAACAGGAAGGCATGGCCTTACCTAGTAAAAGAATCTTAAGCACTACACAATTATAACAATCAGTAGATAAGTGTTAGCAACTCAGTTAATCGAGGCACGAGCACGGCAGGAGGGACGCGCAAGCCTGTACAATTGGTAGTCTATAAACGAGGATCCAAAGCTAGAGAAAGGAAGGAGAAGAATAGCAGCGCCGCTCAACATTTTATGCGGTCCTTGAGTCACGTGACTCGCGTCTACTATAATCCACGTCTGCTAAGATCCACCGTTTTCCACCAGCGCCGTAACATTACCCCCCCCTCCAAAAAAGCCTGCCCTCAGGCTTTGTATGTCCGTATTATGTCCATGGGGTGTTCTTATCTATGTGCTTAATAGGTAGCCTATTATTTTCGCTATACTAGCACTCCATCCACTTGTTTAGATACTTTGGGGGTCCTAGCTTATTAGGGTATTAGTTATAGAACTCTTTAAGCTTCTAGGGGCAACCTATAAAGTTCCAAGCGGGGTACCAGGTTAGGTCTAGATTATAACCTTTTTATTAGACACGGTATTTTAGCGTTCCTCATACTAGTTTATAGGCTAATATTTTGTTAACTTCCTATTCGTTATCGCCATTAACTTAAATTAGTAGGGGAGGCTTATTCTTTTATCTAGGTAGTAGGTTATTTATAGCCTTCCGTAGCTTATCCGGTAAAAAGATAGGGTAGACTTTAATCGAGTCTAGGAGCTTAACCTTATACAAGTTGCCTTCTTTATTAAGGATCTTATATAGTCCTACCATCTTATAGTCTAGCTTGCGGCTAGGCCGTTCTATCTTTTAGTTCTTTATTATAACCTAGGCCCTATTGTCCACGGTAAAGTCAGGTTCGCGCCTATACTTGTTTGCCTACTATTCTATTAATCTCTGGGCCTTTTCTAGATTCGTACGGGCTACTATCTAGGCTTCTTTTAAGCGTTTAGTGTATTGCTAGGCTTCCTTATAAGATAGTCTTTCGCGTACGGTCTATGGCCCCTCCGGTCTTTCCCAGTTAAAGCTTATATGGGGTAAGTATCCTATTTCCAGCTAAATAGGTGCAAATCCCGTAGAGTTATAGGGTAGGGTTGCCTGGGCGTAATCTATTAGGGGTAGCAGTTCGCCCTAGTTATCCTAAAAGTAGTTAATAAAGGGCCAGAGCCTCTAGTCTAAGTATTAATTTACAATCTCTATCTAACTATCTGTTTGGGGGTGGTATGCTGTGGAAAGCTTTAGCTTAATATTAAGGATCCAAGTAAACTCATTCCAGAAGGCCGATATAAACTGCGGCCTATAATTGGATATAATAGTATCTAGTAGTCCGTAGATTTGGTAGATATAATAGATATATAGTTAGGCTACCTCCTTGGCATTAATATCCTTATGACAGGCGATTAAGAACGGGCGCTTGCTAAAATAGTTGACTAGGATTATTACCATATCATATCCGTCACGGTCTATAGGCAGCTCGTGAAAGTCCATAAAGATATGCTGCTAGGGGCGTTCTGGTATTAGAAGTGGCTTTAGTAGTTCTAGGGTCTTATCCCATGGAATCGTAAACCTACGGCAGTCGTTACAGTTCCGTATATAGCGGTCGATATCCGTAACCATTCCAGGCCAGTAGTATCGGTTACCAATAATTTTGCGGGTCTTATTCTTTCTGGGGTAGGCCGTAGAGACCTAGGCATAAGCTTCGGTAATAAGCTAGGTCCGTAAGTTCTGTTCCTTAGCTATTACTAGCCGTTCCTAGTGCTTAAGTAGTCCGTTTTTAAGGGACTATAGGCTGGCAACGTTCTTTGCCTTTTTACGGTACTCCTGTAGAGAGGGGGCCGTACAGTTTGCCTATAGTAGTTTATTAATAAGGTTAAGTTCCATAGAGTTAATAGGACATATCTTAGCGTCTAAAGGGTCCGTATTTCGTTCTGCCTGTATCTAGGGGTCAAGGTGCTCTGGTCATAGTAGTATCTAGGTCCGTAATAAGATCTTTACAGCCGCCTAGTTACCTAGGTCCTGTTCACGCCTTATAAGAGCATCCACACGGTTTGTAGTGCCTAGTCTATATATAATTAAGAAGTTAAACTAAGATAGGATATCCACCTAGTATACCTGCCGGGCTATAAGGGCCTTGGTTATTATAAAGTATTCTAGGGCCTTATAATCCAAAGCTACCTTAATAGGCTTAGGGGTCCCCTCTAGCTATACACGCCAGTGCTAAAAGCTAGAGATAATGGCCAGCATTTCTTTGTTATGGATATAGTAGTTTAGCTTAGTATCTATTATAGTCTTTAAATAGTATGCAACAGGGTGCTATTCTCCGTCCAGTTACTTCTAGGAGAAAACTCCGGCTATCGCGCTATCTAAGGCATTAGTTTCTAGCATTGAGGGCCGTTTTAGGTTAAAGTGGGCAAGTAGGGGAGCCAATACCAGCCGTTTTTTAAGCTTATTAAAGGCCTGCATACATATAGCGTCAAAGTGGAATAGCTGGTCCTTCCTAGTAAGGCGGTTAAGAGGCTAGGCGATCCTGCTATAGTTCTTAATAAAGCGTTGGTAGAAGTTACAGAAACCTAAAAATAATTGCACCCCCTTTATAGTCCGTGGGGGTGTCCATTAGTCAATTACAGCCGTTTTCTCTAGGTCGGCCTTAATTCCGTCTATACTAATAATAAAACCTAGGTACTTTATACGCTTAATACTAAATTCCGATTTCCTAATATTAGCCTAGAGACCGGCCTCGCGGAGCTGTTATAGGACTTTATGGACATACTCCTCGTGTTCTAACTCATTCTTAGAGTAGATTATAATGTTATCTAGGTAGGCCGTATAGAAGTCATCAAGGTAGTTAAAGAGTATATTATTTATATATCATTGGTACGTAGCCGGTCCGTTAGTTAGTCCAAAAGGAAGTACTTTATATTTATATATTCTGTAACGGGTCTAAAATATAGTAAGATCTTCTAATCTAGGATTTATCCTAATCTAGTAAAAGGCCTAACGGATATCAAGCTTAGTAAAGATCTTAGCTCTACTTATTTAGGTTAAAGTCTTATTAAGTAAGGGTAGTAGGTAGCGGTCCTTGCGGGTTATATTATTTAGTTTGCGGTAGTTAATACAGAAACAAAGTCCTCTATTTAGCTTTTTAGTAAAGAGAATAGGCGAGTTAAAAGGGGCTTAACTGGGTTTAATAAAGCCCTTATTTAGGTTATTAATAAGGTACTACTTTATAGCCTATAATTTGGCAATGGACTGCTAACAAAGGGGGCTATAGCTAAGTATGTCTTCCTTATCTGGCTTAATCTCAATCTTGTGGTCGTACGGTTGGTAAGGCGGGAGTATATTGGACACTACCTTAGAGAACACGTCCTTAAATTTCTAGTGTTAATGGGGTAGTTTCTGTTCTACTAGCTCCTTATCTATAAGCTCGCCTTCCTATTTGCTAAGCTCATTTTCCTTTTTCTTAATTATTTGATCAATTTTATATAAGCTGGTAGTAAAGGCAACAGTATTAGGTTAGACTAAGTTCTAGTAGAATCCTACGGCGCCAATATAGTAGATATTAACTGGTGGGAGGTCTATAGGTTTCTTTATGGACTATTATTGGGTTATATTTTGCGGTTTAGGGTTTATAATCTTTCTTAGCTCCTATTCTATCTTCCGCAAGTTATCCCTCCGGTCTATACGTTTAGTATAGCGTCTGATGCTCCTTGCTATTCTTTGTGGCTGTATAGGGCCTAAGTTCCCTGCGGGGAGCTCCACTAGCTTTTTACTGACTTTTTTGATCTCTGGTGCGGGTGGCATAACATAGGTAGTCTGGGGGTGGCGTAGTATGCGGACCCGTTACGGATTAAGCTGTATATCTTTCTTAAAGGCCTGGTCTCTACGCATAGCATCGGCCTGGTAAACGGTGTCTACCTATAGCCGTATAAGGTTTTCTATTGTAATGCTAATTTCTTTTATAAAGGAAGGGGTCAGGGGTAGGGTTTTAGGCCAGATAAGCCGTCTGCTCCGTACGTTAAGCTATAAGCCTAAATAGGCTAGCTATTTTCTTCCTAAAATTATATCATGGCTTCCTAGGTCCGTAATAAGCAAGGGGACGTTATACTATCTTCGTCTATTAACACGGAGGTGGATCCGCAAGATCGTTATAATAGGTGTCCCTATCCGTCCGTTATACCCGCGAATAGGAATTGGTTTGGGCAGTTCTTTAAGGGGTGCATTTAGAAAATTAGCCAGCTTTACAGCACACTAGATATCTATTAAGGCGAAGGCATTTGCTCTAGAGTCAGCTAAAGCAGAGGTTAAAACTTGATATCTATTACGGAATAAAGTATAAGGGATAGTGCAGCTTCTTCTACTAACTAGCCAACCTAGATTGACATGTGACATATCAATCCCTTTCAACCCTAGAGAGGAGTCTTCCTCTAGGGTTCCTCTTTTTCCGACTCCGTGCTATCCTCCTGGATTAACAGAACCTCGCCCACTTTTACATTTATCGGGTAATCCTTTGCAATATAGCCCTTCTGGCCGTAAGAGAAGCAAGCTCCCTAATCGCTAAGGGCCTATATATAGGGGTTGCTGTACGTAGGCCAAGCATTCGCTGGACCCATAGTAGGACTAGCTGCATGACTAGCTGCTAAATTAGCGGCGGGCTATACGGCCGGTGCTGCAGGGGTTGCAGATCTTACTAAAGCGCTGCGGCCCGTTCTGGTAGTACTTATATTCTAGTTGGCAGAGCTTCTAGTCTTATACCGCTCAGCACGTGCCTTAATTCAACGGAGGCCCTAGTTAATAGCTAGGCATTAGTCCATAAGTTCCTTAAGCGTCTATACAGTAGTATAAACTGGCAGTACAGCGCGCTGTAGGTCTAGGGTAAGCTTGTTAAAGAGGTCTGGCATTAGATCTTCCTAGGGGATTTAAGCCTGTCCAGCTAAGTGTAGAAAGCGGGTCTAAAAGGCTAAGAAGGTCTCTGTCGTTTTCATATTTAGGCTTTTATAATCGAGCTGGGCGTTCTATACTTTAAAGGGGTCTTTATAAATGGAAGATAGGTAGTCGATTATCTCTTCTTTGGAGAGGAAGGGGTCTGCTAAGTCCTAGGCGTATTGCGGACGTAGGTATGTCTATACGTTACTACCGGTACGGCCAAAGACGTATGCCATTTTAGCTCGGGCATTAGGAAAGTGGTCTGTATTAACTTTAAGCTTATCCTATAGTTAAAGCTTCTAGTTGTCGAATATAGGGTCGGTTCCATCCGTAAGCAATAGGGGGTCTGCGACCTTCGCAGATCGCGACGATGCTAATACTGTACGTTAGGCTAGGGCCTTAAGGACTATAGCAAGCCTCTAGGTGTCCAATAATTTATTACTAGGTATAGGGGTGTCTCTAGTTTTAAGCAGCTCTCGGAGCCATTCAATTTCAGTATTAGCTGCTATAAGCTCTTCCTAGGGGGTCGAGACGGCGACTATTTCACTATTAGAGGTATTTGTGGGTCCTACAGCGGCTTTACCAGCTGCTGTATTTCTTGGCATAGTGGTAGGGGTACTAGGTAATTTCCAGTGTTTATTTATTTTCTAGGGTTCTGGTCCGTGCGTGTCCTATTCTTTAGGTTTTGCGTTCTGTTCGTGTTCTTTTGGTTCTGGTGATATCCTTAGGGTCCTGTTTTGTTTCCTTAGGGTCCTGTTCTGTTTCCTTAGGGTCCTGTTCTGTTTCCTTAGGGTCCTGTTCTGTTTCCTTGTTCTATTCGTGGTTTTATAGATATATTTAAGTTCCTTCTCAGGAAGAGAGAGTGGTGACGAGCTTTGGATAATGTTAGCAACTCAGTCAATTAAGGCACGAGCACGGCAGGAGGGACGCGCAAGCCTGTACAATTGGTAGTCTATAAACGAGGATCCAAAGCTAGAGAAAGGAAGGAGAAGAATAGCAGCGCCGCTCGACATTTTATGCGGTCCTCGAGTCACGTGACTCGCGTCTACCATAATCCACGTCTGCTAAGATCCACCGTTTTCCACCAGCGCCGTAACAATAAGGATAAAGATGCTTTAGGTATAATAAGTAAAGATATTAACCAAATTAATTAAACAGACATTACACCTCTAGTAGATAACTTAGAGATATTAGGAATCTTCAAAGACAAAAATAAAGAAAAGGGAGATAGTATTACAGACGCTTTAAGTACAATATTACAACTACTTAGAGAGGAGTTAGAGGAAGCTAGTTAGTTAATATAGGCACAGTCCAGAATATATTTGGTGGAACTATATAACAAGGAATAGTAGCTAAGGTTATAAGGTTAAATCTATAATCTATAGGATTAGGAGAACGTGGGATCTATAAGCAGATTAACAGATTAACAGATTAACGGATTAACAGAGCAAAGGGATTTCTTAGGCATAAGGTTGTGTATTTAAAGGACCACAGTCCCTACCTAGATAGTTCTCTCTTTGTAGTAAATCTTAGAATATAATTAGAGTTAATCTGTTAGGCAACCACTTCACTAGTTATTATTATGTTATTAAATTGTTCTTACCTACATACCCAGCCTAATAATAGGACCCACCGTAGTTCCTACTACAAGGTTCCGTTATATAAAAGCCCTATATATAACCCTATAGACCTTAATACCACCTAATTCTATACACCCTTAGGAACTAATAAATAAAGAACATAAGCCATAAATAGAGAATGTTTTAGATGCGGTAAAAAAGGATATATTTAAAAATATTGCCAAACTTACCCTTTTAAAAAAGTCCGCTATAATTCCTTCTAATCCTTAAGTTATACCTAATCCTTAAATCATACCCGTTCTTTAAGCCGTACTTATTCCTTAAATTATACCCACGCTATAAATCATACTCGGACGTCACAAAGTACCTTACCTTTAGTTAACTTAGAAAACAAATCGTCCTAGGGCCAAGTCGCGCCTTAGGATAAAAAGTAGAAGAGTATACGTGTCTAGGCTCTTCTAGCGCTAATACATAACATAACTCCCTTAATATACTTAGCAAAATTTAAATACTTAGAAAATAGAAGGAAGTACAAATCCTTATAGACAGCAGAGCCACTGGTATAGACTTTATTAATATAAACTACACAAAAACTTAACGCCTAAATTTAAAGAAACTCAACAAGCCCTAAGGCCTATAAGGCTTTAATGGCAAACCCTTAATACATAGCAAAATAACGCACTACGCTTTTATAAAATTGCGGATAGGTAAATACCTTAAATATATTTCCCTATTTATAACACTCTTAAAGCACTACAAGATAATACTTAGATATAAATAGCTGAAATAACACAACCCTTTAATTAGCTAGGTTAAAGAAATACTAAAGTTCTATATAACCTACTACCAAAGTTATTACTTAAAAAACCATTTGCCCTATAAATATACATATAACTATTTAAATTTAACACAATATAAATTACCCTTGCTATAAACCTTAAGCTAATATAATAAATCTACAACTACTAATTATGGTAAAGAATGCGAAGATGTTACATTAAACCCTCTTAAAATCCGTATAATATAGGCCGCGCCTTTTATCTTATTAGCAAAAAGACAAGATTATAAAATCTTTGCTATAACTATAGAAGACATTAAGAAAGCACTAGAACTAAAACAGTATCTTAATCCTTAACCTTTTATACCCAAAGAGTACTATAACCTAATTAATAAGTTTAAAAAACAATTTGTAGACTAACTAGCCCCATACTAAGAGAAGCACAATTTTAAGATAGAACTTAAGCCTAGTATAACACTAAAGTTCAGTCCGCTATACGGCATATTATAAGAAGAACTGCTTATAATGTAATAATACCTTAATAAGCGTCTAAAAAAAGGATTTATTCGCCCTAGTTAATCTCCATTTACCTTACCTGTGCTATTCATTAAAAAGCTAGGAGGAGGCTTAAGATTCTATATTAATTATTAAGCTTTAAACGTAATTATAATTTAAAACCAATATCTAATTCCCTTAATTTAAGAGACACTTAACTAATTAGTAAAGGTATAGTACTTTACAAAGCTTAACATAATCGCTGCCTTTAATAAAATTTGTATATATAAGGGAGATGAGAAGTATATAGCCTTTTATATACAATGGGGACTTTTTAAATACCTAGTAATACTATTTAGCGTAAAGAACAGGCCTAGTACATTTTAGCAATATATTAACAATACGCTTTATAAATTCCTTAATGTATTTATTACTATATATATTAATAATATCTTAATCTACTCGTCCTCGCTTTCTAAATATTAAAAACATATTAGAATGGTTCTTAAACGCTTATAAGATACAGGATTACAATGCGATATTAAGAAATATAAGTTCTACGCGTCTAAGGTTATATACTTAGGCTTAATTATATCCCATAACAGAATTAAAATAGACCCTAAGAAAGTTACTATAATTATAAACTAGGAAAGCCCTAGTAATATATAGGACATTTAAGGATTTCTAGGATTTGTAAATTTCTATTAATAATTTATTAACTACTTCTTAGAAGTTGCTTAGCCGTTAGTAAACCTAATAAAGAAAAATATATAATTTAAATGGACCGCTAGATATAAACAAGCTTTTAATAACTTAAAATATTGCTTTACAACTACTTTAATCCTTACTCACTTTAACCCTAACCTTAAATATATTATTAAAATGGACTTATTAGATTATATGCTAGGGGGAGTATTATCGCAATATAATAAGAATGGCGAACTATATCCAGTAGCCTTTCTCTCCTAGAAACTCGCCCCTGCCGAATTAAACTATAAAATATATAATAAGGAACTGCTTATAATTATTAGATGCTTTAAATAATGGCATTCTAAGCTAAAAGGATTATTATTTCTAATATATGTGTTAACGGACCATAAGAACCTACAATACTTTATAACTATAAAACAATTAACATAGTACCAAATTCATTGGGCTGAATACCTCTTATAATTTAACTTTAAGATTATATATTAACTAGGCAAACTTAATTAAAAGCCTAATATATTAACACAATAGTTATAGGACTTACCTATAAACGCCTTAGATAAACGGATTATAAATTAATTATAGATCTTACTGCCTCCTAAACGTTTTAAAAAACTACATCCTATATTTCTAGATACGGAACTTAATAGGAATGAATTAGAAGTTAATAAATAGGAAATAGAAATTAATAAGCTAATAAAATACGAATATAAGAACAACGTATAGATAGTAGATATAATAAAGGCAATCCAAACTGGAAAATAATAGTATAAGGACATCATACTTGCTAAATGCAAAATTTAAAATAATTGATTATACTATTAATAGAAGATAGTAGTTCCAAATTCCAAACCTTTATAATTTAAGATACTTAAATTCATATACGACTTTCCTATAGTAGGATATCCTAGCCATATAAAGACCTATAAGATTGTTTAATAAGTATATTACTGGCCTATAATGCACAACTATATACGGAAATATATTCGAGCATGTAGGATATGCGTGCGTGGAAAAACCTCTTATATAAAGAAGCAAGGAGTACTTTAACTACTACTAATCCCAATACAAAGATAGCGCGATATCTTAATTAACTTTATAGTTAACTTGCCTAGTAGTAATAGGTTTATAAATATTATAGTAATAGTTAACTGTCTTATAAAAATGCGATATATAATTCCTATAGACTTAATTAATATAATATTAGTAGCCAAATGTTTTGTTAAGCACGTCTTTAAGCTACACGGACTTCCTAATACAATAATATCTAACTACAGAAGCTAGTTTGTTTTAGACTTCTGGTAAGCTCTATATAAATAATTAAGCATTTAAATATAACTCTTAACTGCGTTTTATCTAGAGATAGATAGTTAAATGGAAATTGCAAACGTAATTATAGAATAATACTTATAAATATACTGCTCCTACTTATAAGATAACTAGGAAAAATGGCTACCTTTAGCTAAGTTTACTGCAAATAATATAATAAATATATTAATAGGCGTAACATCATTCTACGCAGCCTACGGATAAAACCCTTAACTTAGATTTAAGCCATGACCTAATATTAATATAATAGGACCCACAATTAAACGGATCTAGTTAATTAATGTGTATAACTTCGCCAATTAAATAAAGCAGTTAATAGAACTGTTATAAAGTAAGTTAATATACGCTTAAATATTATAGGAATGGCATGTAAATAAAGGACGAGCTCCTGCATGGGACTTTAAGGAAGGTAATATAGCTTACCTAAGTATACAAAACCTAAAGACTTAACGGCCTTTAAAGAAACTTAATTGGAAGTTCGCGGGCCTATACTAAATTAAGAAGAAACTGAGCCTGTACGCCTATAAGCTTAAACTGCCAACTAAAATAAAAATATACCTGACGTTTTATATAAGCTTGCTATAACTCTTAAGAGACAATCCTATAACTTATAAAATTCCGCCGCCACCTCCTATAATTGTTAACAACAGCAATGGTTTATACTTTATTAACTTAATTAATAATATATAATGGAAAACACGATCTAAACAATTTAAACTTCTTATTAAGTGGGAAGGATATAAAACACAAACCTAGGAAACCTATAAACAGGTTAAGGCTGACGCGCTTTCCCTAGTAAAAGAATTCTATAAAGACTATCCTTCGCGGCCTGCTCTGGCTGGATGGATATAATATAAAGGCAAATAACTGCCACCTAATATAAAGACACAAAACATAATAGCAGGAAACTTAAAATTAAAAAGAACTTAAACCATATTACGACGCTTATAAGGCGATAAGTTATAAATTCTTAACTAAATTGAATTGTTTTAGACCTTTGGCTAA
>Ga0307507_10006891_pt1 | contig 16948 bp, 1 predicted proteins | sample 7_EM_MG_FD_207223 | JGI IMG/M metagenome (GOLD analysis project Ga0307507, IMG submission 207223) | Populus trichocarpa ectomycorrhiza microbial communities from riparian zone in the Pacific Northwest, United States - 7_EM | ecosystem: Host-associated > Plants > Roots > Unclassified | place...
TACACGAAGCTCTACACGAAGCTCTATACGAAGCTCTACGTACAGAGGCTCTGCACAAGGCTCTGCGCGAAGCTCTGCGTACGGAGGCTCTACACGAAGCTCTGCATCGGGTCCCCGCTATATTCCCAATAGCGTCTACACGTGTCTCTGCCTATGTAGCCGCCTTATTTTTTACCCTTCTTTCCTTTCTTATATCCTCCCTACCTAGGGAGGCACTAGAACGGCAGCCAGCAGAGGACCATTGCTAGAACTAGATAACTATCGCTAGAACCAGACGACTGTCGCCAGAGCCAGACGACTATCGCCAGAGCTAGACAACTGTCGCTAGAACCAGACGACCGTCGCTAGAACTAGACAACCGTTGCTAGAGCCAGACGACTGTTGCTAGAACCAGACGACCGTCTCCAGAGTTAGACGACTGTCGCCAAAACCAGACGACTATCGCTAGAGCTAGATAACTGTCGCCAGAACTAGATGACTGTTGCCAGAGCTAGACAACCGTCGCTAGAACCAAACAACCGTCGCCAGAGCTAGACGACAACGACTAGCCAGCGAGCACTATAAACGATTCAATTAATTGATTGAATTAAGGTAGCATAGACAGGTAGGCACAAATAGGGAGATGCTAATGGGTAGGCAGATGTAGACAGGTAGGCAGATGCTAACGGGTAGGCAGATATAGATAGGTAGGCAGATGCAAATAGGTAGGCGATGCAAACAGATAGGCAATATAGATAGGTAGGCAATGTAAATAGGTAGGTAATGTAGATAGGTAAGCAGATACAGACAGGCAAGTAGATACAGACAGGTAGGCAGATGCTAATAGGTAGGCAGATATAGACAGGTAGGCAGATGCAAATAGGTAGGCGATACAGATAGGTAGGCGATACAGATAGGTAGGCAATGCAGATAGGTAGGCGATGTAGGTAGGTAGGTAAGTTAATAGGTAGATAGGTAGAAGAGAACCATCGCTATATTATATTAAATTATCTAAAATAATATTATTTATTTTGCTAGCCTTATAAATAGCTTTAAAGTAGCTTTTATTTATTTAAAATATATTATTAGTATAAAAGAGGTAAATATAATTATAGTTGCCAAATGCGTAGATTACTGGTAGGTTGCGCGTAGGCTGCGCGCAGGCTGCGTGTCAAAAAAACACGATATAGGCTAGTCGGTCGAGTTGCCAAATGACCTCAACTGCGCGCTAATTGCGTCAACCACCAACCATTGAGGCCATTGAAAGGGTACTATATTTTGCCGATGTTATAGAACACTAAGTGAGATAATATTTATAAAGAAGTTAGGACAGTGATATACTTTAATAAATATAATTATATAGGCCGAGTGGTTAGTTCGTGTAACTATAAGCTTAACTAATTTAACGCTAATGGCCTTTATTAGGCCTCCTCCCGTCTAGATTTAAATAGGTTTAATTTCCTTATACTATACGAACTTCCTAATATTATTGCCTATATAAATATTTAAGCAACTATCGGCTATCTAGGAGTCCTTAATATTTGTTTTTAAAGCTATAGCTACTAGCCCAATGGCTTACGTAGTAAAGATTAACCTAGTTGCCGAATTGGTAGCTTAAGAGGGGCGATTAGATATCCCCTTAGAGGCCTTATTTATATTTAAGGCTGTTCCATTACTTAAGCGCAAAGGCCATTTCTCTCTAGGTCTCCACCATTTGGGTTTTAAATAGGCGTACTTTATCTAGCAGCCTTCCTCGCCACCTAGATGACCTAGCTTATACCATTTATACTTATTTAAAGTATCCTTGGCAGAGCCTTAATTGCCTAATAAGGCACTGTAACCGGCTCCCATACTACCTCTGCCGCGACTATTATCGTAACTATAACCGTTACCGCGTCCTTAACCGGACTATTTATTTAAGCGTAAGTTACCTAGCGGCTTATTAACCGAGGCAAAGCTCTTAAGTAAGTCCTTCCGCTAAGCCTCGTTAGTAAGGTTAGCGATTAATTAGAGTAGTAAAATTGTGTGGCCGTTGCGAAACTTATTACGTTAGATTTAAGCCCATATAGGGAAGTGTTCGTTGATAGCGTTAATAAATTAATAGCTAATGATCTTATTATCTAGGGCAAGCTTTACCTACTTAACTCCTTAGACCGCTTCTTGGTAACGGCTCAAGAAAGTAATAATTGCTTAGTCTAATTAATAGCGGAGCTTAATAAAAGTCTCCTATATGTTGGCCTTATAGATTAAGCCACGGACCTTAAACGTCTGCTTAAGGTAATTAATATAGTCCCTTGCCGTCTGCTTATGCTCTAAGGCAGTAATAATCTTATTATTAATTGTACTAAGGATAACTAAATAGACTTTACCGTCTTCCTTATTATACTGTTTAAGCTTCTTATTATACTCGTTAGAGAGTGCCTTATTGGTTAAGCGAATTAAATTATTAGTATCCGTAATAATTTAAGACCCCTTAAGGATCTCGTCTCGCTCCTTCTTGTCGGCGTCCTTTAGTACTTAATCAATAGATATTGTAGGTTCTTCTTCCTAGAGCTTTAGGTAGAGGGGTAGGCCCATATCTTCCCGAATAATGTATAGAAGGCCCTTACCACGTAGGTATGTACTAAGCTGCGTCCAATATTGGTGCTAATTTAAACCATCTTTCTTAAGGCGTTAAATGCCTAGATAGTCTTTACCTATGGCAACGCGTAAATAAACGGATTTAACGCGTAATTTTAATAATAAGAAATGACTTTGTAAATAGGTATAGTAACCTTTAATATGGCCTATGGTAAGGCGTTAAATTTAAAATAGTAAGATATAACCTAGCATGGGTGTGGTAACCCTTAATGCAATCTATGGTAAGGTGTTAATATTCTAAACTATTAAATAGCTAAACTATAGCGCTTGGTAGTAACCCGGTTCTTATAACCTGATAAACTAAATAATATTAGAAAGAATGAATATCTTACTCCTTAACTACGATGAACATAGGCCTCTATATAGGCCTACGTCTATGGTGGCCAAAGTGATTGCTAAGGACACCGACCAAAATGGAAACAAAGGGAATCTGCTTAGGTAAGCAGGAAACGCATATGGAGGACTCTTCCAGAACCATCGTCAGCTCTAAAAGACAATCGCCTACAATTAAGTCTCGGCAGCCCTTTAGCTAATAACCGGAGAGTCTCCGGGTCGGAGCCGTAGCTTAGGGTAAGCCGTAGCTTACAAGATCACATAGGATCTCTAAGCCGAAGCTCAAGGTTGCATTTAATCTAGAAGTAAGGGTAGTAGCTATAGCTTTAAAAGCTAGCCGTCAGTTCTTTGGATAGCCATTAAATAGCAGTTGGATAGCCTTTAGGGTAGCTGTATCTCTTTAAGGGCGTTTAACCTTCCAAGCTCTGTTGGTGGTACTGCCCTACACAGTAAACCGCAGTTAGCCTATAGAGTACTACAAGCTTAATCGCGCACAATTCCCCTTAACTCCTACCAGAAAGCTTTCAGATAGCAATTAAATTACCTTCAGGTCGCCGTCGGGGCAGAGCTACACCACGGCACTGCTGATCGTATGCGGGTATACCAATCGCCAGGAGGTAATCGCGTACAATCTGGACAGCCCCTGACCTTTGGCCAGGTAGCTACCATCTCCTTTCCTTCTCCTGATCCGTATCTATCCAACCATAATATACGGATGCGATCTGCCAGGCGTCTACTAGTGTAGCTGCTCTATAGCATACGCGATCGTCCTAGGAAGGTAGAGGACCTGGTCCGTATTCCAATACCATTATACAGATGCGATCTACCAGGCGTCTGCTGGTGTACCTACTCTGCAGTGTACGCGGTCGTCCTAGGTAAAAATAGAGGATCGTAAAATGTGAAATTGCTCGAGGGCGAAGCCCTCGGCTTGCTGCCGGCTACCACCCGCGAGGGTATAGGATCGGTTCAAATGTAAGGCTATTGCCTAGGTATACGGTAGGGAGTAGGCAAGCCGAGCATAAGTCACAGGAGAGTCGATGGAAGAGGACGATATAGTAAAGAATAGGTATGGCAATACCTGAGTATAGAGACGAACCGATAAGGAGGGAAAGGGCTATAGGCCTAAGGGAGCTTATAAGGAGGTGCCAAGGGCTAGCCGAAGGCTAGCCTTGGCAGCCGCCAAAAGATCCCTTATAATAAGCATTAGATTAAGCTATATAGTACCTATAAGCTTATAGTATTAGCAGCCGACATATATAACCTTGCCAGGGTAGTTGGCTTACAAGCCTTCTAGGCGGCTAACTTTATAGGCTATAACCTTATTTTTAGATATCCTTAGCTTATAGAAGTAGATTTTAAAATATGCTTTAAAATAGGAGCCTTTAAATAGTAGAATAATAAAAAATTGGAAGGGCGTATTTTACTAATAAGCTTAGAAGATATCCCAGAAGATATAGCTCTAGGGGAAATAGTATACACTTTATACCTAAAGGAGTATCGGGTCTAACCCCTATTTTATAGCAAAATAGATATAGAGTTTAGTATAGGCGATAACCCTTCTATAATAGATACCCTATAAAAAACTGCCGGATTGGTTATAGAAATACTATAGAGAGGCGGCGATCTTAAAGATTTTATAAAATACTTCTACCACTATAGGTTACTCTAGCTTAAGTAATACGTAGAGAGTATACTACGGCACCTTAAACGCTATGTTAAAAAATTCCCTACCCTCTACTAGCTACCGCATAAAACTATTTAATATATAATGGCAATTATATATAAATAGCCACTATAGCGCGTAATGCTACCTATAAGTGTTTTACGGGAGCTCTAGGACCTACTTAATAATAATATAAAGAATAAGCGTAACCCCAATCTGTTAAATATTCTATTAAGCCTAAGGGACTTACTTAGGGTATTTTTAGGTAGGTAAGCTAAAATCCTTCTATAGAACTTAGAATATAATTATATAATTAATTTAAAAAAAGGTAAAGAACTATTAAACCTTCCTATTTATAACCTTTTTTTATAAAGAGCTTAAGATTCTATAGGAGTACTTTAATAGCTTATTAAAAAAGGGATAGATCTAGCCTAGTAAGTTACTAGTAGGCGTACCAATTCTCTTTATTTTAAAACTAAATAGAACTATAAGGCTCTATATAAACTATCGCGGTTTTAATAAAATTATAATTAAGAACCGTTATCTACTACTATTAGTTAGTAAAATGCTAAATTAACTATTTAGGGCGAAAGTCTTTATAAAGCTAGACCTATAAGACGCCTATTAGAGGCTCTATATTAAAAAAGGGAATAAGTAAAAGACCGCTTTTAAAACCTAATGTAGCCACTTTAAGTATATCGTAATGCCTTTTAGGCTAGCTAATATACCTATAATATTTTAATTGTATATTTATAGAGCCTTAGGGGGACTAGTCGACCCCATATATATTATTTATTTAGAAAATATTTTAATCTACTTAGAAGATAAGGATTAGTATAAGCAACACATCCATAAAGTACTGGAATATTTAGATAATTAGGACCTCTATACTAAGGCGTTAAAGTATATCTTTAATATTAAGTAGGTTAAGTTCCTAGGTTATACTATAACGCCTATAGGCGTAGTTATAGACCTACTATGGGTATAGATAATCTAAGAGTAGCTAGAGCTAAAGAGTTACTAGAATATTTAGGTATTTCTAGGCTTTGCTAATTTCTATAGGCGCTTTATCTATAACTACTTAGATATTACCCGGCACCTATTTAACTATATTACTAAAGCTTTCTAAAACCTAGCCTAAGAAGTAAAAAGCTTAAAGGCGAGAAAGAAGAAAACTAAGAAGGGACTAACTAAATAGTATAAACTATATATATAGCCCGGAAAGGTATAGGAAGCCTTTTAAGAACTATATACAAAGTTTATAAAAGCTTTACTACTACGGCATTTTAACCCAGATTAGCTATTAATAATAATTACTAATATATTAAACTTTGCCCTTATTAGTATCCTACTATAACCTAATAGGTATTTAAACGCTACCCAGCTCCACTAAAAACTAGTAGTATTCTATAGTAGAAAATTCTAGGGGCCTAAAGTTAGGTATTATACCCACGATAAGGAACTGCTAGCTATAGTTAACTACTTTAAATAGTAGTGATACTACCTTAAGCACACGAGCTATACCACTTATATACTCTTAGATTATTATAATCTACGCTACTTTATAACTCTAAAGGAACTTATATTTTAATAAGCTAAATAGGCAAAAGAGCTTATATAATTTAATTTTAAGATTAAATATAAACTAGGGAAAAATAACCCTGCCAATAAACTGTTATAACGGCTAGACTATACCAAAGGCTTTAAAATAGGAGAAGGAAAACAGATAATAGATATCTTACTCCTTATATTATAGAATAAGCTCTAGGTATAGAATGCTTAAGTACCTATAGCTCTATATACTAAGTTATAGGCGGTATAAACCTTATTAGCTTCTATTAATATTATGGCTAGTACCCGGTCCGTAGCTAATAAGGGTTTAAATATACCTAGATAGAATATCCTTAATATAAGTTCAGAACCTAGTAATATACCACTAATTACTAAGCTATCCCCTTAAACTAATAGTAAAGCTATAGAGTAATTAGAACTTAGAGTTCTATAATAACTAAAGGACTTTAACTTATAGTGGCCTTTTTAATATATACGTACTAAGAAGTTATAAGATCTATCCCTTAACCCGTTGGGGTCCTTAGAGAATTTACCACCGGATTTGATTGGGCACTTGCATTAAACCGGGTTCTCTAATTAGCTGGTCCCTTATTAATAACCATAGGACTCAAATCAACGGGTTAAGGGATAGTACTATCTAATCTTATACTTAGAGCAGTATAAAACAAAATAGCTTTCACCTAGAAACCATCTAAAAGGTTAATAGATTTTATCCGTAAGGTATAATAGAGGGATATCTTTTATGCTATCTTTAATGCGAAAGTAGACTAGAAATATAACGGAAAGAAAGCTATAAGGCGCTAAAATTAGAAACTGGACCTAATAGGCCTATTATATAGAAATAGTGAGGTTTAGATACTATAAGAAACAAATCTATAATAGAAAATTCTTATAAAGAATTATAATAATCCTCTGGGCGGCCACTATAGGTAAGCTAAAATAGTGGAATTACTTTAATGTAAATATTATTAGCTAAAGCTTAAGTAGGAAGTAAAGGAGTATATTAGCTACTATAAAAAGTGTTAAGTATATAAAATCCAAAGGTATAAGCTATGGGGTTTACTTAAATTAGTTCCTCCCGCTAGCGAACTATAGTAATATTACGCTATAGACTTTATTACGGATCTTCTACTATTTAAAGATAAGCTAAGACGAACATATAATTTAGTCCTTATACTTATTAATAGGTTTTTAAAGTATATCTAATACCTTCCTATTAATAAGATGATTAACACATAAGCGCTTATAAACCTAATTAAGGAGAAATACTTTCATAAAGTAGATTAACTATACTCTATTATTACTAATAGGGGCAGCGTCTTTATAAGCCAGTACTAGATAGACTACCGCTATAGTACGGCTTTTTATCTATAAATAGATGGGTAAATAGAACGCTAGAACCAGAAACTGGAGTTTTATTTATAAATATATTTAAACTACTAGCAAGATAATTAGTATAAGCTACTTCTATACGCGGAGTATACTTATAACTTAAAGCGATATTTATTATATTAGTTTGTACCAATCTAGATTGCCTATAGCGTTTAACTATCTGGATTTAATAGTATACCTAATAATTACTAGCTAAGGCCGTATAATTAATTATAAAACTCTACTAGGAAGTTTAAGGATATCTACTAAAGAGTATAAGGGTACTTTAAGGAATAGAAGGAGTAATAGAAGTATATAAAGTAGAGCCTATAAGATGCTTAAGAGTAATAGAGACTTTAGTATAATCGTAAATACTAGGATAAGCATTTCGGCGTAGGCGATAAGGTTCTATTACGTTTAATAAATATTAAGACCCGTTAACTATTAAAGAAGCTCAATATAAGATACCTAGGTCCCTTCTAAATTAAGGAACGAATTAGTAAGCTAGTCTACCGTCTCTAGCTATCCCTATTTATAGCCTATATATATCTAGTATAGACTACCGCTAGAAAAGCACTTCTGTCTAGGCCTAATTAAACACTTTAAAGTAATGGGCGAGTGGTATAAGGTTAAAGCTATACTATACTATAAGTCTATTAAGAACAAGCTTTAATATAAAGTTAATAGCTAGCCTAGCCCGCTAAGGACTCTATATAGAAACCAGAGAATTACTTTAATTATTGCAAAAATATTCTAAAAGAATATTAGGACTAAGGTCCGCAATCTATAAATCGCAGAAAGCGCTCTAATACTATAGTATTATCGCAACCTATAAAGAAAGCTCGTGGTAGGCTGTAAAAGGCCCTAAAGAGTAAGAAATAGGTTAAATTAGATATGGAATAGATAGGCTCTGGAAACCATAAGGATTAATTAGGGCTATAGCTTAAGGTAAAATAGGTCCTTAGCCTTTTTACGTATATAGCATAGAATTAATAGGGTATTTTGCTAAAATTATATTTCTATTAATTAGTCTATATTAGGAACACTGTTTCTATAGGCTTATAATCCCTTTCCAAAAGCCTTATAAGGCCTTTTTAAGTACTAATTAAGATCCTTAATTACTACTATATATAAGAACTAATCCTAAAAGTTTAAACCATAAATACCTAATCTAAAAGCCACTATGCCTTATTCTTAGGAGTAGGATTAGTATCTATTAGCCTACTGAGTAATGGCTAATGGGAATAAGATCCTTTTATAGAAGTGTAAGTAGGCATAAAAATAGGGGTACGCTAATAAGGTATAGAAACTCTTAAACGCTTAATACTAATATTAGGTCTAAACTAGTACTAACAAAGCTCCTAAGGTATAAGCTTATAGTTAATAAAGATATACTTAAGCCTAGAATAAATAGAGACGTTAGCTAGCTAGTAAAGTCCAGAACTACTAAGACCTTGCTATGGTAACCGTTAGTTACCTATCCGCTAGGTACCCAAAGGGTAACCTACCTAATACCGCATTATATTATACTCTTTAAAAACCTAACGCGTATATATAAACTCCTTTCTATAGTAGATGGTTACCTTCTTATTACCTCTATCCTTTACCCTACTCTTAGTATACTAACCTTACTCTTATATTAGGCGTTACTAGCTAGCTTACTAAGAATTATAGGCGGTATAGATAGCTATAATATAGTCTTAAATTTAACCTAGTTGTTTAGTATTAGTGCTAGAATAAGAGAGAGCCCGGGCGATATAATAGTTAAAAATATTAAAGAAACATCGCTTCTTAGGCCTAGGCTATTAAAGCTTAAAGTTAGTAATAGAAACCTAATAAGGATAAAAAAGCCTACCTTAACATAACTACTGCTCTTAGTATATATATATTAATTATAAAGACTAAAGGTGTTAGACCTTATATAGTAAGTCTTATTATAAGCATCTAGAATCTTCTTATTAGACTTCTGGTCTTTTAAGAATATATAGGCGAAATTATTTAGGTAGAACTAGTACTAATTACGGGTTAGTAGAGGTTAAGGTTTTATATGCAGTGGTAGGGCTAAAATACGCTAAGGAAGTAGCTTAAAAGAGCAGTTAGCAAGAGAATAAAGAGGTATATTAAAATAATAATAGAAAAAAAGAAAATCTTAATAAGTATATTAAGTAAATGTCTAAAATTAGACAAAGGTTAATAATAGTAAATAAGGTATTAAGGAAAAGGATTAAGCTTAATAAGTAAAGTGTCTTTATACCCTACCTTCTAATACCCTTTTAGTATATAGCCGCATCCCTGCCAATATAACTCCGTTATAATAGCGTAATTTAAAAGAAAGGAAATACGCGTATAAGCTATTTAGTTATTACGCGGCTAGGGAAGGTAATTAAGACGTTAATTATAGACGTATACCGGTTAAATAATACCTAAATAATACCACGGTATTAAAGAATAATATTATAGATGTTCTTAATAATTATGTAATAGCTAGAGGCGCTATTATAAAGTGTTCCTCCTATTTACTAGGTAGTAAAGCTACGCCAAAATATAGTATAGGACCACTAGATTTAGAAGCATATATACTAAATCTTAAGAGATAAGTCTCTTTAATTAACTAATTAATTACCTAACCATATATAACAGCCTAAGAGTAAATACGGAAGTAAGGCGTTAGTAATATAGGGGATTATAAAAAAGGATTATAGATTAATATCTTAGTAGTTAAAAGACGTTAACAAGCCAAGACTTTATATATTAAATCCTATACTAAAAGGTTTTATAGAACCTTACTAGGAGCACTAAATTGCCTATAATACTTATGGTTAATTATAGATTAGTATAAAGGCTTAAATATAAAGTTGTATAAAGATCTTTAGGTTAGCCTAGGTAGTTACTAATATACTTCTAGTATACTTCTAGTAGGCTTCTAATAGATCTCCTAGCAATTCTTATATCTTTTCTCCAGTTATATTTTTTCCTTATTAAGGTTTTTTAGGAGTTTAAAGTAGGGGCTAGATAGTTAGATTATATATAGCGGCATGCCAATATCTCTCCGAACCCCTTTTAGGATAAGCCCTTATAATCTTTCTCTACTGTAAGGTAATGGCGATCAGGGACTAATTGTAAAAAAGGGGGGCCAGTATAAGGGATATTATTGCGGTTATTTTAGGTTATCCTTAGAACAACCCCTGGATACTCTTTAGACGTCTATTAGTTACGTGCTAAAGGTACGTGCTTATAGTATATAGTCTCTCCAATCCTAGAGGCCTTACCTTCTTAAGGATTTATCTCCTCTATAATCTATCCTATTCCTATAATTATGCCTTATAGCCCCCTATCTACTAAGTCCCCTTATAAAAACCCCTTATACTATAAAAGGGATCTAGTCCTTTTTTAGCTTCTATAACTATAGGGTTATAGCTAAGCCTCTTATATAACTAACTAAGAATAGGACGCCTTTTATTTTTAATAATAACTATATAGAAGCTTTTAAGGAGTTAAAGAACCGACTTATCTCCTCCTTAATTCTTTGTCACTATAACCTAGACCTTAAATTAATACTAGAAACGGACGCCTCTAACAAAGTAGTAGTGTAAGTCCTCTTATAGCTATACCTAGATAGTAAGTAGTACCCTATTACGTTCTTCTTAAAGATAATAGCCCTAGCTAAGCATAACTACGAGGTGTATAATAAGTAAATACTGGCTATTGTATAATTATTATCCTAGTGGCGTATAGAGCTTAAAAGTATAGACTCTTAAATTAAGGTCTATACTAATTATAAAGCCCTTAAGTGTTTTATAATAATAAAGCAGCTTACCGGCTAATAGGCCTAGTAGGCTAAAATACTTTCCTAATTCTTCTTTATAATTATATACTATCCTAATAAACAAAATTTTAAGGCTAATACTGTAAGAGTATATATATTAGATCCCGCCGCGCTTACAACAAGTTCGCAAGCACTTACTGTCTTTTTAGCCATATGGCGACGTGGGGCGGGATATGTTACAAATACTCTAACCCAGAGAGAATAGGATATAGGGCTATAAGATAAGCTAAAGGCTTAGCATCGGATACGTGCCCTTCTCCGTCCTAAACAGCTTAACCTATGTATTTTTAAAGAACTAAGCTCTAAACGGAATAAGCTGGCATCTATAGAAGAAGAGATCCTAGATAAACTAATAGGACTAATTAATTACATCCTAATTACGAATCGCACAGCTAAATCTCTAAAAGCCTTCCGCGACTAAGCTATAAAAAGTAACCCTGATTTAGAAATAGAAGACGGACTTATACTAAGAACGGCTTATAGTTTTAGATATTAATAATCTATAAATAAAGCTAATCCGTAAAGCCCATTATTAAGTCTCTACGGCGTACCCTAGTTAAGATAAAACCCACTAACTACTAGTGCCTCGTTACTATTGGTAAGAACTCCTATCTAATATAAAACGATTTATTAGCAATTGTTATGCTTATAAACATATAGATACCCCTAGGGATTAAAATCCTAGATAGCTATAACCACTGCTAGTTTCTAACCGCTCTTAGTAATATATTATAATAGACTTTAAATTATTTCTAAACGACAAATACGGCTATAATATGGCCTTTATAGTAGTTAACTAACTAAGTAAATAAGCTATTTCCCTTTCTTACTTTAAGACCATAACTATAAAAGATAGAGCTTGTATATACATTAACAACATCTACTGGATCTATAGCGCTCCTAAGTTAATTGTCTCTAGCTATAACCCCTAATTTATATTAGACTTTCAGGACAAATTCTATTATATCTTTAAAATTTAAATTAAGCTCTCTACCGTATTCTACCCTTAGACTAATAGCTAAACCGAGATTATAAACCAGTACCTTAACTAGCAACCTCGCCCCTTTATTAACTACTACTAGGATAACTAGTTGGAACTACTGCCTATAATAGACTACGCACAGCTTACGCTCCCTTATAATAGTATAGGAATATCGCTATTTAAGTTACTCTATAGATATAAGCCACGAATATCCTTTAATTAGGATAGACCTATAGGACCTATAACGACCCACAAATGCCTTAGCTATAGGGAGGCCCGGATATTTACTAAGAGAATGCACGGAGCCTAGGAGACTGCCTAAGTTATTATAAAAAGGGCACAAGAGAAGAAAGAGGCTAATGTAAATCAACACCGTTATAAGGTAGACTTTTAAGTAGGAGATAAAGTATAGGTGTTAACAAAGAACTGGAAGATACAGAGGCCGAGCCGCAAGCTAGAACACTAAATAGCTAGCCACTTCACTTGGATATAAAGGTGGCGATTGTAATAGTGGATAAATTTTTGGGAAAGCACCCAAAATAACACGGAACAGCTCTCCTTCAATATAAACACAGAAGAGAGTCCGTCCCTTCAAGGTGACTCTACTCCCGCTGCCGCCTTGACTACCACACCTACTACCTAATTTATATAGACACAGTATCCTAGTAAGACTCAAGTTGCTCAATCAATGCCCATTAAACTAGCTGCTGCTCGCCTGTAGTGAATATATCGACCCCAACCTATATTTCTATCAATTCTACCCCGAGTATTTCCGCAAGCTTGAAGAAACGTACCTCTATATACGAATGTGGCTGTTATAGTAGTGCTTGTTAAGAGGAAACTTAGTAGGACATAGACCCACATTGCCTTTCGGACATGAAGTATCCCGGTATTACTCTCTACTGCAACCGATGGCACATAGATAAGGTTTGAAGAAAAAATAGCCTTTGCATGTCAACTCTCCATAGTTTAAACATTGAAATTGATTTCCATGTAGTTACCGCTAATAAATTTGCCGGCAAGTAGATAGTTGCGACGAAAGTGAATACTTTCATTGAACGCGAGTCCACTCCTGACCTTTGGAGAATGTTCTTTATATGATCTCTTTGCGAGCGCGCAGCTGCTCCTATCCGAGTAAGTATTTTTGTATTGCTATTCGTTGCATCAATCTTTCTATAGTCCAAAAGCCTTGCTAACTACAATGATCCTATCAGAATTAATCCGTATAAAAGTCGCAGAACTTACTAAGAGTGAAGTTCTTTCTGCCTGACTCTGTAGTGCCGCCGCTTGGCTAATGTATTCTTGAGTCATCCTGACGTACTCGGGTATTTGCGTGAGCTCGCAGCAGCTTAATTTAGCTTCAGAGCAATCCGAAGAGTTACCAATAATAACCCAGCTTTGGAGCATGCAAGCAATTTCTCTGATTGACCTGAGAATCTCTTGAGATAGAGATAGTGCATCTATCAGTCTCTCCAGACGTTGGCAATCAAGAAAATCAACCTCGTAATCTACTAAGCGGGGAGTGAGAGAAGAGTGTAACGCTTTCTCTCTCTAGCTCATTGTTATTATCTAGTTAAAGCGCTAGGGTTAAAAATTACGTGTACTTACAAATGACCCAATTGAACGGCGTTGGTCGTGGAAATACCACCGCCACTCTGGCAATATAGTCCCGAGCAAGATTTCGTGCAGGTTTGCTGGATACTGCGCACAGTCTTTCCCGGCAACTTCATTCCATAAAATGGCCTTGCATCGCTTGAAAAGTTGGATGAAGATCCAAACTGAAGTTCGCGTTTGACTGTTGTGTTTCTGATACACTAATGCTTGTCTAAGAGACCAAGGATTTTTGAGAGCTGATCTTCCGTGTTTCTCGTACGTTCGAAGTAGATAGCAAATTTCCAGGAACAATAAATAGCGGGAAAGTTTCGTATAGGGTGACTAGCTTACCGTAACTCACGCCGTCCGCCTTCCTCGATGGATAGGAAATTTTTTTTTTGCAGAGATTGAAGTACGGGTCATCATCACCGGTAATCTTCGCCCCAAAGGAGTATAATGCATCAAGAAAGCAGGGAGACACTGAATATGCAGTGAGCAGTCTTTGGACTGCTTCGACAGATGTTTGTAGATGACACCAGGATGACCGTTGATGTATAAAGCTAGGAAAGGTTAGCATCCATGGCATAATCTGTTAATGGTTGATCAACCCACTACATAGTGTCCAGGGTAGTAGCTACGTCGTTCTACACATTGTGATCTAGTCAGAAAGGCTACTTCCCAAGTATTTTAGAGGTGGGACTTGCCCCGTCAAAGGTTGATTTTGTTACTTTATCATTACACTGTTAGTGACACAACAGTAGGATTAGTGCTATACGTACCAAGACCTGTCGGATTTATTTTCCATCTCTCTATATCTCCTTGACCACAGAAGATGCGTGGCCCTTCCGAGGCTAGCCTCTTAAGATGTATCTGAATATCCGTGTCTTTAGAAACATTGTAAGGCAACCCACGGAAATATCTATTCCACCCTTGCATAATATCTGAGTCGCACATTTTTTAATGTTTTTCAGTAATAGGAATGGAGGAATTGAGAATAGTATTTCTGGCAAGGTCATCCAAAGCGTCTTGTCATAAAGTTCCAAGTCTGCCTAACCAATAAAATCCCTCATGCACTCCTGCCCAAGGTGATTCTAAGCCCGGCGCCAACTTTACCAAATTCAGCGGAAGCGCAATAATTAGCCAACCTAATGCAAATTTGGCCGTTGAATCACCCTCGAGTCGGTCAGTCGGTGGATAGTATCGCCGACCCTTTGGCTTAGTCATTTAACGTCGCGGGCCACCTTATGCACGGGCCCACGTCGTGCACGGTTTTCCTCACCAAAAAAGACCAAAATACACCTTTTTATACCACCTATAACTTAATAGCCTTTAGATAGAATTTTATAAAATATAAAATATATTAATATATTAACCCTAAATATAAGGTTATAAAAGCACTTTTTTAATATAAAAGAAAATTATTAATAAAGTTAGTAATATATTTAGGGCACTACTATTCGCATACCCCCTAATTACTATACGTACACCCCCTAATTACTACGCATACACCCCCTACCTTATTTAGTTTAGACGCCTCCTTATTAAGTTAGATATTTCCTTATTAAGTTAGAATATCACGTATGTTTAACTTGTTTGCGCTATATCGCGAAAATTAAAGTACGCGCCATATAAATTTTACAACCATAATATCACGATTAAGTCTTGGTTTTAGTTATAGTATAAGTGGTAGAGTCTAAATTTGGATTGCGCCTAAGTCGATTAATTGGATTGCGCAGTACTTTATAAGGCGTCGCGCAAACTGATTTAGGTGCTGCTGCCTCTGCTTCGCGCCCGCACCCGCGCCCGCGCCGCGCCCGGTGGGACCCAAATTAACACCTCTGCTTCGCACCCAAGAGCCTGCAATTATAGAGCGTCAGGGCAGTTGGCCAATTAACTCTACAACTGGCTCTACAATTGCCAATCGTGTTAACAGATCTACTCGTAGAAAGCCCTCAGCATTTGAGCAAAATACTGGCTGTACTATGAGCTTGCGTAATGCAGGCGCAAACAAGTCAAACACACGTGATATTCTAACTTAATGAAGAAATATCTAACTTAATAAGGAAGCGTTTAAACTAAATAAGGTAGGGGGTATATGCGTAGTAATTAGGGGGTGTATGTGTAGTAATTAGGGGGTGTGCGAATAGTAGTGCCCTATATTTATTATATAATAATAATTAATGCTTATAATTATAACATGCGGATCGTTGTTAGCGACTCAGTTAATCGAGGCACGTGTACGGCAAGAGGGACGCGCAAGCCTGTATAATTGGTAGTCTATAAACGAGGATCCAAAGCTAGAGAAAGGAAAGGAGAAGAACAGCAGTACCGCTTGAGGTTTTATGCGATCGTCTAGTTACGTAACTGTAACTGTCTGAAACAGTAAGAAACTATCTGCGATTGTCCGCCACAATCTACCGTTTTCCACCTGTCAGATAATCTGTAATTCTCTAAAGGCGTGGATCACGTGCACGAGTCACGTGCACAGAGCACGTGCATTGTAAATCTCCTCCGAGCCCCAGGTTATCTCATGAATCAGACGCTCCGCAAAAGATTTATTCCGGTGATATGGCGCATAGACTAACTCCTAGACCAATCAGAATAGCGCACTAATATTAGCCCCCTGCGCACCCCCCTGCCACCAGCAAAATCTTCTGCGGAGCGTCTGAGAGCTTATAGGCCTCGCTTTGGTGAGAAATAAATGTTTTAGATCGTATATTTTAACTTTAACTGGCTCTACTAAGCCCCCACTAACAGTTATTAATACTTTATTCGATGTAATAGGCTCTTTAGGTAATTATATTTTTATAAATATATACTATAGCCCTATACCTAGAGTACTAAGAGGCGAAATACATCGTCGCAAAAGTTAAGTTAGATTTAGAATTGAATGTTTGTAGATTTTGGGCCGACTACCTATATCTAACTTCTTATATAATAAAGCTACGATATCGCCATAATATAGAGGCGATAGAGAAGACAAAGGGCT
>Ga0307507_10006892_pt1 | contig 16947 bp, 21 predicted proteins | sample 7_EM_MG_FD_207223 | JGI IMG/M metagenome (GOLD analysis project Ga0307507, IMG submission 207223) | Populus trichocarpa ectomycorrhiza microbial communities from riparian zone in the Pacific Northwest, United States - 7_EM | ecosystem: Host-associated > Plants > Roots > Unclassified | place...
CGATCCTCGGCCTCTACCCCTACCCCGACTTGCCCCTTCTTCTTCCTCTTCGCTGCCACCACTCCTGCCCTTTGGCCTGGCGAAAACGTACTTTCGCTCGATGATTTTGGCAATGTGTTCTGCCATCGTAGCGTCGGTTCCGATGCCGTTCGCGTCCATGAGAGCGATTAATTCCGGCTCGGTCAGGAATCCGGGGGGGGAGGTCTTGCCTTCTGTTATCGTGGCTTCGGTGGGTTTGAAGGTTTCCCCGGCGGTGAACGCAGGTAGCTCTTGGGATGATGTCCATTTGTCATAGACGTAGACTTCCAGGTAGTTCCTTTCAAGCACCACCAGGCCCGAGGTATGGAAGCCTTCCTCGCCGTATTGGAGTTTTACCGTTGTAGTTTCTCCGCGGGCGTCCTTGGAACAGCAAGCTAGGAAGCGCCGGACAACGAATTCATATACTCGCTTTTCGTCTGCGTTTAGTTTGTCCGGAGCTACATAGGCTACCGGGTGGATCGGGGGGTGGGCTTTATCGTTGTGCGTGCCGTTTTTGGGCTTGGAGAAGCCACCCGCCAGAAGGCTGGTGATGTTAGTCAAAGTGAAATGGTAGGGCACTGGATATAATTACCCTTGAGCGAATTCGCCCCAGGCGTGACTTTGAGCCTGCTTTCCTACAAGGGCCGGAAGATCCATGCCTTCGTCGAATTGATCGGTTTCAGTTCTGGGATAGCTTATGAAGCCTTGGGTGTATAGCTTTTCTGCAATCTGCACCCGTCAGCACTTCGAAAAAAACTGTGATTACACAATATTTACATTCATGACCAACTGAGACGAAAGCCCGAGGAATCTACTCCCCTGTTTCTGTAGCTCTATCGTGGTTAACGGTAATGGTTTCCTGGGGATTGTCAGTATCAAGCTAGTATGTTTGGAAAGTTATCTTTACCATTTACTAGTTGGTTTCTTGACGACAGAAACTACATTTGCAACCTTCGCAGCAAGACATCTCTCATACATGATCATTACGGCCATTCTGTCGAATAGTGAACTCCGGTCCCAACTGAAATTAACATTTATATCGTCCCTCTTGTGCATCACCCTAATCGACCAGAAAGGTTCTGAAACAAAGCTCTTGATCTTTTTGTACCTGTCGACTACAAATCCTAATGTCGGGAACTGGCAGGAGCCTGTAGTGGATAGCATCAGAAGTGCACCTATGTATTGGCAGACAATACAAACCATAGCTAACAATCTGCCCATCCAACCCCCTCACGGTTTGCAAGAGCATCGTCTGCCACCTAGTAAATGCCGCCCCAATCCTGAGGTCCAATTCAATCCTAGCGCGAACCGCCGCCGCCTGGCGTTCATCAAGATCCCCCGGGTGCTGAGCCGCATGCAAGATATGTGCTCGTTCGATGTTTGAGAATTTTGCTCGTTTAACTTCGATCCGGGGGTTAGTCTTTCTCGCCAGATCCATCACTTCAGTCCCAATGTACTCCCCTTCACGGTCGCAATCTGTCCATATATATAAGATTTGGGCACTCCGTGCTTCGGAAGAGATATTTGCGGCTACCTCTTTGCTTTCCGGCTATGCTTTACTATCAGTGCTCTATTCCGCCGGTAGTATATGAGACGGTGATTGAAGAGGGATACCTACAGAAACAAACTGCTTGGTCGCAGCATCGAACAACGCTGACGGTGGGCAGTCCTTCCACTTCCTAAACCCATCCACAAAGTCCCAGGATATGGTATGTCCTACCACAGCTGTCATGGTAACGTTGCATTCCCCCCACGGTGGGGGGAACCGATAATTAAAGTCATAATTTTTAATGTACTTGTTGCCAGTATTTCGAGTCTATCGTGTCTCCATGAGTATTGTAACGTACTATTAGCATCGTCAGAGAGGGAGACGAACATTCCGAATGGCACCCCCGCTCAAATGCCCAGCAACAGCCTTTGCGATGGAGGGCTTCTCCGCCACACAGAGGATCCTTGTCATAGCCGGAGCTCTGGTGGGTGTCGCGTATTTTGCGGGGGAGGTGGCCAGGCACAGGCGGAGATTAGAGGAGTACCGGCACTGGTCGGGACTTGGGGGAGACGTGAATTCGAGTTGAGGCTCTGCGAGAATCCCGTTTGTGGCCTTATTGGGGACCTTTAAACGGTTTAAACTTGTGCCTTGTCTTACAAGTCTACGAACGTAATTTCGACGCTATGCCCGGATGTTTTCGTTAGGTTAGTGCCTGAACCCAGGGCCCTGTGATGGTGGTAGTCGGGAAGCCTAACAAAGGGGGAGCAAATTGTGGAAGGAATTGTGCACAGGTTTTCCCTGAATTGAGAGCGAGATCTCTTGAGGTGCAATGCCTTTGTCCAGCACAAGAACTGAAACGGGGCGGAAGCCATCGCCGACACCACAAGAGTAATACCGGCAATGGTAGGACTTCGAAGTTACAGAACTGGACAAATGTAAGTTAATCGTGGTAAAAGAATGGTGGCTTGTGTGGTACAAGTGCAAATGCAGTGCCGTTTGCTGTAACACTCTGTAACTTTAACCCTTTCCTCGTGTCGGCGCAATACTCGAGTATCATACCGAACCCCTGTCAATCTGGGCATCCCCCCATCATTCCCTCCCCCGTCACATCATAATTCTCGAGAGGTGACCTCATTCAGGAAAGTCTTACTTAAGCCCTCACCAGGCAAGCCCTTTGGTGGCACACTCACGGGGCAAACAACGCCATCCCTCATATAGCTCATCCTCCCCTCTCATTCTCATCCTAATACACTGTGATTTCCTCTATCTCACCTCCCCACTCCCTAGCCACTGCTACCGCAAAAAATGGCAACTTCCCTCCCCCTACCGGTGCTATCGTCCCTCTTAGACACAACAGATTTTAGTAAAACCGTAACCCCCTTCCTTCACCAACTCTCGATTTCCCACATTCAACCGCTCCTTACCGGCCAAGTGCCCGTTAAAGAATGGTACCTATCGACCAACCCACTGATAACCTCCGTGCACTTTGCTCTCGCGGTGGACTTGGTTGTGTTCGTCATCAGCGAGATCAATAGGAATTACTCCCAGATTGATCGTTTGTGGAGTTTGCTGCCGACAATTTACATCGGACATTACACACTGTTTGCTCACATGAACGGATTGGATACACAGAGGCTTGATACTCTGACTGCTTTTTCGCTACTTTGGAGTGTGAGTGTCAAACTGCGACAGTGATGGGAATAGCCTGAGAGTGGAAGAGGGCTAATCGTGATTGTGGGCGCAGATTAGGCTAACTTACAATTACTGGAGGAGAGGCGGGTACAACATTGGTTCGGAAGACTACCGCTGGTACGCTATCCCCCCCATATCATTACCCCCTCCCCTCTTAACGAACTTTTAAGACTAACAACCTTTCGTAGGGAAATTGTCCAAAAAGGCATCCCCCGTTGGGCCTTCATCCTTCTAAACATAGTCTTCATCTCCTTCATCCAGAGTGTCCTCCTGTGCATGATCACCGCCCCAGCCTACCTCCATCTCCTAGCCTCCACTCTCCCCATCACCCTCCCCTGGTCCTTCACTGACCTCGTACTCTCCCGCGGCCTCCTCTTAGCCCTCTTGGTAGAGGCCTTTGCAGATCAACAACAGTGGGTCTACCAGAGTGCAAAAGCGGCGTACCTCACTACTGGCGTCGCACCACGCGGCTACACCAAAGCTGACCTCGACCGTGGCTTTGTGGTTACTGGTCTATGGTCATTCTGTCGCCACCCCAATTACACCGCTGAGCAGACTATCTGGGTGCTCGTGTACCAGTGGTCGTGCCTGGTTTCCGGTGAACTCTGGAATTGGACTGGCTTGGGTGCGGTAGCGTATCTAGCGTTGTTCCAGGCGAGCGTCCGGCTGACGGAGAACATTACTGCGGAGAAGTATAAAGAGTATAAGGAGTATCAGAAGATGGTTAACAAGTTTGTGCCGGGTTTGGGGGCGTTGACTGGGGCGCCAGAGTTTGAGAAGACAAAATAAGTGGTTCTTGCCTGTTTGCTTCCTCACGCCATGTAATATAGTTTCTTTTGTCACTTGGATTGACTGGCGGTAACAAAGAGTCCGACGCAATGTTTCAACGGTAATTTCTCCCCCCAAACTTAATTTTTACCATGCCCCTTTTCATCCCTTTCACTGTAACTGTCCCGAAATAATATCGCCTTATTGCCCTGATGTAACATCTATCAATGAAAGAGCGACGGATCCCCCCCCCGACCACCTTGTCCGTTGCATAGCCATCAAGCTGGCCAACGAGTGACATACCATGAACACATCATAACTCCTCACTCGAGACAAAAAACTAGCGGTAAAAAAATGGAAAAACTCCAAACGCCAAGCTCTTGTATCGACTGGAAACCACCATATTTACATTTTTACACTGCACCCTGTTCACCTACTCCTCTTCCTCTTCCTCTTCCTCGTCGCCATTGTCATCACCGCCATCCTCATCATCGCTGACCTCAACACCTAACTCTTTCAACCGTTTCTATATTGGAAACCCAATCATTAGCCATCACAACATATTTCACAAGAAGCGAGGGGTAGAACAATACCTTATCTCCCTCCCTCTTCTCCTCCAAATCCCCCAGCACAATAAACAAGTCATCTAACTCTGCAGCACTCTGCTTCGCCGCCTCGTCGGCCTCCTTACGCGCATGCTCCGCATCGCGGAGCCGCGTCTCAAGCTCATTGGCGCGGACTTCTAGGGCGGCGGCGGATTCCTGGGCTTCGTGGAGGATGTGCGCATGGGTGGATTGTTCTTTTTTCAGCGATTCTTCAAGGGCCGTAAGAGTTGTTTCTAGGTCCTTGATCTGCGCTTCCGAGGCAGCTTGCTGTTTGGTGTTTTCTTCGAGGCGGGATTGTGCAGTTGTTAGGGCATCTTGGAGGGTGGTGGCTCCGGATTTTTGGCGGCGGGAGTCTTCTTCTAGGCTAGTTATGCGCTCGTTTGCTGCCTTGAGGGCTTCCTCGGATGTCTTCAAGCGTTGGTCGGATTCCCCGGCGTGTTCTTCGGATTTGCGTAGGCTCTCGTGGGCGAATAGTGTCTCTTTTTCTGCAGAGTGTAGTCTTGAGGTTGCTTCTTCGATAGCCTTTTCGCCCTCTGCCTTCACCCTTTGCACTTCACTTGCCCGCTCCGTCTTCTCCTTCTCAACTGCAGCTTCCAATTCTGCTATCCTCCTGCGCAGGCCTGCGATCTCACCATCCCCGTATTCTTTGGCCTTCCTTGCGGCTTCGCTAGCTTCCCAGCGGATCCTCTGAATCTGGCCTTCCAACCCGTTCATTTCTGATCTCGCTTTCTGTGCGGCAGTACGCAATTCTCCGTCGTACTGTTGGCGGAGGATTTCTGTTGCCGCGTTTGCCCTTTGCACCTCCGCTGCCGCGGCTTCTTTTGCGCGCTGCGATTCGTGCTGCTCTTGGGCTATTCTCTGCTCTTGGGCTAAGCAGGTTGTCTGTAGCTTTTGTAGTTCTTCGTCTTTATCTTCAAGTTGGGCTTTTAAGGAGTCGACGAGTTCGACGGAGATCCCATTGAGGGCGTGGGGGACGCCGTCTATTCGGTCAGAACTTGCACGTACTTGTAGTGCGGGGCTACCTACTGATAGTGTTATGCGTCTCCAGTCCAGGATCCTTGTCAATAGCTCTTAATATCCGGCTGTAATTGTCCTTCAAAAAGTCAATGAATGTGTGGTCAAAATACACCTCCGGCAACCCCATTTTTCTCTTCCGGTGGCTGGTTTCCCGGAACACTTCAAAGTCCCGAACTTGTGGATTTTCTCGGAGCTTAGTGACTTTATTGACGTAGTGATCGCGCCCCATTCGACTTGCCAGGATTGGATGTAGAGTGGCCCTGGGCACCATTAGCACCACAAACACTGCCCAAAGTGGGTCTGTAGAGAGCGTACCTAGGCAGCGGCGAATCCTTATGACTAAATTCATACAAGACCCCCAAGAAAAACGCGCAAAGTCCCTGAATCAACACATTCGAATTACTGGACTGCTTGACGGTAGACACAAGCGACTGCACGCTCGAAGCTTCATTAAGGAAGTCATCCACAGCCGGCGAATCCTCATATAACCACGTGCACAGCAACATCAAATACCCAATAATTATCCTTGGATCATAGTTGTGTTCCAGCGCAGCGACGAGATTCGCTGATATGCTCTGAATCGCAGTGACCACCTCTTCACCGGCATCCGCGTCTCCCTCTTTGAAAGACGTCGCTAGGTTCTTCGCTTCCTCATCGTTATATATCAAGTGCAAGAATATCACACTCGCCAACCAAACCCTATAAGGATCGCCCCGGGAGTCTTGGTCAAGGCTAATCAAGCAGGTAAGCACATTCGCAGACTCATCCCCTTGTGCATGCAGATTAATAGCATGGTTGAGAAAGTGCAACCGAACGGGTTGATTCCCAGCAAAGTACGACTCCAAGCACTGGCACGCCGCTAACCGAGCGTCAAAAGCATGAATTGAAGAATTCATCAAGGCAAGATCCAGCAACCCCTCAATGACATAACACAAATCATCAGGATTGTTCTGCTGCGCCTGCGCCTCCGGTAATATCGTAGGGTCCAAGTACTGAACCTTCATCTGAGCAAAGTTCTCCTGAAGCGGTGAGTTCTCATGAATCAGGTACGCGACTGTTCTCAATGCCTATTTCCCCATCAGCACGCCCTAAAACCAATCAGACAAGTGAGGAGAAAAATGTACCTCCGCGCGAACCGGAAAATCGCTGAACCCGGAAAATGCAATAACCAGCATAAGGTGCAATATGCCTGCGCTGAAAAACGCATTCTGATTCGCCGCGGCGCCCAATCCGCCCGGCACCACAAACAACCTACATACCCTCATAGCATATTCAATATTCGTGTCCCTCTGCTCCTTAGCATAGGACGGCACCGGTTCCTGTGCGAACTGGAAAAGCTTCGCTAACCGCGGCACGCACCCCATTTCTCTAAAGTAGCTCTGGTTCGAAACGTTAAACGATAGCAGGTTATTAAGCAATTGAAGACAATCCTGAACTATAATGCCTCCGTCAACGCCGCCTTCCAGCTCTATTATCGAGAACACCCGCTCAAAGGCGTTTTCGAAGGCGATTAACTTTTGTATGTCCGTGTGGCCGTTTGAGAGGTTTATTATTAGTAATATGCCCTCTGGACCGGAATCAGTGACCTGCGAGATCAGAGCTATTGGGGGAAGGGATTAACCATTACGGACAGCATCCCGCTTATCGTCAAGTACAGATACCAATTTCGAGATCCCAAGGGGAGCGGTGAGAATACACTCCTGTGTCCTGGACGGCCGATTATTCAACATTGCAACAAGCAACTGCAACGCATAAAGCCTAATGTAAAAGTCGGAATCCTGCAACAGCTGAATAAGAACCGTGATATTCTCTTGTTTCTACCCCCCCCTAGTCAGCCCTCCTCCTCTCAAGCACTAAGCAAAAGAAAAGCCAACCTGAGTGAACTCATCCGTAAGCCACAACGCAATATCCTCACTGGATTCCGGCTACCCTCCCCCCACACATTAGCCCAAACCCCACACAAGAGGTATGATAATGATGGGAGCAAACATTCGACTCGTCCTTGACAAACAACAGCAACAACGTCTCGAGGACAACCTTGATAGTATCCACGTCTTCCGAATCTTTTGACAGAGTACCAATAAGCCCCCGCAGACCCCCGGACGCTACCGTCTCCTTGTATTCTCGGGCGAAGCTCCTCAGGCCCATTATCGCGGCGCGCCGGTCCTCCAGGAGCGTGCTTGTGGACAGGCGCAGGCACAGTGTCTGGATGGTCGATGTGGCATCTTGCTTTGGGGGAGCTTGGGCTTGGAGGATGCCGAGGAGTGACATTGAAGGAGTGGGGATTATTACTGTTTGGCTCGGAGGTGAATTGCTTGTTTTTTGCGAGATTATGGAGTACCTCGAATTGCTGTTTTCTTTGGCGGGGTAGGGGGAGAGGAATGCTAGATAGAGTGGCGGGTGGTGGTGGTGATGGTCCACTTTAGTAGGGGTGAGCTTATAATTATTCAAGGTGGAGGTTGCTGTCGTGTCCCAAATTATCGAGATTGGGGCTGTTGTCATGACTGCGGCGGTGGCTGCTCTACGGGTCACAAAATTCTATTCCCTGTTTCAAGGGTCATGACGGGCAGCAATCATCTCCCCATGATATGAATCTCTCTCCCGGCTCACGATAACTTCAAAACATACGAGGAGAACATCTACCAGAATATTGTTTCCCCCTTTGCTCTGCTGCAATCCCGTCTTTTTATACAAGAAAGCGTGAACTTTATCAACCATAATATCTCCTCCTGACACCCTACCCAGATGATGCCTGCTCCTCAACCACCCTCCATTTCGCAAACAGGCACCTCCACCAAACTCGGCCAAACACTCGCAAAATGCCAGGCCACGCTCACAGCACTAAAAAGAAAGAACGAAACCAAAAGGAAAGAAATCAATCACTTTAATACGAGACGAAGCTGTGTCAGAAAATACAGTTTTGCTAATTGAAGCCGCTAGGCGACGAAAGTAAGAGTCAGGGAATAGAATAATCAAGGAACGGGATCACTAGGAAAAGGAAAGGACACAGGAAAAAAAGAAAAAGTGAAAGTGATAAAGGTATCCGCTGAAAAGGACGTTACTCCACGCAATGGTCAGCGTGCCGCAGATTTTTTTCTCTTTTATCCCCCTCATTCATAGCTTAAGCCCAAGCCCACATTTTAAATCCCCTCATCTAGAATGTCTCCAGGTCATCGCCCTCCTCAGCCTCAGCCGGTATTTCGAATCCATCCTTCTCGGTGTCAGTGTATTCTTGAATTGTTCCATCGTCGTCGTCGGGGGTTGTCACCTCTGTGGAGTACAAGATCGCCTGGATATGCTTGACCAAGCCGTCTTCATCCTCCTCAATTTTAGGATCTTGCTCGACAGCCTGTTGAATCAACAACTCAATATCCCTCAGCTTGCTGAAGTAAAAGTCCCTCTCGCGCTCAAGCCCAGCAACATTCTCCTTCAGCATATTATTTTCCTGCTGGAGCACGGCAGTGCTAGGACCACCGAGGGGAGTTCTGTTTCGAGTACCGCCAACCGTTGGAGTAGTTCCACGCTTCACAGCGGCAGAAGTATTGGCGCGAGCGGCCGGAGGAGGATTGCCGCCGACTGAGCCCGCACCCTTTCTACGGGAGAGCGCATCGTAATCGCCGCCAGGATAGTACTGATCCCAATACTTCTTCGACCATTGCAGAAACTCAAGATTGTCTTGGAACTTGCATTTGACTAGACGCTCGACGGGGATAGGCCTATCGATTCCTTTTGAAGAAAAGACAGCTAAACAACAACAATACAGAACCCCCGAAAAGGAAAATTCTCGGGGGAAAAAGGTCCAAATGTAAGCGATTTTTTGACCAAACCAAACGGTAAGAAATATGTAGAAAAGAACACGGAGAGGCTGAGTGAAATCGTACAGGTAAGAATCTTAAAGTTCTGAAGATAGGCGTATTCGGTATTGACGTTGAACTTGACCTTCTGCATAGGAACGTCGCCTAAAGATAGAAAGTAAGTTACTGCAACTCCACGGTATTCATACTCTCTCTCCCCGCTATCAAACAGGGAGGAGGAATGTATAGGACTTGCTACTGACCAAAGATGGAGTCAAAAACCTGACACAGCGCAGCACTATTCAGGGATTATCGTTGTCAGTTGAAACAGATTTCCGAAGCAAGGAACAAGCTTCCTTTTGACACTAAAGGGGGGGTGAGGGAACAGGTGTTGCTCATCTGTGACATACCCGGTTCCACATTGCTCTATACGTGTAATGTTAAGCTGCAAGAGGCCATTTAGCCAGCCGAGAAGTTCCTGCCTGGGCGACGTTAGCATAGTGATTGAGGCAATGGTCAGTATGGCCAGTTCTTTTCTTTTTTCCTCACTCCCGGGGGTATCTTTTACCTTGATTCACCCATGTTGTGTGGAAAAGGTCAAGAAGTGAGAGAGAAGGGAGGTATAGGTGTTCGTTTAGAAGGTTGGGGAAGAGTTATTTCTCTTAGCGATGATGGTGCGAAGAGGCTAAAGTGGGTGCAGGAAAATATTCGGGAGAGAGCAATGGTTGGGTTGCGAAGTAGAAGCTGCAAGAGGGGTTCGTTGATGATGGGCGAAAGAAGAAAAGCTTGTGCAAGAGCCTTCTTGTGTTTGTGTCGCCCCCCTCCACTGATTTCACGTTGGTTATCGCTCGCCAAGACAATGGGTGGTTGCTCAATAAAACAAACCCCACCACAATAAAAGCCGCACCTCTCGGGTCAATTTAATTGAGATGGCATCGTAGGTGCAAAACCTGACCTTCTACTCCCTTACAGAACCAGTCTGTACTAAGTTTTAAGCATAGATAGTAGCTTCTTAGCTGCAAGGAAAACAACTAACTCACGATGCTATCCGCTAAATTATATACCATGTAACGCGGCGACCACAGATTATCATTTTCCTTTAACCCCCTCAATCTAATGCATCTAAATCTACTTCGCTGTAGTTCGCCTATGTTGTGCCCCTGAGGGACCCGCCTCCTCTACCTTGTCCCCACTACTGTCATCAATACTGTGTCTAACTGCAGACGACCTCCTCCCGCTCAACTTGACCGAATCACCCCTCTCCATAACGCTCTCGGCGCTCTCAGCGAGTGTGTCACTACTAGCCTCAGCAGGTGTGCTATCATCACTGGACTCTGGTGCACCATCATAACCGCCGCCAACAGACTCAAGGGTGAACGGGGAGGCTGTAGGTGCATCCAGGACCCCAAGTTCCTCGGGAGTGAAATAGTTAGGCAAGATTAAGGTTCGGGCAGGAATTAGCAGGAAAATGAACACCGGGAAGCTGCATGTGTCGATCAATTAATATGAAGTTCTAGGTATAAGCTATCTTGAGACGAGCATACCCAATAGCAGCGATAGTTTGGGTGATAGCAAACGTAGCCCCGAATCCCACGAGCTCAAGTGCCACAAACGCCCAGACAGCCCCCTTCCTACACCTCTTCAGCGGCTCCCCGGCAGAAGTCAAGGAGTCATCCCTGAACAGGAATAACAGCTTCAATGTGATTCCGTTGGCTTCGAGCGCTTGAAGGCCCATGACGAAGAAGAGCCCCGCAAGAACCTATATCAACTGATGAGCAGATGTCCTACGAAGATGCTATGTTCAACTTACACCTTGTGGAATCAACGCAAGTACCACAAGCAAGGGGCCTGTCATAGTTCCCAAGATCAAAAGCCCCTGCGCAAGATTACTAACCCGCTGTTCCACAACGTGATCAACAACGACTTCCGTCTTGCCTTTATTCTCCTCCGCCTCATCCACCCGCCGGCGAGTGACGCACAGAGATGCAGTATGGAACGGAGCTTGAGGGATAAGACCACTTCACTGCTATTAGCACGCTCTCCCCTGCTAATATCAGAATTGAAAATAGCATACTTAGGAGCCGGGATCCCCAGAACCCCTGAAATCCCCGTCGTAATCCCGAGCAAGAAAATATCCCAATGAAACCCTGCCGGTTTCTTCAACGGAAACTCCGTGCCCTGGGAAATCAAGCTCGAGACGTTATGATCGAAATAGAACCTATACCCCATCAACATCAGCCCAGCTAAGCTGTGGGCCCATAAACACAGCCAACTACTCACAAGATCGTCAACAACAGCGCAAATGGAATTGCCAAAAACACTTGCCCAACGCTGATATCCCAGAAATGCACCAGCCACCCACGCTCCATGGTGGGAAAGAAGGCCTGTGAAACTGGTAATCTTTCAAGGTCTATATGCTTCATTTTACCAAGGTACTGATAGCCCGTAAAGCACACGATCGAAAGTGGGGTTCCATAGTCCTTCAGGAAAACCCTGACGGGCTGGCTGAAGAGGCTGCTATTGCCGAGCCAGGAGCAAACGTACCCGGACATTAGGACTAACAATGAGATCGAAATCGACAGATACGCCGCTGCGTCTCCTGCGCGCCATTGCAGAGTAAGGACCTGAATGCCCTTCTGCAAGTATATGAAAGCGACATAGAACCCAAAAATATCACAGGAAAACCTCGTGACCCATTTAACAGCATTGCAAGCATTCGTTATAGCGATTGCAAAATGCATGAGCATAGACCACAGACAAATCCAGCACATGAACTGGAAATATGGGATTCCTCTGGGCGTCACGATGGCATATACAGTGCTACAAAATGCTCGCACCCTCTCCCATCAGTCAATCCTTGAATAAAATGGGAGTGGGTAAGGGAAACTTACTAATTAAACACAGTTATAGGCCCCGTAACACCAACAATACATAACGGCTGCGCAGCCAGGAAACTAAAGACTACCGCACCGAGCACAGATGCGAGTAGAACTTCATTGACGCCATAGGACATTTTTGTTTTTTCAAACCTACACCACCAAGCTTTAGCACCTCGCCTCCCCCCTCCTCCCAACCAACCCATCAAGAAAAAGAGCAACCTACATATCCAAAGAAAACGCTAAAGCCGGAAGCACACTTTTCCAAAAAAAAAAAAAAAATTAGTCACTCACTCATCCCCGAACCCACCAAAAAAAAAAAAGTGGGGAGGAAGGAGGGGGAAGGGGTCAGGAAAAACCCATACTTTGCAAAAAACATATAGACTGCCATTCACCAATTAGCTACCCACTCACACAAGTTAGACACTAGAGACTGTCTGGAAGAAGAAGACAAAACAGACCAGTGCTAGGCACAATCCTATAATCCCAGGCATCCGTCCAATCCGACTTATAATAAGGCAACCGCCTACGCACGTCGTTGACCATGCCACGGAAGAGGCTAATATGCCACCATGGCCGCTTGTGCGCTGCCGTGCCGGTAGGCGCGGTGGTGGAGGGTGAAGAGGAGATGGTGCGTGTGGTTCGCGTAGTTGATAGACGCGGGGGGTGGGCTGCCATTGGGCCTTGAGTACGCACCGTACTGTAAGCGGTGGACCAATTGCAAGTAAGAGAGAGAAATAATGGTGGAGGGAGGAAGGAGGAAGGAGGAAGTTAGAAAGGAAAGCAAGTAGGCAGGGAGTGAACAGAAGTATTAAACCAAAAACCAACCTCATTACCAATACCGATACTTGTACTCAAACTCCCACCGTCAGTCTTACAGGGGTCTTTAGGTACTGACTGCAGTCCCTTGCCCCCCCGTAGGCTGTAGTTGGATCTACCGTACATATGGATGCCGCTGTCGTCGTCGACGTACTATACCCATTATTGCTCATGTTCATGGGTGACAAGTAGACAGACAGGGGGAGGGGTTGGGTATAATTATGAACGAAAGAAAGAAAAAAGGGAATGGGCAAAGAAAAAGCTCCCAAAGAAAACTACCCTCTGGTAGTATTGGAGGCATTCCGGCCCCGGAGGTTGAAAAACGTTAATCTAAGTCTTTTCGAGTTAAAGGATACCGGTAGGTTATGTGTAGCGCAGTTTTTTAACTACCTACCAATCCGGCAAGTCTACTCGAAACATGGCGCTGAAAAAACGCATTTTCGACCCCGGGACCGAATGCCTCAAGAGCTCCACAGCACGGTATCGGCACTGGCATTGCCACAAATGTACTAGTAGATTGTGATGCTATGGTGCGAGAAGATGAGAAGGGTGAGTCCGTCACTCCCATTCACATCCCCGAATCCCGTTCCGATATGCAAGCCACAACCTAAATTTTTATAGATTCCATGACTTGTCGGACGATCCAAGGTTTAGGCCTTATGATTGGTGGTCAACAAGGATCGCAAACTCACCTTTCTCACCTTTCTCACCCTCTCGCGCCATAAGATAAACGTTAGTCTATCACACCCACACCCACATACCCAAGCTTCTCAGCCATTCCATCCCAACGAATTAACAACGACCAAGACAAGCAGCCTGCAGCCCTGCACGAGTCACCTCCAAGACCGCTAGGACTCCACCACAACCATGATATGATAGTCCGGCGGAAGCACCGTTGACAAGGCACTCTCTCGCGAGTCCCGGCACATCGAGAGAAACAGAAGTACCGGTAAGGGAAAAATACCGTTAGTCTTCAAGAGGAACTACCTATTAATGTCATCAGCCATCGGTACGGTACTTTTTTAGACCCTTTCCTAGACAGAGCTTCGACGCGTACTCGAGTACGACACGATAGTTGAAGGTTCGTCCCCCTTACCACCGGTATCTGAAGCTTAAGTGTTATACTCGAGTATGATACTCGAGCATACCATAGGAGCGAATGCCGGGCACATGAAAAAACCCGCTATTATGACAAATATCCATGTGGGGAGTGCTTCTACGACCGCTTCCTTTCTTCTCTCTGCAATGACCTCCGGTTGTTGTGGTAACACTATCGAGAGCCTGACATATGGCACTTGTTGCCGGCATTCAGCTAAGCAGGCTTCCCGCCCGCACACGTGTCGGTATGGTGCTCGTACTATTATAGTACCAGTACTCGTACAGACTTGGGAAGGTTTAGAGCACTGGGTAGGGATGAAAAAAAAAAAACGGAGGATAATGAATTCTGGCAGTCACAAACAGCTCGGAGTGGATACCAAACGCATCAATCTCGCCAATAAACAAGGTATCCCAAGCTAACAATCAAAAGTTGGCCGTAGCACAAATTGACCTTATACTTAAAACTCCCCAGAAGCTTGCTTCTTCGGAACCTCTCAAACTCCTGTTTTGTTTAGAGAAAAAAGACAGGAATTTCTACAGCCCCGCGTTTCTCCCGTTTTGGTGGTGACGCACCCAAAAAAACGCAACTTCAATCCTACGCGAGATGAGTAGTTTCACGCGAGCGAGGAAGATGCCGGTATATAGCAGGATAACGCCATTCCCCACGGTACCAAAAAACAGGGTTGTTTCGCTCGGAATAATGATCGACCGCCCAAAAATATTTAAAGTTCAAGACATTGCATAGAGTACCGGTAGATGGCTTCGATTACGAGTACCTCCGGGAATTGCCCATATACACATAGGTCGAGGAGATTTCCCGTCAAATGGTCCGGGGTTCCCTCCACAACCTCTGGAATCATACAAGTAACTTCCTTGCAACGGCACCCTATTACCACCACATTTTAGCACGGTATGGCAACAAGAGGATTTTCATGGTCGCCAGCCCACCCGGAATGACTGGTAGAGTGGAAACGATATCTACTCCCAATTGCCTGACGTTTGTAAGTCAGGCAATTGGGAGTACTTTTCAAGTCGCGCGCCCAAAGCTACTAGGGATCATCGGACCAATACGAATTAGCGGGACTCTATTGTATGCGGGACTCTATTGTAGTATACGATACTGAATTCAGTAGTATATTGGCAACGCACGAACGATCCATGAATGCGGACGAAACCACTATTCAAAGAACCCCGTATAAGCACAAGGGCTCTAGCTACCTCCTACAACATGCCGTCAAACCATTCTCGAATCGGGACTCAAGTCACCAACTCAGCAGTGGAGAAACGTCTTGAAAACCACGCGCGCATACGAGATACCGGTATATCGATTCATGAGTGAGCTAAATTCAGTACTCCATCCATCTGTATTAATCCCTATTGACGTCTCGACGATCGCAGCTGCTAAACATGTGTTATTACCTACCACGGTGTCTGACGGGCCTTGGCCCACCGTGATATTTCTTCAGACTCGTGGGGGTCGCCGCCACCGCCAACTAATTCTTCCGAATCCTCCTCTTTTTTTTTCATCCCCGAATACAGAGGTAGTATTGTGAGTACGGCCAGGAGAGGCGGCGCTCTCGTCACGCTGCTGATCGAGTACTAGTGCCGGTAATAATGTCGCCGCGCAACAGGCTATGATATGGCCCGTCCCCTTCAGTCTTAGAAACAGGAGACTGGCCCAATAATAGTTGTAAGAGGGAATTTGGCGCGCCCATGATTTGAAAATTGAAATCGCAATTTGCAAATCGCATTCTAGAACCAACCAATCATGACGCTCAAGGAGTGATTATGTAAGTTAATCTTAGGATATGCGCGCTATTGGCTAGTCCTAAATTGCGATTTGCAAATCACGATTTCAGATCAGATCAAGTTCGGGCGCAGCCAAACACCCCCCAAAGAGTTGGCTCAAATTGAATCGCATCTGCCGGTAGGCTGATTCGAACCTTACGTTTAAGCCTGTTGTGTTGGCGAGTTTATTCGGTTCTGGTTTCTTGTCGCAAGTATATAGCACGAGCTTGGCCGCAAAATTCGTTCTCACCTCCTCCATTTCACACCAAAAATGGGCATTTTTCACCTCGTAAGATCATAGCCTTGTTTGCTTTTGCAAAAAGATGTTATAAAGAATAACATCTGGATATCTCTAAAGGCACTAGGGAATTTTATGTGACAAGCTCTGTTAATTAATACCCACAGTGCAATACCAGAAATAATGATGGAGGGCAATGAGTACCTCTGATCTTATGAGTTTCCCCCCACAAAAGGTATCATGCATTGAAACAATATTCAGTCATGACTCTAAGCTCTGAGCCCCCATGGTGAAAGTGGGTTGACGAATCTTGTTCCCAAGCTCGTATCCATACATACATACAAAATCTACCAATAACTTAGCAGAGTTCTGAATTCCGAACTTTTCTGAACAGAATGTCGAAATCCACGCCAAGAACAGCCAATTTTGGATTTCGCATAACTCTAGCAACAAAGTATCATAAGTTAAGCCATCTATAATAACTTCACGCTCTGCTACTGTTTTAGTCCAATTATGCCTGCTAATAAGTAAAAATCCACAATGCTGAGCAACTCCCCTACCCTATGAATAAATACAAGTACAGTACGGTACACTATTTTGTAACTTATCAGAGTTCCTAGAAGGCAGGATTTATTTCTAAAAGCTAATCTAATTGAGTATTAGAATTTTGTATCATGCCTTGCTCTATGGGAAACCTGGCGGGGGGGGGGGGGGGGGGTGGCATGTTTATTTCATAGCCGTGATC
>Ga0307507_10006893_pt1 | contig 16946 bp, 12 predicted proteins | sample 7_EM_MG_FD_207223 | JGI IMG/M metagenome (GOLD analysis project Ga0307507, IMG submission 207223) | Populus trichocarpa ectomycorrhiza microbial communities from riparian zone in the Pacific Northwest, United States - 7_EM | ecosystem: Host-associated > Plants > Roots > Unclassified | place...
AAGAATGAGCATGGTTTTGATTACCCTAATGTGTGTTTAATCATGTAATTTTATCCAAAAAGATGGAAAGACGTTGTGGAATCTAATTAGTGATCATTAATTATTATTTCTTGAAAAATATTAAATTGATATTTTTTTATTTTTAATGGTGTTAATATTAAATATAAAAAAAATCTAAAAACAATATTATTTTAATATATTTGAACTAGAATTTTTTTTACGCATGCCATGTCAAAAGCTAATGTGCGCATGACTTGAAAAAATGGAAGATGGGTTAAATCTATTGATTCATGTTATCTTTCTGGGGCAGATCTTGGCGCATGTTTGGTTCCAGGTGTTGTTAGTGATCATATGAAAAACTCAAGGAAACATTAATAGGTAATGACTATGCTGGATGACACCCTTCACCCACCAATATTAACACCAGTCTCTTCCTCCTCTCTATAGTCCCTTTACTTCTTTTCCGGCTAGTTTGCAGCCTTTACCGAAGCGTACCATATCCATCTGCAGAGGGTACCAACTATAGGTAACAAGCTCTTGATGGACCAATTATTAAACTCAACATGGTCTAGCACTCTAGCTAAACTAGCGACAATATGGTGCAATGTTTCTTCTCCGATCGCCGGAGATATTTAGTTCGTCAAATTTTGCAAGTCCGAGATAACATTTTCTCTAATAGACCAGCCAACATAGCTGCCAAATATTTAACATATGATCATTCTGACATTGCCTTTGCCTACTGTGGTCCATTCTAGCGCCAGATGCGTAAGCTCTGCGTCATGAATCTAAAAGTTTGAAGGTGTTTAGTTTAAAAAATTTGAAGTGCAGAAAATATTCTTGAAATCCAATTTTGCATACATTTTCGTTGTTGTAATAAAAGAATTTATAATGGCACGCATATATGTGGCAGGATGTGATGTTTGGTGGAACGGAGACAGTGGGATCAGCTATTGAGTGGACATCGGTGGATTTAATGAGTCCGGTGTGGTGGGTCTAGAGCGGCGCATGAGGAGAATGACTTCGACAAGATAACATTCTTAAAATGCACCCTGAAAGAGAACTAGTCCATCCACCAACACCACTTCTCTTACATGAAACCACTGAGGATTCTGAGGTTGCTGGATAACGAAAGCTTTGTTCTTGTTTTTATTATACAGATACAAACAAGGAAAAAAACTTGAATTGTTAATTGAACTTTGTTTCATGCTTTTCATGCAAATAATAGCTTTCAAAAAACAAGCTATTACTTGCCCCCTTCTTGTTATGCAGCAACTGCTTTGAGTTATAAATGTTTACATCAAGATGCGGACTGCGGCAAGACCAACAGCAGAGATGGAAACAAGAGTACCCAGGCAATACTTTATCACTTCATATTTTCCTGCTTCCAATTGGGCCCTCAAACCATGAATTTCCTGAAATTATGACATAGAAAGGGAGGGAGCATGTTAAAGTTGCAAATTGACCAAACCGCATTATCTATATCAATTTCAGTCGGAGTACTCACGCCATCAAGTTTGTTAGTGAGGTTAGTGGTTTCAGCATTCTGGTTTGCTAGCTCCTCCCTTATCCGCCTGGAAAGGTTGTACAACCACGAGAAAATAACTCATGTCGGTAATTTAGTTGTTGGAGAAAAGAAATTTCTGCAGTACATTTCTTACCCTCTTTCAAGATTCAGATCCAACCGTTGACCAGCACTGAGCTTGTCAATTTCATGCCTGAATCACAATCAATGACTTAGCATGAAGAAGATTGGTAACAAGCGAATCCAGCATGCAGGGTAAATACATAAACCTGACCTCAATTCACTGCGCATCTTCTCGATATCATGCCGGAGTTTTTCAGTCTCATGTTGCAACAAAGAAAAATGGTGTTCCTGCAATAAATATTGTTCAGATAGCATAAACAAAAAGGCATGGAAACACTAGTTAGATTGCAGCCCCCCCAACATTCAAAAGCAAGCACCAGGAACTGATGTTAGGATACTTTTAAATTTTTTCTCAAAGATTGGACCAGACAACTAGCAAGAAAATAAGGTTAGCACCAAACATACCTCCACTTTAAGGAGTCTCACAAAGTTATCTTTCAAACGTAATCATTGCATTTTAAGAGGAATGGAAAAACAGATTCTCAATGCTCTTTGGATTTTTTTTCTTTTACCATAACAGCGCAGTTCAATTTTTAGGGACACCCAATTGATTGAATGCACAAAGAAGGGCTATCCTGTTCAACATGGAATTAATCAATTGTATTAGAAGGTATCAGAATCCAAATGAAATTCTTCTAGCACTCATTCTTCATGAAGAAAATAAGCATAACTACTATAATAGGGAAGAGACAACTCCTAGTTATAACCAATGTTTCAAAGAGACAGAAGGGCCAATTATACATCAGAACACGAATGCCAAAGATTGAGCAACTGAATTAACATACTTGAGCACTCATTGAATTTTCCACGGTCTTCATATAAGCAAACTACTCTTAATACTGACACTATTAGCATCAATCAGCAATATTTATAAAGTCCAGCTGCAGAACATCAACAAAACAATGCCAGACTTGCAATTGCTCTTGAACCCAACAAATTTCATATCCAGCTAAAATCTCAACAAATTCACATCTGAAAACAACATTAAAAAGCTAGTGAGTACCTGCGAGCTTTGGACTTCAGATTTGAATTTTGACAAGCTGGTTTCTTGAATCAATGAATTCTACCAACAAAACCAGACATAAAATAATTACACAGGTTCAACAAAAAAAATGAAATGAAAATACAGTTATAGCATAAACAAACTCCTTGCACAAATAGCTCATTTGAAATCGAGCTACATCAAATATCAATTGATCCATGTCAACATAACAGAAAAGAGCAAACGTAAAACTACCACGTAAAGAACCTACCTTCTGCATCTCTTCCTTTGAGACAACTGAATGAGACACATTCTCCAAGCTATCATTCAAAACTCCAGTTATAGCAGCTGTTATCGCCTCAGCTTGCTTCAAAGGCACACCCTGCGACTCCAATCTTCTAACCTAAACCCAAAAAACACACCACATCATTTGACAAACATTCAACCTTTCATCACAAAAAGAAAAGCTTACAAAACCACATTCGGCTTCCAAGCATTAAACTTTCAGTTTTCTCATTGTACCATTCATCTCCAGTACTCAAATTTTAGTATTCTTCGATCAATCATCTCGTAGGCCCCACGTTGTACCAACCCACCAACCAAGAAATATGCACGCGAATTATTTATAATATGAAACAAATTATAGCAATTAAAACTCCCTGCAGTTTTTTTTTCTCCCGGTTCAATAATAAATTAAGCAATGGTGTTTCTTGAGTTATATTACTATTAAATTTCCTTGCCGCAATTTTATAAGAAAATGAGAAATTAACATGGAAACAAATGCAACCCATTAATGTAAATAAGAAAAAGGAAAAGGGTTTGTTGTAAATAACAACTTACGAGGGCTAATGTATCGACAAGAAATAACCTCCTGCCATTAGAGTTGACAAGCTGAGAAATATTCCTATTTTGAGAAATCAAACCCAAATTTGAAGGAGAAACAGCACCAGATCCTCCCCTACCAAAACCAATACCTCCTGAATTGCTTCCAAATTGATAACCCACAACACGCCTACAAGCAGCAGAAGCAGCAGCAGCCATTCGAATATTTGAAAACCAAATCCTTAAAAAATTGGTATTCCAAGCTCTATAAAATTCCTCTTCAAGAGGGATCAAAGAAAATTAGTCAAAAAGATAAAACAAATACTTCAAGCGCTAATTATATTCAGAAAATTATCTTTTACTTTACCTGCTTGTGCAAGACCGAAATAAAATTGCAAAGAGACAGAATTATTATATAACTTTTTTTTTCTTTGTAGTTGATAATAAAAGGCAGAGAGGGAGAGAGTTGGCGGTTGGTTCTTTCAAGGAACGGAGAAAGAGAAGGGATGGGAAGGGAAGTTAAGTTTTTTAAATGTTACTAATTGCTTGCTTTCCTTCCAACGTCCATTTCTTTAACTATAGAATTTGTGCTTCAAGAATTTATTTTATTTTATTTTATTAATTAATTATAGTAGTTTCTATTTTCTAAATTAAGGAAAGTCCTATCCTAAGCTTCTTAAAATATTTAATTTATTGAATTGTGATGAATTTTTTTTATGGTGAATTTAGAGAGAGTTTTGAGTAAAATTACTGGAAATTTTAGGGATTTAGCTTACAATCGATAACAATTGCCAACTGTGTCAGAATTTTAAGACAGTTAACATTCGGTAACAAAGACAGCTATGATTTGTCATTGAAGTACACAATGAAGAGGCAACATTATCAACATCAATTTTTTTTTTAATGGTACAATACTTGATTTTGGTGTGATTTTTTTTTTTTAGTTTAATATGGGTGTCCGGGCCAGTTTGCGCGTACCTCGACTAATTCCACGGGCCCTGAAGTTAACGACCATGTAAGCCTCCAGTGGCCATCATATGAGCAACCACAGGGCTCGAACCTGAGACCACAGAGGAAGCAAACCTCTTGGTCCCAAGCTCTTAACACTGGGCCACCACCTAGATGGTTTTAGTGTGATTTTGATTGGTTCGGTTTTAATCGAACCAGAATAAATATTAATTTGATAAAATTTAATTAGTTGTGTTTGGTTGCTTATGATCTAGTTAGATCTATTTCAAACCGGACCCGATTCAAGAAAATGAAATAAAACAGTTAATCTATATGACAGTTGACCCTGTAACCTAAGTAATTCAAGCCTCATATAGGATCAGCTTCTGGATCGAGTCTCGTGACTGTGTGTGTGTGAAACTGAAATATGGAAAAAGTAATATAGTAAACAAACAGATCCTTCAATTATAGGCACGTTATTTAAAAGAGAAGGATCCACGTTCTAAATAATGAAGAGGAAAAGGTTGAAAGGATAACACGATAAGCCTTCTTTATGGTTGAAAGTTTGAATGGGCTTCGTCTAAGCTTTGAGTTGAAAGCTTAAGCCGAGGTTGTCATCTTCAAAACTCCAAAGTTTTTTCAGATAAGTATTGTTAACTTGTTTTTCTGGTAAGATAGAATTTGCGTGTGAAGAAAAAGCTCAGAAGAAAACCTTGCATCTTTCATCTTGCATCTTCAAAAATCAAAGTTTAGGACCTAATTTTCAGACGAAAATTAGGTCATTATGCATTCAGAAGACAAGGCTTGCAATCTTATCTTTATTTATCATGTCAAGTAATTCAAAATGAAACCATTTGTTTTTTAAATTACAGGCATAGAAATGTGTAGTGCAGTCATTAGGAAATGAACAACATTATCACCAAGAATTTTAAGATCAGCTCACTGTATCACACAAAAAGAGCCTTTTGTCACCCTCACTTACCCCCAGCCCGGGCTTTAAATACAATAGATGACATTAACTATAAAAATCGTGTCCAGGTGAATGGATAACAGCATCTTCATCGACTACCTGCAACACTGTTTTATTGATACGAGGGAAGGGTGTTGAGGGGTTTTAAAAGGAGTAAAAGTGAGCGCTGATCAGAAAGCGGACTGCACAGGTTAGGATAAAGCATGTTTTTACATCACCAGGCCAACTCTCCTCCTCCATGCATCAATTCAAGTGTGTATGACCTACTTCGGTCGCCTTCTGTAAGGGTACAAAATATCATCCACACTGTCTTTTATGTAAATCCCCACTCTTCGCATGTTCCTGGCCACCCCTGATGCAACCAGGCCTGAATTCCTCATATACCTGCAGTTTTGTAAGTGTCATTAGTATATTGACAATCATTATTCACAAACAATCAACACTGTTTGCTTGCTTGCCTGCTGAAGAAGTCATCCGCTGGGGAACTCGCTGGTTTCTGTGCTCGGAGCTGAGGCAATTCACGTGCAGGCTGAGGCTGAGGCAATTCACGACCATCTTCAAGAAAACAATTGCCAAAAGTTATGGTGAGATATGAACAGTGAAGTGATTTACCATTCCAGAAAATGCTTGAACTACAAAAATGTAATTGATGTCTTTAGGAAATATCAAAGAATGCACCAATTTTGAGACCATTTGAGATTTTGCTGGGAGGATTCTCTTTCATTTTTTGTTGTCCGAGTTTACCATAAAAAAGGTCCTTATACAATTACAATTCCACCAAAATGGTTCCTAAGAAGAATCAGACAATTTCGCATGAAGCACTGCTGTTCAAGACCGGGATTTGACAAATCTTGATCCCAAACCAAAGACCACTGGCAGGGTCCTGGCCAATGAGTAGCATGGAAACTTATTCATTGTTGGGATCAAGAGCTTATTGAAGCATTTTGCATTTTTGTGCTTCAATATCTTGTTGTAAAGACAAGTAAAAAAAATAAAACAAAAATGCTTAAATATATAATAAAGATAACATATATGAAGATTCATGTAATAAAGAGAGAATGGGATCATCCTCTAATAGAGTTTCAATGATGGTGGGAACAATCTGTTTAAATATATAATAAGAGGACAATGACATGAATAGCCCTTGTTTTGACCTTACACGAGAACTGAAAAATCAGATTTGTATGTCTGAAATAACTTGAGACAGAATCAAACAGTTAAACCCTACAATGTGCACATCAGGAAATGTGCCTGGAGAACTTGACTTCACTAAAATGAGCATGCAATAACATGCAGCATAACCACAACTATTTGCTTACCTTCTTTATGGTGGATATGAGCCGGAGCAGAAGCACTTTCTGCAGTAGCAACTCTTCTATCAACCAAAAGCTGAAAAAACTTGTGTTAGTCAGATCACCAAAAGAAAGGATAAAACACGAGAGGTAGTGGTTTTATTATTCCTTGCCCATTCAAGCAACTTGTCACTTGGACAGACAAATCCAAAGAAGCAAGTCACATCAAAGGTTCACAAATGACAAAGCCCATATACAACAGGTAATAGTAATCATAACGAAAGTTATTGCGAGAGCGCAGTTACTAATTATTTGCACTAAGTTATTGGGGGAGTATGATCACAAAAACTGCTATACAACTTCAAAATTATTTGAAAACAATAACATCCATGAAAGTTAAAAGGCATAAGCCACTAATAATTAAACAAAATCAAGCACAGGCACACACACAGAGAAAGAGAGTGAGGGAGCATACCTCAAGACCTACACAGACTGGAAGTTCTTTTTTTGCCACTTGCTTATCAGTTGAGTGGTCTTTATTGGAATAAAGAGAGTACCCAGCACAACCATAATAAAAATCTGAAAGAACCCTTCCATCTTTTGAAGCTTCTACCTCAGATTGTCCAACATAATTAGGAACTGGCCATAAAACTCAGATATCAGCACTTATCAAAAGGCACCAATATTCAACAGCAACAACATGCATATAACTACTGAAATTATCAAACATCTCGGAAATCGACCAAGTAAAAACTACATAATTAGCAATGGCAGTGTAGGAATTCCTGCCATACACAGTTGCACTTGGAAACAAAAAGATCTCCTAACACTCAGTATGTCGAGGTGAACAACTGAGAAACAGTTGCCATCTACACTAGATATAAAACAATGCACCACATTCCATGCATTAAGCATATAGTCTCTTGCATAATCCGACGCCCATCATATTCATTACATGCCTTTCTACAACTGAATTAAATTTTACACTCAACTAATCAAGAATAAAAGTTACATTGTAAATCCAAACCAGAACACGTGTTACTTTGTTACATCAAACAAAGATCACAAACACACAACACTCAGTTTTCAACATAAATAGCAATGGCAGTGTAGGAATTCCTGCCATGTATAGATGTAATTAGAAACCATCAACATGAAGTTATTTTCTCCAATATCCCCAAAACAATTAGCTCTCCCAGCACTCAGAATTTCATAACGAGTGCAGAACATAAAACAGAACAGATAGAGCAATGCACCACAATTGAAGCACTAAGCATATAGGCCACATTTGGTCACTTTGGATCAGGAATGGAATGGGAATCCCTCAGCAACTTTGTTTGGTTCAACCAAAAACAAGGATTACGATTTCACAAGAGACAAGAAATTGTATTGCAAAGGGATAAATCACTTCCTTTCTTTAGTAATAATATTAAAACTGCAGAACAAGTTGATATGAATTCAGATAAAATCAAAGCGTGTTTCTATTTGGAACAGAATCGAAATCCTATTCCCAAATCCCTAGTGAAACAAATGTTGGCAATAATGTAGTATCGAGGCTCAATACGGTTGATGAAAACCAGTAAATAAGATCAGCAACGCTATTCTTTCCTGCACCCCTTTTTCGACGATTAATTTCCAATGTCTCTGTTTCCAGCCACTATTTATCAAATTGAATGGACAGCTATCATATTAGTTATTTGCCTTCCTACAACTGGATCAACTTTACTCAAGCTAATCAAGAAATTGTGCATTGCTATTCCTAACCCTTATTCATTCAAGTAACAAAGACCATATATCTTTCAAAAGAAAGAAGCTAATCTAAGCAAAGCATTTTCTTGTTTAACTTTATGCCATAATCACTGGCAAAAAAGGCAAGTTTCTTTCCCCTAATTTCTTCAAATGTACAGAGAGACGGACAGACAGACACTACACCTCTCAAATTTTGAACCTGAAATCTAGCCTTACAAAAAAGAACTCGCCTTCCCTTTTCTCTCATTCTTTTCAAGAACCCAAAAAAATCCAGACCTAAACATCCCTTCCCCTCTATAAATCACAAAAAAAAAATCTTGAATAAAGATTGGGAATTGGAATTGAGAGACTAACTTTGGCGGAGAGTACGGGGGATGCCAATACATCGAGGATTAGTGACGTTAGATTTGAGAGTTGAAGAATAATAAAGATACCCTTTGCATGATTTCCCTTTCAAATTAGAACCACCACCACCACCACCTTGATTTTGGATTTGTTTTAGTTTCTCGTTTTCTCGCTTTTTCTCTTCTCCTTCTACTTTATTACCCTCCATGCCTCCGCCTAGGGCCGCCTCTCTCTCTTCTTTGTGTTTTCCTGTTTCTGTCATGCCGTCTCTCTTATTTGTTCGCCCAGTGATGTGTGTCGGTCATTATTATCGGAATTACGCCAATTCGTAACGAAATTTGCAGCACGAAGATGGCACCATTGGTAATTCAATTGAACGTTTAGGGTCTTTGTTTTGTGTCTATTCGTGATATTTACGAGACGAGGAAGAAATAAGAATGTGGATATGGTCATAGAAATTACACGATCTAGAGTGACGTCGTTTTTATAATTATATAAGCTAGTTTGTTATTTAGGTGTTTTAAGATTCTCTTTTTTTTTTCCCACAATCCCAAAAAAAAAAAATTATTACAATGATAGGTATTATTATTATTATTTTATCAACAATTAAATTAAAAAAAAGTTATTAAACTCAACCGGTGGTTTATGATTCAAATCAATATCCAGATGATGAGTTAGATAAATTAACTCAAGTTAATCAAAATAAAATAATTATTTAAAAAAAATGAAATCAAATTTAATAAATAGACAGCATTTACAATACAAATAATGCAATTAAACATATAGCCACGTTTGGTTCACTTTGGAACTTGGGGCCTCTCCCTCCCTTAACGTAAACTGGGCCATTAGTAATGTTAGTGAATACATAGCCTTGTCCACTATTTCTTTCTTCTTCTTTTTTCCCTTTTCTTCGAGAAACGGCCGATTTTATTTTGATCATCTGACAAAAATTCAACCCATATTTTAATGTTTCTTCTGGGTGGTAACATATATATATATATATATATATAGGAAGAATAACAAAAATCAAGACATGAAGCTATGGGGTGAATGAGCTTGATGCCATGGCATTAGCTCCTCAAGAGGAAAAGTCAGTCTGTGTGTTCAGGAGGATTAGGGCTCCTGAAAACATGATAATAAGCATCCAGTTCAAGCTGTTCTAATATCTGTTGTGTTGCCCATAGGTAGGAAGAGTGGCCGTCAACTAGATCGGTTACGTCTACCTGCAAAATGTTCCATCATGGATAAACTAAGATTGTAACGAGAATCAAAATTGTGATGGAAGGGAAGTAGGGAAAGTAAATAGAAGCTTACATTCTCAATCCCTGGAACATCTACTGGTTGAATTCCAGCTAATCCTTGAGTGAGTAGGCTATTAGTAAAAACTGGACATTAGTTTTCCAAGTCGGATAATTATTTGTCTAGGCAGATCAATAGCATCAAGTAATGTCCACACATGAGCATAGTGCAACAGGCATACCTTGCACGAAAAGCAACTCCAAGGGTCCAGTCACCGGTGGAGTAAGCATTCACAAATCTTCCAGCCACCATCTGCAAAACAGTACGATGTAAGAAGAGTTTCCTGGACAGTAAAGTAAGTAGCTAAAACAAATATTGACCAAGGAACAGCAGAGAAAACGCTTTCAAGCAAAGATCTTCAGTCACCTTTCTTGCAGCTTCCCACTTCTGGTCCTTAATAGAGATGGGTGCTCCAAGAAGAACTACTCTTTCTACAACTTCAGCTGTCAGTTCAGAAGGACCGCGTTGAAGATCAGTCAAAAATTCCAAAAACTCGCTTTAAAAATGACCAGTGATATTTACCACTATGCTCTGTCTCGGCCAAAGTCTCAAGACACTTGAAAATTACACGTGCACCAAGTGAGTAACCCACAAGGGTTACAGGCCTGAAGAGTCATGAAAAGCCCAAGATAGGAATTAATAGAAAATAAATCACTAGAGATGACACTGTTAACTAAGAAAAGACTTCAAGATAGAAATTAATCGAGAATACAACACTACAGGTAACGTTGTTAACTAAAAATGATGCCTATGGTTTCAATCAAATTTGACCTACCTGTTCCCTTGCAGTCCTTTTAGTAACACTTCTGCCAACAGCTTCCCAGCTTTGTCAGACCTAGAAAATGGCAGAAAATTCAATTGTTGAAAACTCACATTGAAAAATTCTATGGAAGCAAGTTACTCTCTATTACTAATTACCAATTTCCCCTGAAGACTTTAATTTAAGGTGCCAGATTTGTGATAAAGAGAGTTGATGCAATGGAAAGGCATTTTTTTCCCATTTTCATCTAAGTATCTCACCTATAGTTAATGAAGGAAAGCTGACCTGTCAATAGCAATTGTCCATTTGCTGTCTATAAAATCAGTTGCGGCAAGTAATGTTGCTGGCCAGGCCAATGCTACCAAAAGTGTGCTTAACACGGTCAGCATTGCACCTTGCCTCATAAACTCCATTGCAATTCCTACAGCAGGGATCACCAATGTCAACAGCAGACAAAACTGTAATCATTACATTAGATAGAAATACTAGTTTGAAAAACAAAGTGCTCCCATCAGGGGCAAACCAATTACTTGAAGTAAGCCAATCCTGAATGGCAGTGCTCACTGCAATTAGATTCTTAGGTTCCCAGTGCAGCGCATACCTAAAAAAATCATTAGTCAAGAGATGTGACTTGTGATCCATTTTTAGCATGAAAAAACTAGAGAAATTTAGTTTTGTTTTGGAACAAAAATTACAAAAACCAGTCAACATAAGATCAGATCATAGCAAACAGAGGAAAATGTAAGAAAATGTTTTGGATGCATGTTCAACAAAGATTTTACAAAACTCCAGTCAATAAAAGCAGAACAAACAGAAGGAAAATTGCAAGATTGACAAAGTCATTATAGCGACGAGTAATTACTTTGGATACATGGTACACAAATAAAAAGCATTGTTCTGATTCAGATTTTTCAAAAGAATCATTTTTTTAAGATACATCCTAGGAAGTGACGAGAATTGCAACTTAAGTACATGTGCATTTGCTATTTAATTATAAAAGAATCAAACATTGATAAATTCAGATGGAGAAGAGGTGCAACAAAGAGAAACTTGGAGCATACAGATGTCTTACCTCTCCAAGTTGTCATTTTGTCCTTCCCAGGGCTTGATAAAATCTTCCTCGTCAAACACGCATCCTGAGACCATAATCCCAACTGCTAGTCGCTGATGGAAATTTTCAAATAGAAATATAAGGTTGGCCTTGTACATTATAAAGATAGCCTACAGAGAGGGTGAGCTAAGTGAGAAAAAAGGATAAAGCATAAACTTACGCCTTGGTTATGGTTATCTCCTACAGCTTTGAATTCAAATTCATCAACACTTCCAGTTCTCCTAGCCATCTTGGTCCCCGCAAGTCCAGCTCCAGCAGCTGATTGAACAAAGATGTCAACAGGAAGACAAATGAATTATCCATTACCAAGCAATCATATAAAACTTTAGGGCAGGTTCCTTTGGAACCTGCGGGGGTGTTCACCTCCAAATGATGCAGCAACAGCAACAGAGCCAGCAACAGTTCCTGCAGCACTTGCAGCAGCTGCAAATCCACTAGCTCCAATTACAGGGATAATAGTGCCCAATGTTGGTGCTAGAGCACCAAATCCTGCAGCAATTGCAGGGGCAGCTAATCCTGTAAAATGTGAATTACAAAGTAAGAAACCAAAGCGATAACATTCTCATTTCAATTTCAATATCTGATAAAATTAATCCCAAGAAAGGAAACACAACTAGAGTTTCATACCACCAGTAATGGCCAATAAGGTTCCTCCAGTTATTGCAGCCGCACCAATGATGCCACCACGCTTCCATTTAGCCCATTTGCTTTTAGGCGATTTGGTTTCTTCCTTGGATGCTTCCTCTTTTGCTACAGCCATGGCAGAGCACGCAACCATCAACTCAATGGCTTCCTGCAAAGAAAATATTTTTTTACCCCAGAAACACATAAGATATAAATTACTACAAGACTTAATAAATTTTTTTAGAGCTGAAGGAAATGTTTGTAATTTAAAAAAAAAAAAATTAAATTCACTAGGTTTAACATCTAACCCCATTTGGGGTTTTGGGGGGTGGGGACAGGGTTGTTTCAAGGGAAAAATTTGTATTTTTCTTTTATGCTTTTTCACCCATACTTTTTCTCTTTTGCATACACCTTGCATTTGGAAACCATAAATGTATAAAATCTTAATTTTATTTATAATCACGTTTAATTTGAAATTTGGTTTCACTGCTGTTGGCACCTCCAATACCCACAAACTTTTGTATTCCTAATAACACCCTTCACACATTTTACACCCTACTTTACCATTAAATCTTACTAACACCTTAACATTTTACCTCCTGATTTTTCACCTCATACCAAACAAAAGCTAAATAAAAAATCCCTAGGAATTTGCCCAAGTACAAAGTCATGGAAAGCAGGGGAGATAGCACACCAACCACCAAGTGTATGGAACAATTTAATCTTTTTAGCTATAAAAACAAGGAAGAATAACCACGAAAGCTGCTAATGAGAATGACAAAAGGAGTGCACAAACCATTTTCGTCCACTTAATATCAAGCCAAGTTGCCAGCAATCTCAGAGCCACACGATGTCGAGCATCATAGCCATTTCTTTTTCGGGTGCATTTTTTATTTTCTTCTCGTCTATCAGCCAGACAAGCTGAAAGAATTTCATACAGCACTGTCACTTTCCTCTGATTACTTAGCATCTTCTCCTCTTCAACGGGTTCCTCATCAACATTATGTCCAGAGTCTCGAGGTGCATCACTAACATCAGCAGAATGATCATCCTTTGCAGTTTTTGGCGAATCATTTTCCACCTCAGAGGTTGATTTCACCTCACTGCCAGCAGATAACTTTTCACGACATTGAGTCTCATACTCCTTATGCTTCTCCTTCTTAGACTGGGAAGACACAGGATTTGCTCCCATGGTTTCTTCCATAACATCAACAGCCTTTGACAAAGCAAATTCTTGATCCGAACTTTGAGAAGAAGAAGAAGACGCATCGCCACTTTCTTCTGATAATAACCTCAAGAACTAAGACATGATCAAAACACAACGCAGTTACAAATATAGTAACAACAAATCAGATAACATCATAAATCCACCAGCACCAAGTCAAATATGAATTTTTCTACTCTTGTTGTACACACATCTTGTCATTCGAATTTCAGCATTTGTGAGTCCATCATTTAGAATCCACATGGGACCACAAATGCCGAAACCTGACAGGAAAATGTAACAGTAGTTTCACAGACTTTCCCTTTCTTTTCAAAAAGGAAACAAAAAAGCAAATGAGAAAAAAAAAAAGGTGAAGTTAACACAATTTCTCCTCACTCTATCTTTCCTTCTTTTTTTTTCAATTTTCCTACGAATCAGAAAACGGGAAAACAACATTTCAATGAAGTAACAACTCATGAGCTTTACATGCTAAATAAGCAACCAAGGTAAAGATTGGTAAAATTTTCCTGATTTCTATCAAAATCAAACACATGAAAAATTAGCTTACAAAAAAAGGAAAAAATAAAGAAAAAAGGCATACAGCTCCAACATGATTCTTAGCAGGAGAACCACCAGCTGTCTCTTCAAGTCCAGTCCATGCTACTGACTCAACCTCTAAAAACCTAATCCACGTTAAAGAGGAAAAAATCAATTCTGATTTAAATTTTTTAAAAAAAGTCACAATTTCATCAATTACAGAAGAATTGTACCTGAATACGGGTCGGAGGAGGCCCGAATTTTCGTGGATCCAAAGGTCAGGGTCTTCAGAAACGGAATCACTGCTGCTGCCGTTACTATGACTACTGCTGCAACTGGTTCGTTCCTCTTGTTCCGAATCATCGTGGGATAAGCCAAGCGGACGGGTTTGATGGATCTGTGCTTGGTGAAGAGCGATTGCAAATAATGCTCCGGCTGCGTATCTCTGCGTCCGTGATAAAAACGACGTCGCCGTGGTTGAGCTTGTGGTTGACATGACTGGATTTTGTTGTCGTTTTAAAGGATTCGTATCGTCGCAGAAAGCATTTTTTGAGCGATCAGTGATGGTTTAAAACGGTGATAGTTTGAAACGGTCTTCTCTTCCTCTTTTCGTGTTGAAGTTGAAGCTTACGTATCCAAACGCGGGTCGCTGATTCTGTTATTTATACTTTAGTCACAAGTGACTAGCCAACCCAAGGCCGGGTCAGTGTAAGAAGCTGTTTTTTACCGAAACGACATTGTTTTTGGGTTTTTATAAAAAAAAAAAAAAAATTATAAATCATTGTTGTTTTAGTGGTTTCAGAAGAATCAAGGGTTTAAGTTTAGTCTGTACTCGGACATCAACCCGCAACCTATGATTTAGATTTTAAACTATGTCAAAATCAGATCTTATAATTATAATTTATTCTTTAAAAAAAAATCTTGAAACAGTATTGTTTTGAAAAACCTTTCAAATAAAATTAAAATTTAATTGGTTTGTTAACCAATAAGTCAACCCACTGGGCCGATTTCGGATAGTTGTTATAACTATATATATCATGTCCATGGTTAAATCTTTAAAAACAAATATTAATTGTTCCTCCCTCTTCTTGCAAGGATGTACATTGCATAAGATTCTTGTTTAAATTTTATTCTTTTCTAAACGGCAAGGTATACTCCGATCGGTTCTCACCTAGCCATTGACTCCTAATTTGATCGGATTTTAGATTCAAACAGGCCATTTACGCAACGTCAGTGAATTGATTGATGGATACATCTCCGGTCAGTGACCATGAAGGCTAGTCGATAGCTTTTTGGTCACAGAAGAAATGGATTGATTCAAAATGCAGCAACATTCAGAAAGACACCACACTAGATTAGAAAGGATGCTAAACTTGGCTTGGGTCTCTTGAAGATCCTGTTCGTGTATTTGTCGTAAATGATCTTACACACCGCACTTGGCCGTATCCATGAGCCAAAGAAAACCCTATTCCATGATTAGAGCTCCGACCATACCCATGGTAAAATTATGGAAATGAGGGATTTTTTGAGTTCGTTGAACAAGCAGCTCTGTGCTGGACTATCCAAAGAATATATATGTATTCATGCCACCTCAATACACGAGTTAAATTAGAACATTGACAAGGGGGCAGAATTGCTGATACAAATAATGATTACAGAATTAAATGCACACAATTTTCCTATGGAAAAGTGGAACCTAAATATCATGGGTGCCAATAACTACATGATGCCCCCTTCTTGCAGTATCCGCTTTCGTAAAATTTACATACTCGCTGCCCTTTGGGCGGAGGTCTATATGTACTAGCTCCATTTCCACCACCATGTAACGGCTGCTTGTTCCATGATGACCTATCCCTACCAAAACCAGAATCTCTATCTCTGCCTTGAAAATTGTTACGGTGGTCTCTTGGACCAGAAAATCTGTCCCCGCCATACCTTGGTTGGCTTCCCCAACTGCCTGGGTTCCCTGCAGAATTGGCTCCATTCGTCCTAGCATGTTGCTGACCTGTGCCGCCATGACCGTTTCCCCAAACCATGTTCGTGTTTCCTTGTGCTTCTCTTTCATTTATGCTTCCCTGACCAGCATCTCCGTGGGATGGTGTGGGTTGTTGAACATCTGAACCTGCTTCCAATTGACTGGCCGTGGATGGAGTTGTGGATTGGATGTCTGCACCTGATTCTCCCTGGTTACCAGCTAATGACGCAAGAGGCTGTATTTCTGAACCTTTTTCCCATTCGTTAACTGGAACATCATTGGGCTTAGTATTACCTTCCACTTCAGGACTTGTGGAAGAATGTTCACTGAAGCTCTTTTGAGGGTTTGGAACATCAATCTGCGATAAACCAAGTGGCTCATCTATCAAAGTCGACTGAGAAGGCTTTTGGGATCTCTCTAGTGGTTCGTCTGTGATAGTGGACTGAGAAGGCGTGCAAGATATATTAAGTGATTCATTGACTGCAGTCAACTGAGAAGGCATTGGAGATACAGCAAGTGGTTTATCTATGACAGTGGGCTCAGAAGGCATGTGACATGACAGCAGTGCTTCGCTCGCTACAGTCAAGTGAGAAGGTATTTGTATATCAGCAGTCGAACTGAATGCATCACTTTTGCCTGGATCAGGTGCTGGGCTAAACCCATCAACAGGACTGAAGCAATCA
>Ga0307507_10006894_pt1 | contig 16944 bp, 16 predicted proteins | sample 7_EM_MG_FD_207223 | JGI IMG/M metagenome (GOLD analysis project Ga0307507, IMG submission 207223) | Populus trichocarpa ectomycorrhiza microbial communities from riparian zone in the Pacific Northwest, United States - 7_EM | ecosystem: Host-associated > Plants > Roots > Unclassified | place...
GGCCAGTAGATGGTTCAGCAGCGAGAACCCGTCGCCTCGGACACCGTAGCGTCGAGTGTGGCGGGCGAGACGGGCCGCGTACGAGGGTGCGCCGGCGGGATTCCGACGGAGCGCGTCGTAGATCATGTCCCCGGCGTGGCCGGCATCGATGTGGTCGGACAACAGGTCGTCGATGGTGCGGTCGATCGTGGTGACGGGTAGCCCGTCCACCATGGCGATCTCCTGCTTGTGCAGGTCTGCCCGCCAGAGGCGGATGTCGGAATGCTTGGTCGTCAGTCTGTTCGGCACGGTGAACTCCATGTGCACGGCGACGAGGTCACCGATTCCGTGGACTTGGGCGGCCGAGCGGTGCGAGAGCACCCATCCCTGACGGTCCCGTTTCCACGCGGGGATCCGGGGTTCGAACTGCAGCCAAGCCGCCTTCTGCGATCGCAGCGGATCCTCGGGGGCGGCGGTGGCCGCATAGACCCCTCGCCGCAGGTGTTCAAGGGTTCCGGTGTTGACCAGGCGCGCCAAGGTCATGTGGTCTACGCCGACGGTCTTGGCCTGCGCGGTGGTGACCATGCCCCACTGCTCGGCGGTGAAGCCCGCCAGCGTCGTCATGGCTCTCGTCGCGTCCATACGACCAAGCTTACGCCAGGCGCAGCCTTTCTAATCTTCTGGGCGTTAGAAAGGCTGTCAACGACAGTTATTTTGGCTGTCCAATGATGATCAGCTCTTTGCCGGCGATGAAGCGGCAGCGACCCCCTGGAAGGACTCGGACGTCTTCTGAGACAGGCGGATCACTCCCGCCGGGCGGACTCCGGCCACACGACGACCACCGGCACACCCGACGCGCGGGCGTGCTCGACCACGTCGCCGGTGCCGCCCCTGCCGCCCGCCGGCAGGCCGTCCCACACGGCCACCAGCAGTTCGACGCTCGCGAGCATCCGCTCGTTCGCCGCCACGTACGCCTGCCGCCCGGACAGCATGAACGGCAGCACGCTGACGACGTCCGCCTTCGCGATCAGCTCGTCGTACGCGGCCACCCGCTCGGGCTTGAGCTTGGCGCGGTAGTCCATCGCGGGCAGCACGACCTCCACCTTGCCGCCCAGTTCGAGGACCACGCGCGCGAACACCTGGTCCGCGCCGGGGGCCAGGCAGGTCACCCCGATGAGGGATGACCCGCCCGCCTCCTCGACGAGCATCTCGCGGATCGCCGCGTGCACGGCGTCCACGCACTCCGGCACCAGATTGCTGTGCCCGGTGATGCCTATCCGCATTCAGGCCGTCCGCATGGCGCGGATCGCGTCGCGCGTGTCCTGGACACCGGGCAGGCCCCGGTGCCGTTCCGCTTCCTTCGCGAAGTCCTGCAACTTGCGCAGCACCCGGCCCGACGACAGCCGCTCCACGGTGGGCAGGACATCGGCGATCAGCTCGCAGGCCTCCTCCGGCTCACCTGCGACCATCTTCGTCCGCGCCAGCCCGATCACGTCGAACGCCCGGTTGCGCACCCGAGACGGGTCGCGCAGGTCCAGCGCCCGCCGGATGTGCCGCTCGGCCGATGGCGCCTGCCGGGGGTCGTGCCCCGCCAGGTCCCTCGTCCGCGCACCGATCACGCCTTCCATCTCGGCCTCGTCGAAGCTGTGCAGCCACCACGGCTCCGCCTCGGCCTTGCGCTGCGCGAAGCTGTCCTGTGCCAGGCCGACGACCCGGTCGAACTCCCGCACCTGGCCCATCTGGGCATACGCCCACGCCTCCCTGGTCAGCAACAGCGCTTGCAGGGTCGGGGTCGCTGTGCGTCGGGTGCCGTACTGGGCGAGCTGCACCAGCTCCAGCCCGTCCTCGGGACGCCCGAGGTCGAACATCTGCCGGGCCATCGCGGCCAGGCACAACGCGGCGAACGGGTCGTTGCGGCCCGCTTTCGCCATGCGGACACCGAGCACGTAGTAGCGCTGGGCCGCGTCGTGCAGCCCCGCGTCCCACGACATGCTCGCCGCCACCTTGGACAGCTCCGCGCCGATGAAGAAGGCCCGCTCCGTCGTCGGACCCGCCGGAGCGCGCGACAGTCTCTCGGCCAGTTCGTCGAGCTGGCCGAGCACCGCCTTGCGGGCCAGGCCGAACCCGCCTCGCCCGCCCCAGCCGCGCAACCCATCCGCGACGCGCTGCAACGCCGCCAACTCCTCCTCACTGATCGCCGAGCTCGACGACCACCTCGACATCGTCTGCAACGGGTGTAGCCACCGCTGTAGCGGCTCGACCAGTGCGGGGCCCACTGCCACAGCGGCCGCCCCCGCGAGCGCCGCTCGTCTGCTGATCGCCAAGTCGTTCCTCGCCGTCTCCTCGACCGATCGGGCAATGCTCGACGCGTCCCACGCCGCGCCGAGCACATCGGGCGGGGCAGCCGTTTCCGGGCCCGCCTGGCTCTGGATGCCGGAACGGTCGAACCACAACCGGTCGCCGGGAATGCCCAGCGTCTGCGCGAAGTGGCGCAGGCGGTCCATCCGGTCGATCGGGTTCTCACCGCTTTCGTACCGGGACAGTTGTGCCTGGCTGATGCCCAGCCAGGAAGCCATGCGGTCCTGGGTGACCCGGCTGACGTGCTGCGGGTGGTGGCGGTACGCGGCGAGGACCGCGCCCATGTCCCGCTCGGCCAGCGCACCGGCGATCGCCAGGTGGTCCCAGAACTCGGTGGGCAACTCGGGCGGTCCGAACACGTCGGACCGCGCGTTGCGCCTGCACCGGTGGCACAGCCGATCGGTGTTGTCGGCGGCGATCAACGCCCCGCACGGACATGCGCGCCTGGAACTGGATGCCCTCGGGCTGATCTCTGCCATGGCCTTCGCTCCCGTCACTGAGCGTGCACACAAGTGTATGTCGCGGTGATCAGGAGTCCATGCATTTCGTGCATAAGTCGCGGTCGACGTCGGGAAAGGACCCTGGTGACGCCGAGTGGTGGATGCCGATGATGCATCCGGTGCATGAGGCTCACCCGCCGAGCGTGTGGCGTCGGCGTCCGGCTGCCCGCACCCTGCAACGCATCACCGGCAACGGGCCTGATCCCCGTGCCGGAGGACGCCAACCACATGCCGGAGTGCGACCACCCGACCAGGGAGGACGACCAGCGATGAGCATCACCGCCGCAACCACCGCAGAGACCGCCAAGCGACCGGGAGTACCCCACAGCCGAGCGCACGAGCAGTTATTGGGCGAGGCGATCGCCGGGTACCGGCTCCTCGGGTGGCGGGTGTCCGTCACCGAGCAGGGAGTCTTCCTCCCGCTCGGTCCCTCGACCACGGCACTCGCCATGCCCGCCAGGATCGGCTCGCGCGTGCTCGCCGACCTCAAGGCGCGAATGCTCGCGGGCCCGGTCACCGTCATTCCCGGCCCACGTGAGCACTGGATCTTCCTCGCCGAACTGGTCGCGCTGCTGCCGACCCACCTCAAAGCCCCGCCGGAGGTCCAGTTCGTCCGGTCGCCGCAGCGCATCGCGCTGCCGCCGACCATGACGCGCTACGGCTCGCTGCGCTGGGCCAACCCTCCGTCGCACAGCAGGCACTGGTTCCCGCCGTTCACGGCGGTGCTGGCGCTCGCGCGCAGCGCGGCGGTAAACGACCGCTGAAGTCCGGTGGGCGCTCCGGCGCCCACGTCGGAAGCTTGTCTCGCCTGCCATCGGGGATGGGGCAGGGGAGTGGACCGAAAAGGCGCCGCACCTGGCCACGGTGGTCCCGCGACCAGGTGCCTGGCTCACCCGTGCTCGTACCGACACCGTCCGGTCGAGGAAGAAGCTCCCGGACAGGTCGCCCGGCGCCCGGAGATCATCACGGTCGCGGGCAGACTGTCGGGGTGAACCGCCGAACCCTCCTGTGCGGGCTGGCCGCGCTTTCCGTCGCCGGCTGCTCCACCTCCACCGCCAAGAAGACCCCCGGCCCCGGCACCGCCAGGCCCGGCGACCGGCTGGCCGCGGTGGCGGACGTCCCGGTAGGCGGTGGCGTGCTCGTGGACACCCCCGGCAACGGCCAACTGCTGCTGGTCCAGCCCGAGGCGGGCAAGGTCGTCGCGTTCAACCCCGCGTGCCCGCACCAGGGCACCACGGTCAACCCGCCCACTGCGGGCAAGATCACCTGTCCGACCCACCAGAGCGGGTTCGACCTCGCCACGGGGGCCGTCCGCACTGGTCCAGCCCCCGTGGGACTGGCCGAAGTCGCCGTGACGGTCACCCAGGGGAACGTGCTGCTCACCTGAAGACCAGCTGAATTCGCCGAATCGCTGAACCCTTGATCCACCAGTCGCGTAATTGCTCGGTGTACCCCGAACCACCACCACCCACCATTACGCGGAGGATCGGTTTGACTTCCCTAGCCGAGAACGCAGGTCCACTGACTTCCCGACGGTCCATGCTGTGCGGTCTGGCGGTCGCGATGGTCGTGCCCGGTGGTCTCGCCGCGTGCAGCACGACGACCGCCAACCCGAGCTCCGGTGGCACGACGACGGGAGGCGGGTCGACCGCGACGGGCGGCAGCAGCAGCACCGGGAGCGCCGGGGCGGCCGGTCTGGCGGCGTTGGCGGACGTGCCCGACGGCGGTGGCCTGATCGTCGAGTCCGGCGGCAAGCCGCTGGTGCTCACCCGGACCGGCGACGTCGTCAAGGCGTTCGGCGCGGCCTGCCCGCACGCCGGGACGACCGTCAGCCCGCCCAAGGGCGGGATCATCACCTGCCCGAACCACGGCAGCCAGTTCGGCGCCACCGACGGGTCGCTGAAGAAGGGCCCGGCCACGAAGGGCCTCACCGAGGTGCCGGTCAAGGTCACCGGGGACCAGGTCGTCATGGCTTGACGGCGATGAGGTCGGCCACGCGCGGAACTGTCGGTGGTCGCACGTAGGCTTGTCCCGTGGCCGACCCGTCGACCTATAGGTTGAGTTACCGACCCTCACCCGGCACCATCCCGGATGCTCCCGGCGTCTACAAGTTCCGCGACGCCGGCGGCCGGGTGGTGTACGTGGGCAAGGCGAAAAGCCTGCGTTCCCGGCTGAACTCGTACTTCGCCGACCTCGCCGGGCTGCACGACCGCACCCGGCAGATGGTGACGACCGCCGCCAGCGTCGAGTGGACGATCGTCAGCACCGAGGTCGAGGCGCTCCAGCTCGAGTACAACTGGATCAAGGAGTTCGACCCGAGGTTCAACGTCCGCTACCGGGACGACAAGTCCTACCCGGTCCTCGCGGTCACCCTCAACGAGCAGTACCCCCGGCTGCACGTCTACCGGGGGCCCCGGCGCAAGGGCGTCCGCTACTTCGGCCCGTACGCGCACGCGTGGGCGATCCGCGAGACGCTCGACCTGCTGCTGCGGGTGTTCCCCGCGCGCACCTGCTCGGCGGGCGTGTTCAAGCGGCACAGCCAGATCGGCCGCCCCTGCCTGCTCGGCTACATCGACAAGTGCTCGGCGCCGTGCGTCGGCAAGGTCAGCGCGGACGAGCACCGCGACATCGTGGACGACTTCTGCGACTTCCTCGCGGGCAAGACCGACGTCATGGTGCGCCGCATCGAGAAGGAGATGCTGGCCGCCTCCGAGGAGTTGGAGTTCGAGCGCGCCGCCCGCCTGCGCGACGACCTGGGCGCGCTGCGCCGGGCGTTGGAGAAGCAGGCCGTGGTGCTCGGCGACGGCACGGACGCGGACGTCGTGGCGTTCGCGCAGGACGATCTCGAAGCCTCGGTCCAGGTCTTCCACGTGCGCGGCGGCCGGGTGCGCGGCCAGCGCGGGTGGGTGGTCGACAAGGTCGAGGAGGTCGACGTCGCCGGGCTGGTCGACCAGTTCGCCACCCAGTTCTACGGCGAGCAGGTCGAGAGCGCCGAGTCCGCGGGCGTGGTGGCGATGGCCGTGCCGCGCGAGGTGCTCGTGCCCGAACTGCCGCCGGACGTCGAGGTGCTGGAGCGCTACCTGACCGACCTGCGCGGGAGCCGGGTGCAGATCAGGGTGCCGCAGCGCGGCGACAAGCGGGCGCTGATGGAGACGGTCGCGCGCAACGCCGTCGAAGCGTTCCAGCAGCACAAGCTCAAGCGCGCCGGCGACTTGACGGCCCGGTCGGCGGCGTTGCAGGAGCTCCAGGAGCTGCTCGGGCTGGACACGGCGCCGCTGCGCATCGAGTGCACGGACATCAGCCACGTGCAGGGCACCGACGTGGTGGCCTCGCTCGTGGTGTTCGAGGACGGGCTGGCACGCAAGTCCGAGTACCGCCGGTTCGCCATCCGCGAGGCCGCCGACGAGGGCGACGTCGCGTCCATCGCGGAGGTCGTGCGGCGCCGGTTCCAGGCGTTCCTGCGGGAGACCGCGAACGACGTGCCCGGCCAGGTCCCCGGCATCGACCCCGAGACGGGCAAGCCGCGCCGGTTCTCCTATGCGCCGAACCTGCTGGTGGTCGACGGCGCGGGCCCGCAGGCGACGGCGGCCGCGGACGTGCTGGCCGAGCTGGGCATCACCGACGTCGCCGTCGTGGGCCTGGCCAAGCGGCTGGAGGAGGTGTGGGTGCCGGGTGAACCCGATCCGGTGATCCTGCCCCGCGCCAGCGAGGCCCTCTACCTGTTGCAGCGGGTTCGCGACGAGGCCCACCGCTTCGCCATCGCCTACCACCGGCAGAAGCGATCCAAGCGGATGACCACCTCCGAGCTGGACGAGGTGCCCGGTCTCGGGCAGACCCGCAAGGCCGCGTTGCTCAGGCACTTCGGCTCGCTGAAAAAGCTCCGTGAGGCGACCATCGACGAGATCAGCGGTGTGCCCGGCGTGGGCAGGCGCACCGCGGAAGCCGTGCACGCGTCCCTGACGGCGGGGAACGGCTCGGCGAGTACCGAAGGGGAGAACCTGTGAGTGCACCGGCCGGCGAGAAGTCCGGCATCGAAGTCGCGGTCGTGACCGGCCTGTCGGGAGCGGGCCGCAGCACCGCCGCGAAGTGCTTGGAAGACCTCGGCTGGTTCGTGGTCGACAACCTGCCGCCCGAGCTGATCGCCACCATGGTCGAGCTGGGCGCGCAGGCGCGCGGCGCGATCACCAGGGTCGCGGTCGTGATGGACGTGCGCAGCCGCGCGTTCACCGAGGACCTGGCCGCCATCATCAAGGACCTCGACGCCCGCGGCTACAAGCCGAAGGTGCTGTTCCTGGAGGCGACCGACGACGTGCTGATCCGCCGGTTCGAGGCGGTCCGGCGCGGCCACCCGATGCAGGGGGACGGGCGGCTCGCCGACGGCATCGAGTCCGAGCGGATCCTGCTGACGCCGCTGCGCGAGGAAGCGGACCTGGTGCTCGACACCTCGGCGCTGTCCATCCACCAGCTCCGCGCCAAGATCGAGGACACGTTCGGCACCGAGTCGGCGACCCGCACCCGCGTGACGGTGCTGTCGTTCGGCTACAAGTACGGCCTGCCGATGGACTCCGACCTCGTCATGGACGTCCGGTTCCTGCCGAACCCGTTCTGGATCCCGGAGCTGCGCGAGCAGACCGGCCTGGACGGCGAGGTGCGCAACTACGTGCTCAGCCAGGAGGGCGCCGAGGAGTTCCTCGACCGGTACCACGAGCTGCTGCGCCTGATCGGCGCGGGCTACCGGCGCGAGGGCAAGCGGTACCTGACCCTCGCCGTCGGCTGCACGGGCGGCAAGCACCGCAGCGTCGCGATCTCGGAGGAGCTGGCGTCGCGCCTGGCCACCGAGGACGGCATGGCCGTGAAGGTCGTCCACCGGGATCTGGGTCGCGAGTGACCCGTCCCCTCAAGGCGGTGGCGTTGGGTGGAGGTCACGGCCTGCACGCGACGCTCACCGCGCTTCGCCTGCTCACCGACGACGTCACCGCGGTGGTCACCGTCGCGGACGACGGGGGCTCGTCGGGTCGGCTGCGCCGCGAGTTGGGGCTGCTGCCGCCAGGCGACCTGCGCAAGGCCATGGCGGCGCTGGCGGGCACGGACGAGTCGAGCCGGCTGTGGACCAGCCTGTTCCGGCACCGCTTCGGCGGCACCGGGGCGCTGGCGGGCCACGCCGTCGGGAATTTGGTGCTCGCCGGGCTGTTGGAGCAGTTGGGTGACCCGGTCGCGGTGCTGGACGAGGCGTGCAAGCTGCTCGGCGTGCGCGGCCGGGTGCTGCCGATGAGCGTGCAGCCGTTGCAGATCGAGGCGGACGTGATGGGCCTGGACGAGGACGCGGCGCAGGTGCGGCGCATCCGCGGTCAGGTCGCCGTGGCCACCACTCCCGGTCGGGTCGAGCGGATCCGGCTGCGAGGTCCCGGCGGCGAGCGGGCTCGTGGGTGCCCGCAGGCTGTCGAGGCGGTGCTGGGCGCGGACGTGGTGCTGCTCGGGCCGGGCTCGTGGTTCACCAGCGTGCTGCCGCACCTGCTCGTGCCGGAGCTGCGCGAAGCTCTGGAGGCGACGGCCGCGCGGCGGGTGGTGGTGCTGAACCTCGTCCCCCAACCGGGCGAAACCGAAGGCTTCTCGCCGGAGCTGCACCTCGACGTCCTGTGGCAGCACGCGCCGGATTTGAGGATCGACGCCGTCATCGCGGACGTCGACTCGGTGCCCGTGCCGGACCGGTTGCGGCGCGCCGCCGCTGCTCTGGGCGCTGTGGCGCTCCTCGAACCGATCGCGGCGGACGGGGAGCCGGAGCGCCACGACCCGGCCGCGTTGGCCATAAGTCTGCGTCACGCGTTGGGTAGGGCCGATGAAAGCGCCGGTCAGACGTCAAGTACAACGCTCCACAGGAGTAGTCAGCACAGGGGAGGCGAGGAATCATGGCGATGACCTCGGCGGTCAAGGACGAGCTGAGCAGGCTCGCCGTCTCGAAGACCTGCTGCCGCCGTGCCGAGGTGTCCTCGTTGCTGCGGTTCGCCGGAGGCCTGCACATCGTGGCGGGCCGAGTGGTGGTGGAAGCAGAGGTTGACCTCGGGTCCACGGCGCGTCGGTTGCGTCGGGAGATCCACGAGCTGTACGGGCACCAGTCGGAGGTCTTCACGATCACCTCCAGCGGGTTGCGCAAGGGGACCCGGTACGTGGTGCGGGTCGTGAAGGACGGGGAGGGGCTGGCTCGGCAGACGGGCTTGCTGGATCCTCGCGGCAGGCCCGTCCGGGGGTTGCCCGCGCCCGTGGTGTCCGGTGGTGTCTGTGATGCCGAGGCCGCCTGGCGTGGGGCGTTTCTGGCTCACGGGTCGTTGACCGAGCCGGGGCGGTCCTCCTCGTTGGAGATCACCTGTCCAGGGCCCGAGGCGGCTCTCGCCCTGGTGGGGGCTGCTCGGCGGATGGGGATCGCGTCGAAGTCCCGTGAGGTGCGGGGGGCCGAGCGGGTGGTCATCCGTGACGGGGACGCGATCGGCGCGATGCTGACCCGGCTGGGGGCGCACGACAGCGTGCTGGCCTGGGAAGAGCGTCGGATGCGGCGTGAGGTTCGGGCGACGGCCAATCGGTTGGCGAACTTCGACGACGCCAACCTGCGTCGGTCGGCTCGCGCGGCCGTTGCCGCCGCCGCTCGGGTGCAGCGGGCGTTGGAGATCCTCGGGCCCGAGGCGCCGGATCACCTGGCTGCCGCCGGGGCTCTGCGGTTGGCGCATCGGCAGGCTTCGCTGGAGGAGCTTGGGCAGTTGTCCGAGCCGCAGATGACGAAGGACGCTGTTGCCGGACGCATACGGCGTCTGCTGGCGATGGCCGACAAGCGGGCCAAGGACCTGGGGATGGACGACACCGAGTCCGCCGTGACCGCCGACATGCTCGAAGCCGAGGTCTAGCGCGAGGTGCGCGGGCAACACCCCGGTGCCCGAGCGTGACATTCGGGGTGTCCGAGCGTTCGACACGGGGTGCGCGAACGTTCGACTCGCGCAAAACCGACCCGCACCTGCGCGAGTCGAACGTTCAGGCAGGCCGTGTCGAACATTCGGGGTGGGGGTCGGGTGTTCAGCTTCTGGGATTTACACCGCCGCAACCTGGATTTTCTTGCTCGATCAAGAGATCCTGTAGGTCCACGTGACCAGGGCCGCAGCGATGGGGATAGGCTGGCTGTGGCTGACTGAAAGCCCATCCGTACGCCCTGGCGCATTCCGCCAGTCGAGTATCGAGGAGACGTACCGTGACGGTTCGCGTAGGTGTCAATGGTTTCGGCCGCATCGGTCGCAACTTCTGGCGCGCCGTTCAGGCCAGCGGGCACGACATCGAGATCGTCGCGTTCAACGACCTCGGTGACGTCAAGACCATGGCTCACCTGCTCAAATACGACAGCATCCTCGGTCGTCTGCCCTTCGACGTGTCCGTCAACGACGAGGGCATCTCGGTCGACGGCAAGACCATCAAGGCGCTGGCCGAGCGCGACCCCGGCAAGCTGCCGTGGAAGGACCTGGGCGTCGACGTCGTCGTCGAGTCGACCGGTTTCTTCACCGACGCGAACGTCGCGCGCAAGCACGTCGACGAGGGTGGCGCGAAGAAGGTCATCATTTCCGCGCCCGCCAAGAACGAGGACCTGACGATCGTCCTCGGTGCGAACGAGGACAAGTACGACGGCTCGCAGACCGTCATCTCCAACGCCTCGTGCACCACGAACTGCCTCGCGCCGCTGGCGAAGGTCCTGCACGACACCTTCACCATCGAGCGCGGTCTGATGACCACGATCCACGCGTACACGCAGGACCAGAACCTCCAGGACGCGCCGCACAGCGACCTCCGCCGTGCCCGCGCCGCCGCGCTGAACATCGTGCCGACCTCCACGGGCGCCGCGAAGGCCATCGGCCTCGTGCTGCCGGAGCTGAAGGGCAAGCTGGACGGCTACGCGCTGCGCGTGCCGATCCCCACCGGCTCGGCCACCGACCTGACCGTCACCCTGGGTCGCGAGACCACGGTGGACGAGGTCAACGCCGCCTACCAGGCCGCCGCGGAAGGCGCGCTCAAGGGCTACCTGCGCTACAACACCGACCCGATCGTGTCCTCGGACATCGTGACGGACCCGGCGTCGTGCATCTTCGACGCGCCGCTGACCAAGGTCATCGGCAACCAGGTCAAGGTCGTCGGCTGGTACGACAACGAGTGGGGCTACTCCAACCGCCTCGTGGACCTCGTCAACCTCGTCGCCTCCAAGCTCTGAGGACACGGTGAAGACTCTTAGCGACCTGCTCGCCGAGGGTGTGTCGGGTCGGCGCGTCCTCGTGCGCGCCGACCTGAACGTGCCCCTCGACGGCGCTCCAGCCGATTCCCGCCCAGGCGGGGCGATCACCGACGACGGCCGCGTGCGCGCGTCGGTGCCGACCCTCAAGGCGCTTACCGAAGCCGGTGCCCGCGTCCTGGTGGCCGCTCACCTCGGCCGCCCGAAGGGCGAGCCGGACCCGAAGTTCTCGCTCGCGCCGGTCGTGGCACGACTCGGCGAGCTGCTCGGCGCCGAGGTGTCGATCGGCACCGAAGCGGGCGCCGACGGCACCGTGGTGCTGCTGGAGAACATCCGCTTCGACGCCCGCGAGACCAGCAAGGTCGACGCGGAGCGCGAAGCCCTCGCGGACGAGCTGGCCGCCAAGGCCGACGCGTTCGTCTCCGACGGCTTCGGCGTCGTGCACCGCAAGCAGGCGTCGGTCTACGACGTGGCGAAGAAGCTGCCCGCCTACGCGGGTGGCCTGGTGCTGTCCGAGGTGCGGGTGCTGCACCAGCTGACCGAGGACTTGAAGCGCCCGTACGTCGTGGTGCTCGGTGGCGCGAAGGTGTCCGACAAGCTCGGCGTCATCGCGAACCTGCTGTCCAAGGTCGACCGGCTCCTCATCGGCGGCGGCATGGCGTACACCTTCCTCAAGGCCCAGGGCCACGAGGTCGGCAACTCGCTGTTGCAGGCCGACCAGCTCGACCAGGTCCGCGGCTTCCTCGCCGAGGCGGAGAAGCGCGGCGTGGAGCTGGTGCTCCCGGTCGACGTGCTGGCCGCGACGAAGTTCGCGCCCGACGCCGAGTTCGAGGTCGTGGACGCGACCGCGATCCCGGCCGACCGCGAGGGCTTGGACATCGGCCCGAAGACCCGCGAGCTGTTCGCGAGCAAGCTCGCCGACGCGGCCACGGTGTTCTGGAACGGCCCGATGGGCGTGTTCGAGTTCGAGGCCTTCGCCGGTGGCACGCTCGCCGTCGCCGAGGCGCTCGTCAAGAGTGACGCGTTCACCGTGGTCGGCGGCGGCGACTCGGCCGCGGCCGTGCGCGCGCTCGGCCTGCCCGAGGACGGGTTCTCGCACATCTCCACCGGCGGTGGGGCATCCCTGGAGTTCCTTGAGGGCAAGGTTCTCCCCGGCGTTTCCGTTTTGGAGCAGTGATGGCCTCCCGTCTGCCGCTCATCGCGGGCAACTGGAAGATGAACCTCAACCACCTCGAGGCCATCTCCCTGACGCAGAAGATCGCGTTCTCGCTGCCGGAGAAGTACTACGCCAAGGTCGAGGTGGCGGTGCTCCCGCCGTTCACCGACATCCGCAGCGTGCAGACGCTGACGGACGGCGACAAGCTGCTGCTCAAGTACGGCGCGCAGGACATCTCCGCGTTCGACTCCGGCGCGTACACCGGTGAGATCTCGGGCCTGATGCTCGCCAAGCTCGGCTGCTCCTACGTCACCGTCGGGCACTCCGAGCGCCGCGAGTACCACAACGAGTCCGACGAACTGGTCAACCGCAAGGTGAAGGCCGCGCTCAAGCACGGCATCACGCCGATCCTGTGCGTGGGCGAGCAGTTGGACATCCGCGAAGCAGGCAACCACGTGGCGCACTGCAACGCCCAGCTCGTCGAAGGCCTCAAGGGTCTCACCGGCGAGCAGGTCGCCAAGGTCGTCATCGCCTACGAGCCCGTGTGGGCCATCGGCACCGGCCGCGTCGCCAGTTCCACCGACGCGCAGGAGGTCTGCGCCGCGCTCCGCGTCCAGCTCGCCGAGAAGTACGGCGAGGAGGTCGCGGCGGTCGTCCGGGTGCTCTACGGCGGTTCGGTGAAGTCCGGCAACATCGGCGAGCTCATCGCGCAGAAGGACATCGACGGCGCCCTCGTGGGTGGCGCGAGCCTCCAGGCGGACGAGTTCACCAAGCTGTGCGCGCTCGCCGCGGGCGGCCCACTACCCTGATCCCCAACAATCCCTTTTTCCACAGGGTGGGTCCACGTTCGGCAGTTGAACCGGTACTCTGTGGCGTCAACTGCCTGACAGCGAGGAAGAAATGATCCTGTTCCTTCAGATCCTTTTGATCGTCTCCAGCTTGCTGCTGATCCTGCTGGTGCTGCTTCACCGCGGCCGTGGCGGCGGTCTGTCCTCGCTGTTCGGTGGCGGCATGCAGTCGAGCCTGTCCGGCTCCAGCGTCGTGGAGAAGAACCTGGACCGCCTGACGCTGTTCGTCGGCGCGGTGTGGGTCATCGCCATCGTCGGGATCGGGCTGCTCGTCAAGGTCGGCTGAGCTCGGGTCTATCAGGCGCAGGACAACCACGTGGTGGGGGTGTAAGGGTCGATGGCTGGTGGTAACGCGATTCGCGGTACCCGCGTCGGCGCAGGTCCGATGGGTGAATCGGAGCGCGGCGAGTCCGCGCCCCGGAATCGGGTCTCGTACTGGTGTGCGAATGGGCACGAGTCACGGCCGTCGTTCGCGATGGAGGCGGACATCCCCGAGGTCTGGGACTGCCCGCGTTGCGGGCTACCGGCCGGACGGGATGAGCAGGCCCCGCCTGCTCCACCGCGCAACGAGCCGTACAAGACTCACCTGGCGTACGTGAAGGAACGGCGTTCCGACGCCGACGGCGAAGCGATCCTCCAGGAAGCGCTCACCAAGCTGCGCAAGCAGCGCGAAGTGCCGTAGATCGGACGACAACACGAAGGCCCGCACCTTTCGAGGTGCGGGCCTTCGTCGTGCTTTGAGTGTCGTGCTTTGGGCCGAATGCGCGCGCATTCGGGTGAGCCTTTGGTCGGGAATTCGGAATCGAACCCAAGTTAGCTCTTGGCGGGCAGTCGCAGCGCGCTGAACTGGCGGCGCAGCATCGTCGCCCCGATCAGGATGAAGAACACCAGCACCACGAGCGTCGACGACGTCCCGCTGGTGCCGCTCGTCAGCGACACGTCGACGCTGCCGACGAGCAGGATGTCGCACTGCGCCTGGATGATGTGGCGGCCCGGCTCGACGGTGCCGAACTCGACCGGCGAGTTGAACCTGCCCGAGCTGTCCGCCTTCGCGGTGCCGACCTTCTCGTCCTTCGACGTGAGCCGCACCTCCGATCCCGGCGCGCACCCGGAGCCGGACGCGTTGAGCTGGTCGCCGGGCTGGATGTTGTCCTTGTCCAGCGTCAGCGCGCCGTCCGCGCCGAACGGGACCGTCTGGGACGAACTGCTGCTGCCACTGCTGCTGCTCGGCGCCGACGAGGACGAACTGGAGTCCGTGGTCGTCGTGGTGGTGGTCGTGGTCGTCACGCCGGGAGGCAGCGTCGTGGTGGTGGTCGTGGTCGTCGGCTTCATGACGACGGGCGGCGTTGTGGTCGTGGTGACCACCGGGGGAGTGGTGGTCGTCGTGGGCGGGATCGGGATGATCACCGTGAAGGTGGTCCTGGCCGTACTGCCCACGCAGGCGGCCTGGGCCACGACGGTGTGACCGCCGACGGTCGCGTCCTTCGGCACGGTCACGTCCAGCGAGCCGCCGAACCGGACCGAGGTACCCGTGCCGATCTGCTGCTGGTTGTCCCACCGGATCGCGACGGCGGGGTTCGTGCAGCCGTCGCCGGGGACGAGACCGGACCACGCGACGGTGAATCCGCTGCCGGCTTCCCCCTGGTTCGGCTTCGCGGTCAGCGATGCCCCTTGCGCCGCGGCGGGTGTGACCGCGAGCACCGTAACGGAGAGCACGGCCAAGCCGAGTACACCTAGTGTTCTGGTCGCCCGCATGGCTGTCTCCCGAAGATGTCGCTGTCGGCGGCGCCGGAATGTAGCATCCGCCCGCAGACGCCGTGCTGAACTTGAGGTGCATCGTGAGACGTTTGACCGGCGGTGCGGGTTCACTCCTGCTGTGCGGGATTTTGCTGGGATCGGCTCAGGCGGCCTCCGCGGCGCCGGGCGAAATCACGCTCAACGCGACCGTGGACCGCAAGGCGGTGGGCGGAACGGAAGACCTGGTGCTCGACCCGGCCAAGTCGATCCGCGTCGAGGTGACCGTCCACAACGGAACGGACACGGATCGTCACGTGAAAACCGTCCGGCTGTCCGGATCGGCGCTCGGGTTGACCTTCTTCGCCTACGACACAACGCTTCCGTTCGACGTGCCCAAGAAGGAGAGCGTCACCCGCGCCTTCCAACTGGACCTCGCGGACCTCGGCGGCCAGGCTACCGGGCTGCTGCCGACGGAGATCGAGGTGCTCGACGACAACCGCGACGTGCTCGGCTCCGTGGAGACTACCGGCGACATCGTCGGCTCGATGTGGTCGGTCTACGCGGTGTTCGGGCTCGGCGTGCTCCTGCTGACCATCTTCTCGTGGGCGGGCGCGCTGTTCGCGCTCGCCCGCCGCAGGCTGCCCGCGAACCGGTGGCAGCGCGCGATGCGGTTCCTGCCCGCGGGCATCGGCACCGGCCTCGTGGCCGTCATCTCGCTGTCCGTGCTGAAACTGATGGCGCCGTCGCCTGCCGCCGAAATCCCCTTCATCCTCGGCTCCGCGGCGGCGGCCCTGCTGCTCGGCTACCTCACGCCGCACCCCGGCGACGCCGACGCGCCCCGCCCGACCGACCACGACTCCAACACCGAGACCGAGACCGACGACTTCACCGGCTATGACGGGGCTCCGTTGACCGAACGCATAACCCGGCCGCTGCCGCCCGGCGGTGCGGTGTGACCATCGCCCCGAGCGTCGTCGCCGCACTGCCGCAGTACCAGCTGGGCGAGCAGATCGGCCACGGCGGCATGGGCGTGGTGTACGCGGCCGTGCACCGGCCCCTCGGCCGTCCCGTCGCGATCAAGCGGCTCCCCGGCCTGCTGGCCGAGGACCAGAAGATGAGCGCCCGCTTCGAGCACGAGGCCCGTCTGCTCGCGCGGCTCGACCACCCGCACATCGTGCCGGTCTACGACTACGTGCAGAACCACGGCGAGCACCTGCTCGTGATGGAGAAGCTCGACGGCGGGACCGTCTGGTCGAAGTTCAGCGAGGAGGGCGTGACCGCCGGGCAGGCGTGCGCCATCGGCCTCGCGACGCTGTCGGGCCTGCACGCGGCGCACGTCGCGGGCGTGCTGCACCTGGACGTGAAGCCGAAGAACCTCCTCTTCACGTCCTCCGGCGTCCTGAAGGTCGCCGACTTCGGCATCTCGCAGGTCGTCAGCGAAGGCGCCACCCTGATGACGCACGCCGGGCAGGTGCTCGGCACGCCCGCGTACATCGCGCCCGAACAGGCGCTGGGCAACCCGCTCACGCCCGCCGCCGACGTCTACGGCGCAGGCACCGTCCTCTACGAACTGCTGTCCGGCACGCTGCCCTACGAGAGCGGCGGCGGCGCGCTCGCCATGATCCAGCGCCACGTCTACCAGGAACCCCGCCCGCTCGGCCCGTCCGTGCCGGGACCGCTGGCCGAGGTCGTGATGCGCAGCCTGGCGCGTGAACCGCAGGCGCGCTACCGCAACGCGGAGACGTTCGCGATCGACCTGGCCGGCGCCGCCGCGCAGGTGTTCGGCTCCGACTGGCTCACCAGGCTCGGCGTCCGCGTCCACCTGTCACCCGCCGTGGCGACGGGCAGCACCCGCCCGTCCCGGCACCCGACGCAGCCGCGCGAGACCCTGGCGCTGAACCGGGTGCGCGGCACGATGGTCGACGCGCCACCGATCCCGCAGATCGGCAGCCAGACCCTCATCCCGGCCAGCTCCGTGCTCGCGGCGGACCCTCAGGGGCGCAAGACCTCACGCTGGTTCGCGCTGGCGGGCGGACTGACCGCGATCCTGATGCTGGTGCTGCCGTTCACCGTCACCGGCCGCGACCTGCCGACGCTCACCCGCGACCTGAG
>Ga0307507_10006895_pt1 | contig 16941 bp, 4 predicted proteins | sample 7_EM_MG_FD_207223 | JGI IMG/M metagenome (GOLD analysis project Ga0307507, IMG submission 207223) | Populus trichocarpa ectomycorrhiza microbial communities from riparian zone in the Pacific Northwest, United States - 7_EM | ecosystem: Host-associated > Plants > Roots > Unclassified | place...
GATAGAAGAGCTAGCTATTGCGTATATGCTACAAATAGTCTAGAAGTAGATTTAACTTTGGAGTGTAGATTAGCCTTCCTTTTAGAGTTGCTCCAGTGTCGGAATATTAATTACGTAACGTGGTTATAAGACCATGAAGCGAGACTAGCTAATCTAACCTTGGAGCAACCCCTTACTTCTAGACATTAAGAATCGAACAACTACCAACTTCAACACCGCATACGTATTATACAGTGATATTCGTGCCCGTTGATAAAGCGAGTATACCGACAAAACCTAATTGTAAATTTTTATAATTTATTATTAAGCCGTTAAGATATTAAAAAACGATTTTTAGAAGTTTTAATAGGGTTTTAGGGTAGCTTGGAGGCTTATATAGCCTATAGGCTTACCAACTACGTTAAATATTTTCTATTACTAAGATCCCTAGTTTAGCTTCTACTTCTTAGTCCTTTAATTACTTAATCCTTAATCTTTAAGGTTTTATAGTTTCTTATTTTATTTATAGTTTCTTTAGTACTACTTAGGTCTATTAGCTTTAGTCTACTATACTATAGTTTAATATCTATTATAACGCTTAATTTGTCTATATTAGTTTACTTATACTCTTACCGCCTCTCTTAGATTAGTAAAGTCTATTATTAACCCTAATTACTTAGTTAATTAATTCTGTTATAATTTTCGTATTTTCTATAGGTATTATTATAGCTTAAACCTTATCCTTTAGTCCCTGTTAGTATCATACTATTAATACCCCCTTATTCTATGTAGTCTATACTACTAGTGTTTAGAATTATATTATATAATCTATAGCTAATGTTTATTATATGAGTTTATATAACTTCCGTTTTACTATTACTATTAATTTTAAGTCTCTATATATCTATATAAGTCCATATATATATCCTTCCTATATTAAGAATATATACTAAACTATTAAATTGGTTATAGCTAACCTATTAGCTTATATCTCTATAGGATAGGGTTTATACTATTCTAAAGCCCTTTCTGTTAAAAATAGTCCTATATACGCGACTTAATCCGCTAGGGTAGATAGCTTAATTCTTTTATATTTTATATTAAGTTTTATTTATATAAGGAATTCTTTAAGCTTTAACTTTTCGCCTAAAAATTGTGTAATTAAAGATATCTTTATCTTTATTATTCTAAAGCTATTAGGTTTACTTTTAAAACCTATCTAATTAATATTTATGCGATTTATTACTTCTTTTAATTACGCTATTATAACTACCTATAAGTAATCGCTACTTTCCGCTATACTTATATCTCTCTAAAACTTAAAGATTAATCCTTCTAGCGTCGCTATAGGTGCTGCTTTAGGTAGTAATTTATTATTATGTCTACTATAGCCTTAGTAGTAAATATATAACGAAGCCTTATAGTAAATACTATGGTAAGTTTATTAATATGCTAGGTATATATGTAAATATAAGGTAATAAGATCTAACTAATAGAGTAAGTGCTAATAGATTAACTCTAGTTTATTCTAATATTTACTATAAAGAGAGAACTATCTAGGTAGGAACCGTAGTCCTTTAAATATATAATCTAACTCCGAAGAAATGTACTAAGAACGTCGGTACGTTAGTACGTTAACACGTTACGTTCCGAACCCTGGTCTCGTGATCTCCTATATAACCTCGCTTATCCCTCGTCCCATAGTTTGATCGGTTCCAGCATCTCCCGCGCTGTCACTGCTAGCTCGTCCATCTCTTCTCTAAGTAGTTATACTACTGCTAATATAAGGTCCGTAACAGTTCGCAGGCTAGGATTATTGTTATATCCGCTTGTTTAGGCATTTAGTGGCTTACTAATAGAGTAAATGGGTTGCCTTCGTATTAGTTGCTTATACGGGTAGAGCAAATTCCAAGTCGATTGTAGCCTTACCTAAGCCACGAAATAATAATTTATAAACTTTTCGATTAGCCCTAACGTGTAGAAGAATGGTAGAAAACATAGGGTCGATAAACCCTATGGGAGTAGAATTTGGCTTTATGTAGAGGCTTGGAGTTAGTTTGGTATGGGAAAATGGACGAAGTTATGGCCTAGCAGCTTAAGACAAAAGGGGGAAAGTACGTCACGTCACAAAGCTGGGTCAAAAGAGCCTTTTTGAGCCCCGAAGAGACACGGCGCTGACCGGGGTGAGGGATCACCCTGTTTCATTACCAGGCTCACCCTTGCTCACCCAGCACTCACCTAGACTCGCGCGAGCTTAAGGCGGCAACGCTTACCCACTAGAACGGGAAAAGAAGTCTTTAAACGCTCGCAGAGAACCCATTCCTAGGTAGCTACGAAAAATAACTCTACGAGGATATACACCTAGTATTCGTCATGCAACCGATTAAATATAATTTTTAGAGTTTTATAATATCAACGTTTTAGATATAATGAAAAGGTAGAGTGAAAAGCGCGTAAATAAGCCGCCGTAAGCCAAAGGCTACTGTCCAATCCGTATCTTATTACTCCCTTGTGTACGCTCTCTATTGGACAATTTGCCGCGCAGAAATAACCAACTATACTCTGACGCGTTTCGATCTGCGTTACATACAACAAGGCCACAAGCTGAAGACAAACCGCACCAAAAAAAAGAGCCTCATAGATTTTAAGTAGCCCGTCCCCTGTTCAGCACGTTTTGGCAACTTTTATCGTTCTTACTAACTCTTCAAAACCGAGGATTCGTATATAATGAATATTCCTGACCCTCTTAGTATCCTTCAATCTATCCTTTTACTTTTAGACTACAGGAATAGAATTGCTGGCGCGGGGGAAGAAATCCAAGGCTATCACCGAACTATTTCTAGGACTACAGATTTCGTCTCCGAAATCTGTGCAAACCTGGAGGCACTTCATCAACACTTAGATGATACTCAAAAACAACAATTCTGTCAAGATATCCGCGAGGCCGAGGTTGAATTGACTAAAGCGCAGAAGCTGGTACAAGATATGAAGAAAAGCGGACGGTGGTCCAGGAATTTCGGATGGGTATTAAAGAATAAGGCAGTAGCTCAAACCTACGAAAATGCAGTTCTCCAGTGTCATTCAACATTATCAAGGATAGATATGAAACTGTTCTTTGTAAAAGAATTACGAATGCAAGGCGAGGGCTCCTTCCGTTATGCGCTGCTCATACGTCCCTATGCGGCTTCAGGTTAGTGAAAATCTCCACTCTCTTCACTTCAGGCAGACCAGGCCCAAACTGAGCCTTCATGAACCTAGGAAACCTATCTCTCAAAAACCTACATCTTCAATCACCATTTGACCTACCCCAAAGGCCTTTCACACTCCCCTCTATCCAGGGATCATCCATCTCAGACATAAAGTTTAGTCCCACAATGTCGATGGATCTCAATGAACAAAAAGCGAGCCAGAGAATACATTTGTGGCTTCGAAAAAGGGCTAGGCAAAGCTCTTGACAGTAATGCAGGAAAAAGGTAGAATAGCAAATATGATACTTGCACATCTTCAGTACTCTTATCAATATTCAATATCAGCATGAGGCCGTATTGATATTAAATATTGAATATAGTACATAGTAGGCATAGTGTTTTATTGAAAGTAGGCCACCCCCGGGGGTCTAGTAGAGCTTTAAAATAGCTGCTCCCTCGCGACTGCTCTCTCACTACTACCGTCACCTTCGTGGTCCTTAGCGTGGTGTAGTAAATGTCGGCTGCTCCCTAGGTTCTGCCAAGGCTCTTATACTACGTTTGTCGCCATAAGCCTCCCCCCGGGGGTAGTATTACTAAGTAGCCAGCTCTTTAAGCACTCCGTACGTTCAATATTGGTACTCGTGGTCCCATAAGATTGTTCGCCGTGCACCTGGGGGGATTCGCTCCATGCGTCGTCGCCGCCAGAGTGGGTAAACCGATCAGAATCAAGCTCAAAAATAGCAGAGGATGTATCGTCGTCTTCAATTACGTTGGTAGATAAGGGAGGCATAGCGTTGATCAAGGGTAGAGTATAGGGAGGGATACAAAAATCGTCAAAATTGATGATTTTGTGCGCGAGATCTAATTTAATATTTGGTAACTAGGAATCTAATCAACCACCTCGCTACGCGAAGTGGCGTCTCGCTGTTGTAACGTTAGGCTGCCTTACTAATTTTTACTACTTTATATACAGTCCCACCTTAATAGTTATTAATAAATTTTTTTATATAAATTGAATTTGATAAATTAATATTTAATATTTAATATTACTAAAGATATTAAAGGCATACGCGTTATAGTCAGGGAGTATATAATTAGTAGTGCCCTATATTAAAGCGTTATATAACTTATTATTAAGTTAAAGTAGTTAGTTAGCTAATTTATATATAACTTTAATTAAAAGCTTAAATTTTTAAAATTATTATTATTAATAAATAAGTAATAAATAAAAAGTGCTCTTTATAAACTAAAACCTTTTTATTTATTATTTAATTAATAATTAAAAAATTTAAAATACAAGCTAATTAACTTAAATAATATTAATTAAGATTAGAGCCATTTATAAATAAAATTTAAGTTCTATAGCTAAGTAGTTAAAGAGTTACAAAAGATTTTAGAAAAAGTATATATAAAATAAACTATACGCGAAGTAGTAATCTATAGCAATATTAGTTCTGCTTACTATCTTTAACTAAACTAATAGCAATTTTTTATCCCTAAAAGAGAAAATCCTAATTAGCCTATTTAATAATTAAAGATAGTAGAACTCTACGCTATTATCTAAATTTAATAGACTATTAGAAATATTCTAAAAGCCTACTTACTATTATATACTATTATATAGATCTATCTAATAGAGTAACGTATTGTATCACCGAGCCGGCCATACCACCAAGCCGGCCAGCCCGTTCCCCACCAAAAATCATAAAAGTTATAGTATAATATCTTAACAACCACTTAATAATAAATTCTAATAATTTAGATTTAGACTTTTATATACACTATATAGCTTCTATTAAAGTTATATAGTAAATAGTTCAGTAAGCCGTCGAAATCGGACTCTGCACCTATACGTGGTGATGGCTACGAACCTGGGTCTTCGAAGATCAGACCCAGAGCCAACGCAGAGACGTCGCATAGCGTGCGGACAGGACCTGGTGGTGGTTGTGGGCGTTAAAGGCGGTGGTGAAATTTTTTTCGGATGGTGAGATCTTAAAAACCACCACTGTTGGCCCTCTATAGTATAACGACTACTATACTGTTCTCCTATCCAGGGCACCTGTACAATCTAACATGGATAGATAGTACTTGATAACATCCCCCAACCCCTAATTAAAAGCATTAATGACCTTATATTGACGAACGAGTAAACGCGCGAATAAATGAATAAACGAGCAAATATACGGCCCCTCCTAACCCCTAGGGCGATCGCCCGCGGAGTATGCGGTTACTCGCCGTTTTACTGCCGTAATACTACTGGCAGTCTGGATTGCGACCCACGGTTTTCCTTATCTTCTTTTAACGGAGTGGTAACCCTTTAAAAGGGCCTAGCTAGGGCCTAGGTATAAAAGATACCCAATACAATATATCCCGCTGCTTGGTATTATGGTAGTTAGAATAGATAAATCCCCTTTATGCCTTTAATAGCTCTAAGGGGGGGGAGGCAAGGCGTATATAGTAATGGTTAATAAGAGATAGCATATAGGGGATGGTTAAGATATGGGAGAGGCAAATATACGGCAATTAATTAGCAAGGCCTAGCTAGGACGTAGTGAACCCTAGCTTTAGATAAGCTAAAGAAGGAAGCAGTAGTTTCTAAGGAGTTTAAAACATCTAAGGAGGAGGACGTGCAGTAGGCCCATAGGGCCGCAGCTACGTATAAACATAGCAAATTGGGGTTTTTTATCCTACTAAGGCTGCTTATAGGGTTTTTCCTCCCCTAACTGCAGGGGTTTTCTTCCTGTAAATATATAAGTTTTCCCCCCTGTGCGGAGTAGTCTGTGTGGGCCAGTAGGATCTGTATTAGACGTTAATTAAAGAGTTACTACTAAATAGTTCAGTAATTTTTAGGATATAGGAATTTGGCCTTATTTCAGCCCCCAAATTTTAATATCTTAAAAACTACTAAACTATATACTATATAACTTTAATAGAAGCTATAGAGTGTATATAAAAATCCAAATCTAAATTATTAAAATTTATTATTAAGTGGTTGTTAAGATATTATACTATAACTTTTACGATTTTTGGTGGGGAATGGGGGCTGGCCGGCTTGGTGGTATGGCCGGCTCGGTAATACAATACGTTAGTACTTCTAAGTATATAATATCTTATTTAGCTATAGTATTAGTAATAAATAGTATTAACGCGGTTACTAAATATTAAGCTATTTTTAACTTCTATATTATTATATTAATATATTTAATATTTAATATTTACTATTATTGTTGGGAATACAGGCAAGTTGCCGTCACGTAAGGCAAGTTGCCGTCACGTGTCGCAGCGGCACTAGCGTGGCGAGGAGCCTTAAGCTCCTCACCCTTCCTTAAGCAGGAGAGAAGAATAGAATAACAATTATCATACTATCTACAAACCGTAGCTACGTGATATCACCTTGTGTTACCAATACTGATTAGTGGTTAACTTCACTGTTATACTATAGAACAGCTAGGTATTCCACCAAGAAGAGATAAGCCACTGTACCAGTGCTACTTATACTAGAGGAAGCTGTCTTTTAAGGTTAGAACTGGTCCTAAACCTTAAATAGGACTCTTCCACAAATCTAAGGATTTAAAGGCTAGAACTGGTCCTAAGCCTTTCCCAGATTACAGATTCTTGCGTCTATTATATAGAACAACACGCTTTACGAGTCTTTGTGATTTAAGGCTAGAACTAGTCCTAAGCCCTATAATCGCAAATATACGTCACGAACGCGTACCAAACAATAAACGCGTACTAAATAATAATCTCTACACCAATAACACTTCCCTCCCTTTAAAAACATGGCTACGCCTACCTTGAACAACTGGGAAGACTCCTTACCACTAGGGGTAGCTTTGTACGCGAAACTTATTAATAAAAATTGGGACAAATTTACCTTTAATATAATAACTTGTACTGCAAAACAAGTTAATAGCTTTCTCCTACACCGTATTATATTCTACTGAAGTAGACACTACGCCGATCTACAGCTATAGGAATATTTTAGGGAGGATTTTATAGGATGGACCGCTAATACCTAGGCACTTAGCAATGTTAATATTATTTAGGATTTTTAAGACTTCCTCCATAGGAATAGGGTATACGTTGCTGAAAATAGTAACCCAATTACCAGTAATATCTAGGCCGTTATTATTAATACAGAGGAACCAGTATGGACGGAAGCTAAGATTATATATTAACTACAGAAACCTAGAACCAACCCATATTCTTTAAAAGGCAACTTTAATTTGGAACGAAACCCCTAGAACGCTACTATCCTACCTAAAGGTGCTCTCCTACCTAGAGGTGCTCTCCTACCTAGAGGTACTCTTCCTCTACCTCTGCCGCCTCCAGCTCCTCTACCCTAGCCAACCGGTAAGCCTCTACTACGAGAAGTCACGAACCTAATAAAGGTATATTTGGACGAGGAGAAGAAGTTTAGAGAAGAATTGTACGACATGCTTGGAATAAAACTATAGGTCTTTTATAACTGCTATAGTAAGATTAGAATCTAATACCACTAGTTTTATTATGCTTTCTCGGTTATATTAAAGGGATAGGCGGCGACATTTTATTACAACCATATTATGGGTAGAAACTATAGCTTTAATGTAATACTTTAGCTTACTAGAGCCCACTTTAAGACCAATAAGAATTGCCAGCTTTATATATCCAAATAGCGGGAGACTACGTTCCAAAGAGTTATTACTTCTAACTTGATAAAGACTCGTTTAGAGTGCCTTTAACTACTCTTTAATAAACTCTAGAAAATCTAATATAGTCTTACTAAAACTTACTAAAATAAGAACGGCCTAAGGGACTAGGTTATTTCAGCATGCTATAGCATTCCTAAGTGTAACTTGGCGCTATATAAACCTATGGATACGTTTAAAGGAGTATATACTAAGCTACGCTCCGCCGTAGGTACTGCAATGCGAATATAAGAATCTTAACAGTTCTATACTAAAAACCCTACGCAACTAAGTATTCCCAACCAACACAATCACAACTGGACTGACCGTATATATAGTGGCCGTGGTAGGGAATACGGCAAAGGGTACAATTAACGTTAACTATAAGGCAATTATGGAGGTCCTTATAGAGGTTTATTTCGAAGTAATCGCCAGAAGAAGTGCTATATTTATAAAAAGCCAAATTGCTAGTTAACTAGACACTCCCTTAATAAGCAAAAGGAGGTATATAATAAGTTCTGTTAGAGTGCAAGAAACGTTAGAAATTATAAGGTTACTATAGCCTACTTCCAAAGCTTCCTAGTTTAATATAAAGGCGTAGAAGACCTTAATGGTAAGGTTAATAAGACTGAACAGCTCCTTATAGATATAGAAATTAAGGACTACTCTCCTAACCAATACTTTACTAAGTATAGTGAGGTAGATAGTATACAAACCGTTGCTGTTCTTAATGACTAATCTACGCTCCATTCTATCACGAAGTTAGATATCTTTAATGAGCCAAAGAAGAGCTCCGCGTTCTCCTTTAATAATAGATACTCAGTAAACGCCTTCCATGGTATTATGCCAGATACTAGAGCCGTAGGAGTATCTATAGTAGGAGAACCTTAAGTTTGAGCCCTTTAATAGCTTAATAGCTCTGTTTAGATTAACCATTTAATGGCAGGCCAATATACAATTCGTTTTAGCAAGGGTACTGCGACCTCTCTTAGTACAATTAGGGTCCAAACCCCTTTAGGGTATATTACCTTCCATATTGTTCCTACAAACACTCCATTTCTATTTTGCATTAAAGATATAAATAAATTAGGTGTCAGGCTTAATAACCTTAAAAATGTACTTATTTAGGGAGACAATCGGGTGCCTATTATACGCAAGTAGGGTCACCCCTAGTTGCTCCTTTATTAACTAGAAAAGAGTGTTGCTTAAAGCCACTTAACTAAGTTAGAATTACGCCAACTACACTATCGTTTTGGCCACCTATCCGTTTACCAATTGCTTAAGGTTCTTCAGCAAGCAGGCTATAAAGTTAAGGTTAAGGCAATTAAGCACCTTATAAAGTACTGCTATTACTACTAAATAAACCAGAAGTCCCCTAGCCGATTCAAGTTTACCCTTAAAGATAACTACAACTTTAACTTCTATATTATTATTAACGTTATGTATCTTAGCGGCAAGCCAGTACTCTAAGTTATTAACTTCTTAACCTCCTTCTAAGCCGTACGTTTCTTAAAGGATATATTAACTAGGAACGCATAGGATACCCTTTAATTATACTAAATTAATGTCTACCTAGAACCCCCTAATTAAATTATCTATAACGCAGAAAAGAACTTCTTATCTATAGAGTTTTAATAATAGACAAAGGCAATGGCAATTAAGGTTAAGGAAGTCCCTATTAAGGAACATAATAGTATCAGAAAAGTAAAGCGATATCACGCGCCATTACGCCGCGTATATAAGATTATCTCTTTAGAACTAGAGGACGCTAGCGAAGAACTTACCTTGCAAATGGCTGTTAAAGCCATTAACGATTCCGCTAGCCCGGATGGACTTGTACCCATATTACTAGTCTTTAGCGCCTACCCTTAAATAACTAATAATTCTCCACTATCTCCTTCCGTTATGCAACGAGCTGAGGCTATTCACAAGGCAATAAAGGAGGTGCGACGTCTCTACGCTATACGCTAGGTCAACGACGCACTAGGAATAAGAAATGGCCTAAACATCTCAACTACGCTTAATCTGCCACTCCAGTCTAAGGTACGCGTATGGCGTAAAAAGGGAGGGTGGTTAGGCCTACATTAACTTATTACAATTAATGGTTAAACTTATACTATTTAGATGCCTTACGGACCCACTTAATTCTAATTAACTATTATTAAGCCTTACTATAAAGATAACAGTTCTAAGCCTTTATAGAATGCCCTAGAGGAGAACCACAATTAATATGCTCTAGAAGGCGACTACAATTCTAATACAATTATAGTAGAGGTTCCGCAACCACGACACAGTAGAGGTTGCCTAAAGGGATCACAAAATCACCAATATCTTATTAATTTTAAAGAGCAATTCATTACCGCTATTAAGAATAGAGTTAAGTTATTAATGGCCTTTATAACAGCCAAGGAGAAGGCTAACTTCGAGCTCGCAAAATAGCTCTAAAAGGAAGGTTATATTATAACCCCTAGAGCTCCTTTCCAAGCATCTAACAAGTAGGAGATTAATAGTCTTATTATAAGAGGAGTCTTTAAATTTAAAAAGTATAACCTTACTAAGTTTAATAGAGTTTGCATCTTTAAGTTAAGAATAGTTAATAAGATTAAGGGCAAAGCTACTAACGCCCCATTTAAGAAATTAAGGCTTGTCATCTAAGGTTACAACAATAATAGCAAGGAGGTGATTTTTACGTAATCTCCTATAATTTAACAAGCTAGTTAGCGAGTTATTGTTACACTAGCTCCCTCCTTAATAAAGAATAGAATGGCGGTTTATTTATAAGATATTATTTAGGCCTATACCCAATCAGAGACGCACCTTTAGCGCTTAATATTAGCATACCTTCTAGAGCAAATTCGTCACTAATATCCCAAAGATATAATCATGGTTGTGCTTAAGCCATTATATGGAATCGCAGAGGTAGGAACCCATTAGTGGGCTACCTACAATAAGCACCACAAAGAGAAGCTTTTAATAACTACTTCTATATTTAACCCATGCTTCCTGATCACAACTATAGGAACTCTATTTAGAATTGTCGGCATATAATTTAGGAGACAACTAATTCTCAGCTCTTAAAGAAGATAAGTTAGTAAAGGTAAATCTTATAGCAAAGCTAAAGGAAAAGCTTAATTTAATAACACTATTACTCTTTAACGGATGCACCCTCTCCCTAAATAAGGATTCTATTGCTTTACGCTAGAAGGGTTAAGGCAAGAAAATTAATGTTATTAACACTAATTCTCCAAAGCAAGGATATATAGAGTAACGCGCTTATAGAGCCTATATTGCTTCTATCTGTTAACCTAAGGCTTCCTTTAATCTCTCTATTGCCGCTTAACACCAGAAACTAACCAAAGATAACATTCTTGCCCTAAATAAGCGTCTTTCCTAGCAAATAAACTATCTTAATTGGGGACTACTCTACGTGCCTATTAATCTTCCCACCGCTAAGCTCTTTGTATTTGTTAATAGGTTATTTATAAATAATAAAGATTTTAGCTCCTAGCTGGGATATAAGATTATTATTATAAATAAGTCTACTAAAGAAAACGGCTTTATAATCCATAGCAATCTTATCTATTAGCGCTTAACTAAGAGCAAGTATATCACTCAAAGAGTTCTAGCGTTAGAGATATATAGAATAGTTAGCAGAGTTAATATAACAATCGCAATTAGAACTACCCTAAAGATAATTATAAATTAATTCGAACTTCCTATTATCCCCATAATCGTGTGTACCGACTTATATTCCCTCTATAAGTGTTTAGTCAAGCTTGGTACCACAAAGGAGAAGCGCCTTATAATCAACATTATAGCACTTCGGCAATCCTACAAACGGCAAGAACTCTTTGAGATTTAATAGATTAACAGTTAAGATAACCCAGTAGACGCAATAATAAAGGCAAACCTAAATAAGGCTCTAGAAACGTTTGTTAACACAAACACTCTACATATATAAGTTAAAGGTTAGGTTAAAAGGAAGTAGGAGTATAACATTCTACAAACCCTAACTTAAACTAGCTAATCAGGATTTTCCATCCCTAGGATAGAAAATCGCTATTAGCTTGCTTACTACTAGCGCCTTAGCGGCCCTCCTAACAAGATGTCTACCTACGACTCCTAAGTAAGAAAGCACCACGTGCTAAGAGGCAAATTTTGGGACAGCGAGACTTATATTACAATAGCAATAGTAAGTAAGGAGGATTGATATTTGTTACGCTAGTCGAGCGGTATATATATATAGATGGCAACCGCAAAAGAAGAGTTGCTAGTGTTGGGAATACAGGCAAGTTGCCGTCACGTGTCGCCGCGGCACTAGCGTAGCGAGGAGCCTTAAGCTCCTCACCCTTCCTCAAGCAGGAGAGAAGAATAAAACAACAATTATTATACTATCTACGAACCGTAGCTACGTGATATCACCTTGTGTTACCAACAATTATAATAGCCTTATTTAGTAATAGTAGTAGTAATAAATAGTAAGTAATTAGGCTATCTTATACTACTATTTAATTACCATTTCTAATACTATTCTTACTTTACTATTATTTTATTACTACTCTTAGTGCTATCTCCACTATTATCTTTATAGAATTTTATATAAAGTCCTTATCACGGGACGGGATCAATGGCAGCTAAATGTATATATTTAAGGAGTCTACAAGACGTTGCGCGATTAATCGTAAGGGTTAAGGGCGTAAGGAGGTAATATACCCACGTATAGCTAATATAAGCTATACGCGAGGTATATATAAGAGTATAGGGCTCTCCTATAGAGGGCCCTACAGTTAGGTTCCGTAGTACTACCCTCCCTCCTATTAAGGCGGAGCTCTGGTAACACTATAGTTACTATATATATATATAGGGGGAACGCTTAGGGTATAGAGAAAAAGAAGAAATATTATTATAGATATAATGGGCTTATATAGATACTTCTAACTTAGGACTTATGGGTTATTGGTAAGATATAAGGGGGGTCGCTAAGGCGCTAGTAGTAGGCAAGCTAATAGCGATTTTCTATCCTGGGGATAGAAAATCCTAATTAGCTAGTTTCTTCTTAGCGTCTAGAATCTAACCAATTAGACAACTTTAACCGCCAGTTAAAGTTCCTAGATATCTTAGAGTTTTCTAGTTACATAATCGCATTTTGCGGCAATCTACAGCAATCTAACAGCAATTTGCCCTTATATAGTAATGTACAACGGTTTAACTCTATAAGGGCTCCCATAGAGGATTAGGCATAAAATCTCTACTTAGGCCCAGTTTCTATGGGTTCGCGTAGTAAAAATCGCTAATTAAGTCCTTTATATTCTTAAAGTCTTCCTATAGTTGCCATTCTAGCTAATATATATCAAATCCTATATAGGTGGCTTTATAGTAGAGCCGCCGTCCTCTGCCTTTACTAAAGTATTTAGAGTTAATAATTTGTTTAACGGTCCACTCCTTATAGTTCTTGTCTTTGTTCTTATCTTAGATTAGTACTAATAGGGGTTTAGGCTATATTTATCCTAGTAAAGGGTTAGGCTAGTAAAGGTGTAGTAGCCATAGGTAAAACATAGGCTATACTTTATGGGTAGCTAAGGCGGGCAAAAGCTCCAGTTTATATACAGCTCCACTATTAATAACTCGTTTAATCTAGTAGGGGCCGAGGTTCTTATAATTAAGTGACTTTATAGGCCTTTATATAGAGATATTATGTGCATCTAACTATACCTAGTCGGTAACACGCATCTTAGGTGGTGGTGTTCTATAATAGTTGGCAAAGTAAGCTTATTTCGCTTAGGCCCAGGCCATCTCTCCTTTATAGTAATTAAGTAGATCTTTTATATAGTCTGCATATTAATTGGCAAGTAGCATCTTAAGGCGTTTTCTATATGGCAGTTTCTTATTAATAGGCTTTAGTAGCTCTATACCGGATTATAGATAATAACCTTTATTTATAAAGAACAGGGTAAGTCCTATAATAGCTAAGATATAGTTATTTACTGTAAATTTACCTAGTAAAAGGTGGTCTACCTAGTCCTAACTATAGGCGACTACCTATTATAAGTACGCCTTTATACTAGCGTTAGCGTTTTCCAGTTATTTAGCAGTTTTATAGTAAAAGGATATAGATATCTTAACGAAGATACGAAGGCGTTAGTAGATCCGCCTCCATATATTAGAGTTAAATTGTATGCCTTAGTTAGACGTAATAGAGTGGGGTAATCTATATAGTTATTAAACTTTACAGAGAAAGGCGTTAGCAATGTCGTTTATAGCTACGCCTTTAGTTAGGACATAGTGGCGTTCTTTTATAAGTCGGCATATCATTATAAGGATATTCTTATAGGTTTAGCTATATCGTTTATAAGGTAGTAGGTTAATAATAAAATCTATAGCGATATCTGCCCATTAGCGTATAGGTATTAGTAGAGGGTATAGTAGTCCTTAGTACTTTATATAAAATGCTTTAGCACGCTTATAGCCGTGGTAGGCGCTTATAAAGCGTTTAACTAAGTGTATTATTTTGGACCAGAAGTAGTATTGGCTAAAAAGCTTATAGGTTCCTTTTTTACTTAGGTGGCCGCTTAATTAGAGGTTATGGGCTATTTAGATTAGTTACTGTTATAAGTCTTTTAAGTTAGGGATAAATAGACGGCCTCTATAATAGAGCCTGTTCTCTTTTACTTTTAAAACTGCTATATTAATCTAGCCTAAGCTTTAGAGGTTAGTAGGCAGCGTATAGGTGCCAACAATCTTTGCGGCAATTAGTTAATGCAGTAATAGATTAATAGAGGTGTTATATACTACGGTAATAAGCTTATTAATTTTAGAGGGTAACTTTAGTTCTATGGTATAAAGCCAAGGGGCGGTTAGTTCTGTCTTAGATAGTATACCTAGGGCCAAGTTTTATACTTTCAGGATTATCTATTATTAGAATTAATTATAAGGGTTATTTTCTAACTAAGGAAGGTCTTATAAACAGCGTGTTAGGCTATTAGGCTTAGTACCTTATACTCCTAGCCTATATATAATTTTAAAGTTAAAACCAGAGAGAAATTCGTTCTAGCGTGCTTGGCGTTAATTTAGTTGCTTTATGGTTATAAAGTACTTAAGGTTACAATAATCCATAAGGACTTTAGTTGGCTAGTTAGGTTCTACTAAAAAGAGTTCTAGTCAGAATTCTTTAAACGCTTATATAATTGCAAGAAGTTCTTTATTATAGATCTTATAGTTACACTTTTATAGTATAAGCTTAGACAAGTAGAATGCAACTAAATAAAGAAAGCCGTTGTTACCTATCTAGGAAAGGACGCCTATATTAACATGGTCTAAAAAGTTAGTTTTAAAGTAGAGTTGCCGTCCTAGTATAAAGTAAGCTAGAATAGGTGCTTTAGTAAAAGCATCTTTAAGGTTTTAAAACACCTTCTTGTATTTAGGCGTCTAGGTAAAATATAGGTATATTTTTCTTCCTTTTATAGGAAGATCCTTTGTTTGTATTATTACTATAAGTAGTGCTATAACGCCTAAGAAGTTATATATAAATTTTCAATAGAAGTTAGCGAGACTAAGAAAGGCTTATACATCCTTAATATAGTTAGGAGTTTGCTATTTAGTAATTATTTATACCTTTTTAGGGTCTATATGGACACCCTTAATAGTAATAATTAGTTTAAGGTATTTTACTTCTATAACTAAGAATTCCCACTTCTTTAAATTAATATAAAGTCCTGCGTCTTCAAGGCGCTATAGGACCTTTTAAATATGCTTGGTATACTTAGAAGGATCATTACTGTAAATAAGTATATTGTTAAGGTACGCAGAGTAGAAGTCATCGAGGTAGTCCTATAAGGCGTTATTAATATAGCTTTGGAAGCTACCTAGGCCGTTACATACGCTAAAGGGTATAATAGTATATTTAAATTAGCCAAAGCGCGATGCGAACGCGGTTTTCTATTTGTCACCTTCCCATATTTAGAGGCGGTTAAAGGCGGCGATAATATTAAGCTTAGTATAGATTTTAGCTTAGCTAAGCCGTTTAAAAGTCTTATGTATAAGCGGTACAGGGTATTGGTTTTTAATTGTAATAGCGTTAAGTCCTCTATAGTTAACGTAGAATTAGATACCTCCTTTTAGCTTCTTAGTAAGGAGAATAGAGGCGGCTACTAGGGATATACTGGGGCAAATAAACCCTTTGTCAAGGTGCTTATTAATATACTTTTTAACAACTAGAAGTTCGTCTTTTAATATTAGATAGGGTCTCTTATAGGGTAGCGTTTTTCCTTATTTAATATTAATGGCGTGGTCATTAGGTCGATATAGGGGGAGTATATCTACGCTCTTTTATAGGCACGCGTTAATAAAGTTATAGTACCTCTTAGGGAGAAGATTACGAAGTTCCTTATTAGCAAGTCCTTTTTTAAGCTTTATAAACTTCTTAAAGTCTAAAGGTAAAAGTCCATAGAGTTCTGCAAGGGCATTATTTTCTAAAAGGTTAGCTATATCTATCCTATTACTATAGAGGACGTAGTCTTGTTCTTTATTAAGCTTATATAGTTATAATTAGGAGGCTGCGGTAACGGTCTAGCCTTTTCTATATACTATGCGGTAGAAGGCCACGGCACTTATATAGTAGCAGTTAGTTATAGGTGGGATAATAAGGGGTTCCTTAGGTTAACATCCTAGAGAGTAGGTAGAGGCGGCTAGGCTATACCCTAGGCAAGTCTCTTTACAGTATTTAGAGTTAAAGGTTATTTTTTTCTTTCTAGTTAATAGCGGGGTTGTGTTGTTTAAGCTAGTTTATTCTAAGAATAATAGGGTAGTTAGCAAGTAGTATAATATAGGCCTAAAGTTCTTCCTAGTGCCCGTTTATATCTAGGTAGAGTTATGCTATATAGGTAATCTTCTATGCGGTATAACTACTGTTAGCAAGTTATAGGGCGCGGGCTTTAGTAAGGGGTAAGGTAGGTAAGTTATAAATACGCACAAATTAGGTAACGTATTTCACGGGTAAGCTGGTCAAACGGGTAAGCTGATCACTTCAAAAACACACCAAAAAATGGAAAAATCACACTTTAATATCTTAACAACCACTTAATAATAAATTTTAATAATTTAAA
>Ga0307507_10006896_pt1 | contig 16941 bp, 12 predicted proteins | sample 7_EM_MG_FD_207223 | JGI IMG/M metagenome (GOLD analysis project Ga0307507, IMG submission 207223) | Populus trichocarpa ectomycorrhiza microbial communities from riparian zone in the Pacific Northwest, United States - 7_EM | ecosystem: Host-associated > Plants > Roots > Unclassified | place...
TTTGGTTCATTTTAATTTTAAATTTTATAAATAAAAAAAATAAACACCGAAAAAATCCATTATAAACTAAAAACATATTAAATCAGTAAAAAATAAATCAATTAAAGGTCTATTAATTCAAATTTATTTTATTTTATTTTAACAAATATAAAAATGAACTTATCAATTTAGTTCTTTCAAACTATTTAACTTAAAAAAAATAGTTTGAAATTTTTAAACCAAACTAAATTGTTTGAAATTCTTCTCTTTCAACATTAAGATATTATATTATTTGCGACCTAATTACATGTTATTTGGAAAGAAGGAAAGTAAGAAAGAGGAAAATGCAAATTCCAAGCATAATAGTTAGATGTGACCCAAATTTGACTTAATGAAGGACTAAAATCATCAGATTGGATCAACTAACTTTTCATAAAGTGAACTCTCTTTTTCTATTCTTTAATAAATAAATAACTATATCAATATCATTTTAATTATTTTTTATATATATTTTATAGTTTACATGTCTAGATTAAAATAAAATTAGATGGAATTAATCATATTTTATTAAATTAATATCTTAATTGGTTTAATTTTAAAATTAATTTTTATATAATTATATTTTTCAAATTAATTTTCGCGAGTCAACTTAAATTAAACATTTAGATTAAACGAATTATATTCCAAAGCATTTTCCATGTCCGGGAACATGTAGAAAAGTAAAGGGAAAATTCCTTCATAACCTACACAAACCATTCTCTCCAGTTTGGAGAGAAAGTGGGTAAGAAAATGATAATTCCATCTTTTATGATTGCCATATTAGCTTTAAATCTAGAATATAATGGTAGTTTTCTTTTTAAAAAAAAAAATTATTTTCATCTATTTTGGGCTATTTATATTTTCTTTGCTTTTCGCTTTCTCTCCTTTCATCTTCCACTATATTCAAACAAGTGGATAAAAATTAGGAGTGATCATTTTCAGTTCGGTTCAGTTTTTATATATAAAAATAATAATCAAATCGAAATTTTTTTATTAAAAAAACCAAAACCGGTTCAAATCGATCGGTTTTGGTTCCGGTTCCGTTTTTTTAGAACAAAAACCGGTTCAAACCGGTTTGGCTCGATTTTGGCTCAGTTTTTTCGGTTGGCTCGGTTTTGGCTTGGTTTTTTCGGTTTCACTCGGTTTTGGCTCGGTTTTTTCCGGTTTGGCTCGATTCGGTTTGGTTTTTCAGTTTCAGACTTATAAAACCGAAACCGAACCGGTCGGTTTTTTTAAAATTTTAATCGGTTTTTTTCACGGTTCGGTTTTTTCGGTTATTTTTTTTTAATTTTCTCAATTTAATCGATTTTTCAGTTTTTTTCCTCCCCTCTAAAAAAAACACAATTTTCTATCCCCGCCAATTTTTTCTTCCAAACACATATGAACTCTTATAGTCTTATTTTCTAAGATTATCATATCTCTTTCAACTTCGTAACAAGTGTCATTCGCAAATTCTAAGATTACCATCGAACTCATATTTTTGCCCTCAAGGTATTATTCCTTCTTGTCCTCGAGAACCGCATTCGCCCTCGAGGCATCATTCTATCTTGTTCTCGAAACGCCCCATTTGCCCTCGAGATTGTCAAGAACACAACACTTCCTCGTCCTCAAATACGAACCGTAAAACCCACCAATAATCTCCAATCACTTCTCAAGCCAACCCCAGTTCTGCACTTAGGATGAGGGGAAAGTGGAATAGCTGCAGGGATTCTCTCAAAAAATCCAAGTTACCTGTTATATTATCCATGCTTTGCTCCTGGAAACTAACTTAGTTTCTGCTACATATCGAAATACTAGTTTAAACGAATGATATTGACAGTGCAATCATGAAAAAAGCTTGTTAATTAAGTTGGTTCATGTGTCAATCATCAATTAAGCTTGTAAACAGAAGTCTGCCTCATGCATTGGCTAATAATTACCAGAGCTGAATGAGATGAAGGGATGGAGCCTAAGGAAGAGGTATAGTAGTGTTCATCGATCAGATCACTAGCAGCTTTATCGAATGAACTTACTTTACTGAATCAGGAGTAGTTTACTAGTTTATTTATACATTAATTGAAACACTTAATTCTTCCAGAAAATAGCCCTAATCATTTTTCCTATAAGTGTATTCACTTCTACACTTAATCGCTCACAGACAAGATGAAGATAGTACAATAATGGGTTGTTCTCGTGATTACATCACGTCCACGTTCAAGTTTTCTTCCTCGCAAAAACAAACAAATGACTCCCATTGAAGATCCAACATCAAGAATCAACAACATCATGAGTCCAAAATTACAAACAATGGATTTCTTGATCCAAGCTAACTCGTACTTTTGAAAGGTTCGCTTGTAAAAGGGTTTAGAATGAAAGGCCTACCATGTTCATTCTCTGATATATTACTTTTTATTCACAATTTCCCAGATATTGGGTTGGCAGAAAGATCATCACTGGCCGTGTGCCACAAACGAAGGGCGTATGAAGTTTCATGATTATTAATCTTCAAAAACCACCCACACCTTGCTTATTTTAGTCTCCAATGTGCAAGAGAAAAGAGTTGGTGACCAGCTAAAATTACCCGCATCCTTCTCATCACCTTCTGACTTTGTTATGCAATCCAAAATGGGAGGTGTTGAACCATTCTTGCTCAGGACTGACGAGCTGCGGGAAGTTGCAATATAGGTCGAAAACTGCTCCAGTGCCATAATATGATCCATGGTGACGATTTGTACCACTGGATAGTCCAAGTTCTTGTTTTCGATAATTCGTTTGCAATTCTCAAACAAATTATGAAGCTCCTGGCTTTGCTGAGAAGCCCTCCTTAGTATTTGACAGGCCAAGTCTCTAGCTGCCCTTGTTAAATCAAAGAACATATTAACAAGAGCTGCTACACCTTCACTGTATTTCTTGTAAACTTGGAAGCTCTCTTTCAAGGTGTTGCTCATAGCTGCTTGAGCAAGATTATCTAAAGGCGAAATATTGAACGGCGAACAATCTAAAACTCTATCTATAAACACTTGACATTTTGGCAATTTTCTGAACACCATATCGATGGACTTTTCATCATAGCATCGAGATTCCAGATCACCTTGGGACATAACAGGTTCAAGCTTCCCTGCTTGATTGATGACCCACCCTATTCTTTCCTCTAGATAAGCTGCATATTTGTGTATGAAGCTTACGGAAGGATCTGAAATGTTCCTTAGGAAGCAGCGAGTACTCATTTGGAGATGGCCTGAAGCATGCGCATTACGCAGCTGCTGCTCGAAGCATCGATTGCCTCCACGAAGGAGTCGATGAATTAGAGAGAGTGTCTTGAGGGCAACCAGGTTGTCTCTGGTCTTGCCAAGGCGGCGAGAAATCCTCTCGGCAAGAAAGTGGATGGATCCGGGAGAGTTTGAGACCAAGAAGAGGATCTCATGCATGTGTTTGTCGTCAATGGGGCCACTATCATGGCCAGTTGCACGCACAACTGCGACCTCTATGCTGGAAAAATCCTTCCCTTCATGATGACTGTAGATCATGGCTTTCCCAATTGATGCATGATCCTTCACTGCGCCAAGAGCTATTCGGAGCTTGCCTTGTATGTCCACCCCCATTTCTTTGAATTTGTAAGAAAATGTGTAGATATGTTTCACTAGAAGAAAGCATTTATAAAAGGGAGGGTGGGGAGAGGGAAGTTGAAGAATTAGGCAATGGGGAATCATATCTTGATTTTAAAACAAGCCAAGTTATGCCTTTAAAAAAGTCTTCCAGTAACAAAAGAGACCATATGGGCCAATATGTTCTGCTAAGAAATTTAAAATCACAGTTTGCATGCTTTGTTACTATTATATTGCTGTATAGGGTACCAAGTGTTTCACATACACAAGTCAACAGGAACAAATTCTCGCAAATCTACCATGAAACTTATCCTCGACAAATATTTGCTAGACCGAGTGATTAATCACATGCCTGCGAGTACTGCAAGCACAAGGATCTCAAGTGCTTTGCTCTGATCTCAAATATCTCTGCAAAAGGGTCCCACTAGTTGAACAGTGAATTCGATGAACAAGTGAATGATTTGTACTGGACAAGAGAAACATACAAGTACATATAGAATTTACATAAATCTTTGTTTTTCATTACTTTATGGGATTATAAATCGCAGCCCCATGTTTGACTCTAATTAATGAATGATATGGAAGAAAACAGGAAAAATGTGGTCATTGGCCATCCCACTAAAGGCCTTGGATTCTCTCCCTCTCTCTCCCTCTCCCTGTAAACTCAAATCAATCACTAGTGTTGATTAATATTTAGCTTTTCCAGGTGAACTGATTGTTGTGAATTTGAAAACCGAAACAAGGCGTGCAAAAGCTTTACACGGCCTTCCTTTCCTTCTTTTTAACTTTTGGGAGTGTGGATATAAACAAGTAAACTGCTACATGTTAAAAGAGTCAACGGGCAAAAAGGTTTCTTTGTAGTGGAGGGAGAAAGAACCTCATTCCTTAGGAATAGGATTCTCCAGCATCAAGCTTTCTTCCTATTGGCAACAACATAATATACTAAGCATTCTTGACCTTGGATATCTTCTCTCTCTCTCTCTCTCTCTTTCTTTTTGCTTTTGGTTATGATATCTTCTCTTTTCACATCCACAGGTTCTTCATTCATTATGATACAACTTTCAACTTCCATTCAGCTGCCACTCAAGGGGCAAAACATGACCCATATAAGATATTGCGGGGTGAAATGCCTTGTCATATTTAGTAATGGTTCAAGATGTTTCAGCCATGGCTAAATCGTGACAGCTAATAGTCTCTCAGCGGACACCTCAAAAGTTCAAACTTGAGGTTTCATGTGCAATTCTGAAGTTCAAATTAAGAGAGAAGTGGGATGGGAATTTGAAAAACGGAAGCAATCTTCACTGTAAAACACGAGACTAATAAGCCTCCTCAATCCCAATGAATTAAGGAAAAAAAGATGAGGAAAAAAAGTAGCCATCACATCAAACAAAACAAATTCCATCATGTCGACACATGTCAAGGTGGAAGGATAACTGAGCCTACTCTCTAGCCTGGTTATTCTGTCACTAGTGGCCGATTTGGAGAAATTGAATTGTGTGGATAAATGATTGAATAGATCTCTAACAGCAGTTTCATACATTCATATTCCATCAAATCAAATAATATCATGAATTTCTATATTCTGAAAACCTTCATCACAGGGTGAATTGACAGGTTGTATTTGGGAATGAAACGATTCTTTTTTATCCTCTATATTCCCCAACTCAAGTTGGATATTGTCTGGGGTCAAAACCAACTTGTGAGAATACATTTCCAGGCTAGCAAGTACAAGATACAAAGCGAATAATTATAGAACAAGCCCGACTACAATGGTCAATGCTCAATATTTTTATTATGAATAAAGACAGATATGACGATGTGCTAAGCTTACTTGTAACAAAAACGAGAATTTCACTCGACAATTATGATTGTTGAAATTGTCCGATCTCATTATCCATGCATGCACCCTCCAGGAGCAGATGAAAGGTCTGCACACACTGCCAACAGCCCTGAAATTGGACGCTTGCACTCATGATAAAAGGGTTTGCTATAATGCCACCAACCACAAATGCAGATGCCTTTAGATGTAAATGTGCTAACTCTTATTTATTGTTTTATTCAAATTCAGTGATCTAAACACTATTTTCAGTAGTCTAGACTTCTACATGTTAAAAATGCACTCCAATAAAAACATTAAGTTTAATACACTATCTAACGTCATTATTGTCAAAACTAGTTGAATCACCAACAGATAGGCAATGGGATTATTACGACATGAAATTTTTCTTTCAACTCATTGTCTTTTCTGTTGTTTTCATTCTATCCTCCCACACTTGTGCTTTGCTAGCTTCAGCAAATAAAAAAAAATCAATAGGCAAAACATATTCAAAAACTACAATCAGTGTGTGGTAGACACAGCATTTCACTACAAGGGCCGCTGAACTCTTCAAAGAAAGGGAAAACAATTATTGAACTACACATTTGTGAAGGGAGGCCAATCAACTAAAGCAAAAAAATGATTCCTGTCGAACCTATTCCCATGTTTTACTCTAGACACCACAAAAGTGATTCCAAACAGTACAAGGCACGAATCTTAAACTTTTTGTACTCTAGTGCAACTCCACTAGAAAAGTCCCCCGAGAGCATGTTGATAAATTCATTAAATAGCAATACAAGGATCTGGATAAATTTGAGAAATTAATCAGTAAATAAAAGCATTACAACAACGCATCTAAATGCGTGGTTCCTCTGGGTAAAACATTCTGCCATCTCATATTTTCTGTCACTGCATGATGTCATGACTATGCAAACTGCTGTGCTATTTTAATTAATGACATTCCGTGCATAGTCACTGTAAATAAAACAAGCGGTGCTTTAAAAAAAAAAAGAAGAAATCAAGAAATTGTTATACCTGAATGTAAGTAGCCTCTGGAAAGCCCTACCTTAGAGGCTTTAAACCCTGGAAAAGTCCCATAAAAGGTCAGATTTTTTATTGATAGCTCATAATGGATAAATATAGAAAAAAAATTAAAAAGCATGTGAAAGAAGCTCAAACTACATAAAATACAGCATTTACACACATGGCATTAAAAATTCAACAAAATGAAGGCAAAATTGTGTTTCTATTCTGGTCAAGCAAATTCCTACTGATGTCATAGAGAACAAATTTTACCTAAAAAAGTGAAGAAATGACTGTTTTCAGCTTTTGCATTTTACTTCTTTTACTGATCTCATTCAGAAGGGAAAAAAGAAAAATTATATTTTACCCTCAGTTCTCATGGGATGCTTTAAGGTCTGGAATTTTTGACACTCCCTTGGTATAACACTTAACAGGTAATATTCTTATCAGAGATCATTTTACACTTAGTTTTAACTTTTCAATCAAGTCAATGGCAAAATGTGTCTAGTTTCTCTTCATATATCACCAAGTGATCCAGGTCATCATATCAACTTGATGGGCCGATGCATGAAAAGAGAAGTTTCGGGAAACTAATGTGATGCCATTTTTATAGATCTTTCACCTTTGCACCGCTTCATTTTATTTTTATTTTAATAGGGGCAGTTTAAAACAAAAAATCTAAGCTGATGCTTCAGATCAAGTTGTGTCTGGAGGCAGAAGAGTTATGTAATAAATGTATGCATGTGTTGGTGCCTATACAAGCCGAGACATGGAAAGAGGATGTTCTCAGAAAAGTTTTCATCATGCCACATTCAGGAATGCTGACAATAAATCATTTTTATAAGTTTTTCTTCTTTTCTTTAACTTTATTTTGACACGTACAAGTTGGACCAACAACCTAAGCTGATGCTACAGATATCAAGAGATGTGGAGGTTGAAATGTTCTGTAATCAAGTTATGAATGTTTTAGTTCCTTTCCTGTCTCCATTAAGTGCCAAACATAAAAAATATAAAGCTCCACTGTGTATGAGTTGATAAGCAAATACAAATTAGAAAGAAATGCATAAGCTCATTAAGAGGTTGTATTTGGCTAAAACAAGGTGAAGCAGCCTAGTTTTTTATGAGCTCAAAGATGGAGATTATCAGTTCATTTGCTCATCAAAATGATACATCTCTATGAGCTCAGAACAGAAAGTTTAAACCAAGCTACTACAAAGACATGGATATCTTGAACAAAGCAAAGTGTCAAAACTGTTCTCATCTAAGAGCTAGCATGCATTTGTAATTAAGATTTATCCATTTCTTCTGCTGGAAATAGTAATTGATATGACCTAGTATGTTACCAATTGCAATAACTCTAGCAATAATAATTAGTAACTATACCTTCGAATTCCTCAAATCATTCACTGCCATCCTAAGAGAATCATCTGATAGTATCAAACGTGACAGAGCCCCTGTGCTTAACCTGCAACATTCAGCAGAGACTATCATGAGAGCGGGATTGTTCTAACCTAGTCAGTCACCAAATATAATCAAGAATCAAGTTTACTTGCACTAAGCCTGACTAGCATGAAAGTTTTCCCTGATCAAGAAAAACTAGAATGGATAATACAACAAATGATGGTTTAAAAGGAAATGATACATTTATTGGACCAGTGAAAAATAATTCTTAATTTCTGCAGATATGAGAAATGAACCACTAAAAATCTAGTCGAGAATGCATCATGGTGTCCAGAGCCTCTAGGCTAGCATTAGAAGATAATCAAGTTTCAGTTTTTAAGGCTTATAGTCTGTTTTAAGTATAGAAAAAAAAAAAGGGATATAGGATAGAAAAGCTCATTCCTAAGTACCCTAGTAATTTCCCTGCTTCCGATATAGAGCCGTCAACAGCAAAGATTAGATCCAGCAACGCTTGCATTCCCTATATTAAGGAGTAAAACTTGCAATGAGTTTTCCAACCCTTCAAAATGGATAGAAATACATGTAACTTTTAAAAGGAAAAACAACTTTATTACCAAGATAAATTTAGGATTCCTGGGTCCAATTTGTGGACCACAATCTGATCCTCTGATTGTTGATTTAAGAGGAAGAATTTGAAGCAGTTCCAATCGAGGTGTATACGAATCAATATCCAAACTGTTCCTAACTACCAAAATAATAATAATAATAATGAGTATCTGAACAAGCAAAACAAAACATACACTTTTGTCCATCTTCACTCAATCAGCAATAAAAAAGAGTACTAAAAGAATCAAAAGGCACTTAAAAGTCTCTACCTCTGATAGCTAATAGAGCGCGCAGGCGTTTCAAAGCCGAAGCACGATTCATATGCTGTGATCGGTCCTCAACAGCCTACATACAGTAAAAAGAACAAGAACCAAATAAAAACCATTTAGACAAAACAACAAACATGTTATATGCATATTCGGCATGGTACAGTTTTGGCAGAGAATGAAGCAAGTAAAGCTAGTGGTGACCTGAGCAATAATCCCAGTAGGAAGGTGCTTGAGACGGACAGCAGACTCACGCTTGTTACGGTGCTGACCACCTGGGCCTGAGGCCTTGAACGTGTCCATCTCACACTGTCTCATCAGTTCATCATCTGTCAATTCTAAGTAGTTTGTACCATTACCATGACTTGCAGAAGTGTTATAATTGAAGCAAATTAAGCGTTTTTTTGGGGTTTCTGCAGTTCTTGTGTACAAGGTTGGTGAGTGAAAATGTCTTGATTTGGTTCTGTTAGAACCGTTGAGATAATGGCAAGAGATCAAATTTAAAGGAGAAGAAGATGGACGAGATATGCGGGAAGGAACAATGGTGTTGGTTGTGATTGGAAGTCTGAGGAGAAGCATTGATTTTAGTAGCGAATGAGCTGACACTGCCATTTCTTGAATCAGTAAGTATTACTTCTAATGGTAAGTAAAGGGGATTTCAGTTTGTCCCAAAGGAAGCCATTGTTGTCCGAGGAAAATAACTCTCTCTCCCGATGAATTTCTCGACTGTCTTTATACTTTCTTCCTCCAAGAAGGAAAAAAGTAAACTACAAACCAGTACCTAAACTATGTGTAATTTTCAGTTGAGTCTCTGCAAGTTCAAAGTTAAAGTAATGATGCCTAAACTTTTCAGATTTTACTCAATAGTGCCCTCATTAAATGGAATTAATTTAGAACTAGCCCCGGACGGCCAGATGTCGGACCGAGAGCTAAGGAACTGGACCCAAATACATACGATTCTCACTAAAGATGATTGAATCGGCTAGTGGAACCAATTACTTTTATTCTTTTATATTTGGTATTTTTTATGCAATTTTTCACTAGTATGACTTTAATAATATTATCTTTTTTTCTCGCTGTTAAAGTACATATTGAATATCTTTAATTAATATTTAATAAATTATTTTAATTTTAATAAAAAGAAAAAATTTAAATATTGATAGAATTAAATTAAATGTTTGGTATATGATAATTCAATGAAGTCTAATGTGATTTTATTGATTTATGATTTTAAACATACAACAAAATGCTGAGCTCGGCTATTCACGAGTTGTTGTATTTTTTTGTGGCGTTCATCAATTTGCACATGCGTTTCCATAAAAAGCTCATTCGAGCTTAGTTAACATCCAAAAACCGTAACTTGCAAAAGAAAATTATTGTTACTTAAATATATTTATAAAAAAATAACAAATAAAAAATAGATATAATTAAAAAGAATTTTACCATCTGCTTCGCATGTGAAACGAATAGAATGAGCTGTCGGTGTGCGTGGTAACGAAACCGTGAACACGTCGGTTCCAGTTCTTCGCACCAGAGTGTGATCGCGCATAAAATGATTGGACATCACGTGCTAAATATATTCCACCCACATGGCATCTGAGACATACGGAGGTCTGAAATCCTTCCATATCGTCACCTCCTTCTAACCTGGAAGCTCTTTTTTTTTCGTGTATTTTTTGGCTTTTTTTTTGCACTTCATACAAAAAATAACACAACCTATATGGTACAAATGAATTATCTGTTAGTAAATGAATAATAAAATTGAATAAAAGGATTAAATTTTTTTATCTTGATTTTAATCTTACCTAGTTGCAGCGTGATTCTCCAAAACCCTCTTTCCAATAGCGTTGTCAGCTCTATCCCATTCAGATTTTTCCATGCGGTTAAAATTTGTACAAGAAAATTTTCATTAATAAGTTAATAAACTAATCGAATCAACATAATAAAACAATATTTAAGTTGATACTAACATTAAACCTTATGAACCATGTATCAATCATAGGTTTCCATTTAGGATATTTAGAAACCTAACTTCATTTAAACAATGAAATTTCCATCAGCGATTTGATCGTCAATGTCATGGTTTTGATAGCCTTAATGTTTATAAACCTAAAAAAAGCATTCATTAATTCAAAATTAATTTTTTAAAAATTATTAACATGTCGATATGAAGGGAAAACAAACTTACATTGAAAGATCATTCTTACACTAAGCCTGGTATTTCTGAGTAAATGAATCTCATTATGAAGGGACCTCCCCTCAACGTGGCGTCATCATAGATGGATTCCTGTGTCTTAGGTGTTTGTTATTGGTCTGCACCTAACGACTCATGATCTTCAAAAGCGCTATTAGAAAAACTAGCAGCACTCATATCTGTATGACATGCTATTGACTTTTCCTGAGGCATCTATACAAATTAAATGATTAAGATACCATAAATCATTTCTATTTTAAAAACATTCGGCATCACCTTTCCTATATAAGAAACTACCTAAAATTTTTAAACATGTAAATACACAACAATTTAAATTTGATTGCACAAACTAGTTGATTTTATTTCAATCTATGTCAATTGAATAATTTCAATTATGTTAATATAACTAACATTATCTTAGCTATATCAAAAAATCAATAATTTCACATTAAAAACTATTAATTTATCCTAACTATTATCTTAGCTTTTTTTTTTAATTTATGATGGCTACTATTTTGGTTATTTTCATTATATTCAAAATTGTTGGTTAACACCAAAAAATGAATTAGCTAACCATGTTAATAAGAGAAAATTAAAAAAAAAAAACAATTCCAACAATCTATATACAATCTTTAAAGAACATAAAAATTAAAAGGAAATTAAAAAAATCCAACAATCTATATACAATCATTAAATAACATAAAATTAGAAGAAAAAAAACAATTAGAAAAATTCCACCAATCTATATAAAATCATTAAAGAACAGAAAAATAAAAAAATTCCAACAATCTATATACAATCATTAAAGAACATCAAATTAAAAAAAATTAAAAAATTCCAATAACATTTATACAATTGTTAATAATAGAAAAATTAAAAAAAAATTGCCATCAAGATTTATGCAATTATTTATAATAGAAAAATTTAAGGAAAAATTAAAAACAATTGCCATCAATATTTATACAATTATTTATAACAAAAATTTAAAAAAACACAACAAATTTCCATTAAAATTTATATAATTATAAATAACATAAAAATATAAAAAAAATGCAAAACAAAAATGTGAAACACACACACACACACACACACACACACAAACAAAGAGAAGGAAAAAGAAGAATCTTACCTTAATGTTGAGTTTTCCCGAGCCCGAGAACAGAAAAATGAATCCTAATTAAATAAATAGAGAATAAGAGAAGGAGAAAAGAGGATAAGACATACCTGCGCATGGAAAAAAAGAGAAGATAAGATAATGAGTTGAGGATCGAAAGAGGGAGAGAAAAGAAAGAAAGATGAAGATTTGGGAGGTGAAGAGAAGAAGCTGTAGAAGAAGAGAGAATAAGAGAAATGTGACTGTCTGTTCTGATTTTTTTGGATTCTGGTCTTTTAATTTGAGGCTTTGTTACTGACGATTTTACCGACGGACAATTAAATATTAATATTTTTAATTTTTTCATTAGTGTATCCGTTTGTAAAGTCTAGTTGAAATTTTCAATTTAATTGAAAATTTGTAGAAACCCTCCAACTATCACTGACTATTTTTTTATCTATCGGTTATTCTGTATGTACTGACCAGTAATAAATAGTGTAAGTGAGAAGTGAATAGTAACTTAACTCTCGAGAAAATATCGACATACATTAACCGTTAGTGAATCTGTATATACCGAACAATAATAAACAATGCAAGTGAGAAGTGAACAGTAACTTAGCTCTCAGAAAAATACAAACAGACATTAACTTTTGGTGATCTCGTATGTATTGAACACAATGAACAATATCAATGAGAAGGGAAGTTCATATTAGGTGTTTTTTTACCTTTAAAATTCATGAAAAAACATATATGAGCTGGGACAATTTTTTGTTTTTTTAGGTCATGAATACGTTTATAACGATTCCAAAGGTGTTTTTATAGGTGTTTAAGGTTAAAAATTGGTTGAAATAATGGTTTTTAAGGTCAAAACAACTTAATCCATGATTTTTTGACCACTATAGTAGTCGAAATCTGGTCAAATCAGACGACGCGTCATCTGACTTAATAAGAGACGCGTCTAATTTTTTTAAAAAATAGGGCATACGATAGTTACAACAAAAAAATAAGGGTTTAGTGTGGGCCTTCTAGGGCAAGCCCACGTATGGGCCTTAACGAAATGGGCCAGGCCAAGTAGCGCCTTGCCTTTATTTTTTTCTTCTTTTTTTCTTCTAATTCTTTTTTAAAATTAATGCCTTTTTATATGTTTTTTCTCTATTTTTTTTTATATTTAGATTAATACTCCTTCTCTCTTTTATTTTATTTAAAGATCTTTTAAATGACAATTATTTTTTTGGTTATGCATTTAAATTTTGAGGAGTTTTTTTATTCATCTATAATTTTTTTATATATATATTGGGTAGAGATGAACTTTATTTTTTAAAATAAAAAAAAATCTTATTTTTAGATAATATTTCTAATATGGGTAGCCTTGCATAGTGTTTTTTTTCCTCTTTTATTTTATTTATTCAATTGAATTTATATATCTATTTCTATTATTATTTGCTTGAATACAAATATTATTTTAATAAATAAATTTAGCAAATACAACCGCGTAAATATCTCGTTTTGCGAGATTAAATATCTTCATTTACATTTGTCTCTCAATTTTTTCATTTTTTTATTTTTAGTTATCGTTTATATTTTCTTTTTCATTTATTAACACATATAGTTCTCGATTTATCTGATTACACGTATGCATAAAATTTTTTATTTTCACTAAAGAAATTTCAAATACAAAAACGTGTTGAAAAAACTTGTGTAAACAACTTTTTTTTATTTGAAAAAAAATATTGACTCGCCGCGAATCACGAGTTGGTATCCAGTGTATCATAATTTTCTATACAAATTAGCCAGGGATGATAAGCTTCTTAAATCCCAATATACAAGGAATGGCTTGAACTAAATTCATTCTAGGAAGCAGAATGTGTCATGAAGCAGCAAGATGAGCCAACCAAGGAAGCAAATTGTCATGGACCAAGTCTGGTTTGTCATCATGAGGACAGTGTCCAACGCCTTCCAGCATACAAAGTCTCACATTTGAAAGCTGAGAAGGCAAGGAAGAGAAATATTTGCCAACAGGTCCATCAATAGGCGTGAACGGATCTTGATCGCCCCAAAGAACTAGAATAGGTATGGAAATTCCAGGCATCAGTGTCACTGGGTTCGGCCCTGGTGGCCCTGTCACAATTGAAACAAAAGCATCGAGTGCCCCTTCATCACATGCTGGTCCTCTGATAATCTGAAAGTTCCATGAGGAAACGAAAGTTCTGAGTGGATGTTCTGTTAAATCTGCAAATAATCTATATGAAGATGTTACCTCTACAAGGTCTTCATCCACGGATTCCTTATTTCCATAAACAGACAATAAAATGTTCCTCAGAGTATCTCTGCATCCATCATACGACTTGTTTTAGATTTTCGCAGTCACTGTTGTATTTCTGTGCTATAATTGGTGAAAGTGCATGGCATACCTCTGTTTGACACGCTCAAAGATCGACGATGCAATTGCCCTTTGCTTCAGCAGAAAATCAATTAACCAAAGCAGAGGCAGCAACAGCTTGATCCTCCAATCATCAACAATCGCCTTGTTGTTCATGCCACCAGAGCAATTCAGCAGCACAAGCCCTCGAACCAGAGTTTGACTAGAATCTATAATCGCAGAAAGTATAGTAGGCATGAGGAAAACCATAGATTTGACTGCATGGATAAGTTTTTGCAAGGGAATGTTTCGTAGAAAGTATCTTCTCTCTGGAAATAAAATGTACAGCTTCAACTACCTGAGGCTGCAATTACGCAAGCTAAACTCCCAACAGAGTTCCCTATCAGCACAGTTGGCTTCTGAATAACTTCATCCAAGAAATCTAAAATTAACTGCACAGTGAGTCCAGAATTAGCAGGGTAACATTTTCCCAAGGTTAAGAAATGCTCGCTGTAAAATACAAGACAACTCAACTTCTGATAATGGAGTACCTGAGCCCATGCTTCCATGGTATATGAAAAGCCTTCTGGCTTATCCGAAGCACCAAATCCCAGAAGGTCGATGGCATAGACTGTATAATTTTTTGCCAATGTATCGATATTCCTGATAAAAACCTCAATGGTGTGAACAGAAAACACAGTAATTACTTAGAAGGTGTTCGAAAATGTAAAAGCTACTTTGAGAAATGCCCTAGCATACGTACTAATTCTTGCTAAACCAATGAAACATGGCTCTATCATTACGAACTGGATATGGCAACGTTTTTCTTCGGTTTCCGCTAAAGGTAGCTTGGACAATCCATGTGAAGTGTGAAAATAGCTTCTATCTTATCTTATATACAGCAAAAAGGTTAATAGAAGAAGAGCTCTCAGAGCGAATGGATTTTCTTGAATTTGACAAAATGTAAACCTAAGACAGACCCTACATCATATCACCACCAATAGTTGGTGGCTATTGGCTAAGAAAGCAGATTATCAAGATAAGGGTATGCAGTTAATATGTGGCTAAATTATTTCAAAAATCAACTAACCTGCGCCAGTGAGGAATGGAGGCACCGAAGCCATGAACAAGAAGAAGAGGAGGTCCAGGGTTTGACTGTGAATCAGAATTACAAGAAACAAAGTAATTGATGGAGAACTGCCCCTTCCACAACCACTTCTTGCACCTTTCCCTTATCTCTTTAATCTCCAATACTTTTCCACCACAAGAAGAGGATGAGGTGGAACCAGTAGTAGCAGTATTATTACCGCTGGTGGCAGCAGCAGTGATGTTAGACTTGATGTTGCAAGAGACGGGCTTCTTGCAATAACGAATGTGGCCATGTTTCCTTTGCTGACACAGAAAACGTTCCCCATTTTTATTTACTGATGAATAATGAAGGGGAAGCTCAGCAGCTACTGCTAGTGCCGAGAAGCCCATGTCTCCCTTGGTCCCTTCTTGTCTGATTTCTCTGCAGAATGAGAATACAGAGATCCTATAATCAATTTTAAAGGGTAATAAAGTCAAATGGAAAACTATTGTAGTGAGGGCGAGTATAGCCATTTGCCAATAGCCAGTGAGCAATTTAACCAAAATAAAAATAAATAATGAATTTTCATTTCACTTACCTATCCAAAATTATTACAGGTTGCTTTTCTTTAATATCTGGCCTTCAAAAAGTTGAGCTACAGTTCCTTTTTCTTTTTCTTTGTTGTTTTCTTCTCCAAGTCTAACAATTTGTGTTTCTTGTTTTTTGCTTCTTTGTTTCCATCCCAATTCATATGTTTTGTATGACTTGTAGCAAATTGCATTTGGATTATGTATTCATCTACCCTTATATTGTATAAAATTCATACGTTTAATCGTATGTGAAGAAAAAAATAAATTTGATTAGGGAGTTATATCCTAACAATAATAGTCAAGGATTGTAACTCTTCATCCTTATAAATATATTTATTAACAGTAATAAAAAAAAGAAAAAATAATTATTTTTTTAATCAAAAAAAAAAAAACTCTTAAATCAAACTCACTGTCAATTCACTGAAGAATTGTTTCTGCAAATAAAGTATACTTAGACAATGAATAACAAGTATTATTTATTATTATTTAATGTGATTGTATTTAGACTAGTGATACAAGTTTACTGAGACACGCTTATTTTTTTCTCTCTTTTCTATTATTGGTATCGGAGCATGTTGTTACATGTTTCCTAGTTTAAATAACATGTTTTATTTGGTTATTTTTAACATAGTTGATACATTAAAAAAAAAGATTTTGTTTTGGACAAAAATTTTAAATATTGAAAGTTATTTGTTAACTTTAATTATGTGCATAAGTTATAACTTAATAGTGTTAAGTTGTGGATATTATGTATGTTCATGAAATCCCAAGTTTGCTTTGTGTGTTGAAATTATGTGCAAACTGAAATTCTCCAAAACTACAAATTCCAAGTGATTTGTTTGCCTTTATCTTTTGCAATCTCAAAGTTTTCTTTTAGAAAGAATTGTGGAAAAAATAGATGTAAATGTTATGTTTATCAAGA